>Ga0210384_10003826_pt1 | contig 17180 bp, 12 predicted proteins | sample IncBWH2MmetaG_FD_160574 | JGI IMG/M metagenome (GOLD analysis project Ga0210384, IMG submission 160574) | Forest soil microbial communities from Barre Woods Harvard Forest LTER site, Petersham, Massachusetts, United States - Inc-BW-H-2-M | ecosystem: Environmental > Terrestrial > Soil >...
GCATGACGGCCGCCAGCAGGCAGTACATGATGCCGATGCGCTTGTGGTCGACACTGGTGATCCATTCGCGCCACAGGTACGGGATATAGCCCTTCGCCGCTACCCAGATCAGTACGGCAGCGATGCCGAACACCACGAGCGCCCCGGCCGCCAGCGGAATGGGCTGATCGAAGGGGATGGCCTGCCAGGTTAGTTTTCCCAACATGTCAGCGCTGCCTCTGCGCCATCACCGCGGAAGCGGCTGCGGCGGTGTGTGTCGTTTGCGGTCCCTCACCGGGGGGCAACTTCTGCCCGACGATCTCCTCGAACAGTCCGGCCTGCACCGCCCGATAGGTGTAGGGGCTCACGTCCTGCCTCTGCTTCAGGAGGCCGCGGTAGGCGGCATCATCGAGCACTGGACCCTGACTGCGCGTGGTTGCCGCCCAGGCGGTGAATTGCTCGGGCGACACGGCCTGCACGTCGAACGCCATGCCAGGGAAGCCGTCGCCGCTGAAGTGCGCCGACAGACCGGAGTAAACCCCGGGGCGGTCGGCCTGCAGGTTGAGGCGAGTCGTCATGCCGTACATGGCGTAGATCTCGCTTCCCAGCTGCGGCACGAAAAACACGTTGAACACGCTCGCCGACGTAATCTTCAAATCGAGCGGTACGCCTGTCGGAACGACCATCCGGTTGACGCTAGCAAGATTCTGCTGCGGATAGATGAACAGCCATTTCCAGTCGAGCGACACCACCTCGACCTCCAGAGGCTCGGCCTTGGACTTCAACGGCTCGGCCGGGTCAAGCAGATGGGCGCTGATCCAGGCGATGCCACCCAAGAAGAAGACGACGAGCGCGGGAATCGACCAGACGATGAGCTCGAGCCGTCCGGAGTAGTCCCAGTCCGGCAGGTACTGCGCACGGGTATTGGAAGCACGAAACCAATACGCGAAGGCGAGTATCGCGACGATGGTCGGAATGACGATGGCGAGCATGATGGCGAGCGAATCGAGCAGAATGATCCGGTCTCCCTCACCGACCGGACCCGCCGGGTCGAGCACGCTGCGCTCGCAGCCCGACAAGGCAGCAATCACGAGGATCAGCGCGCTCAAGAGGCGAGCGCGTTTGGTGGACCCAATCATGATTTGCAGATCTTTCCCTCAGCGCCAGAGATTCGTGCGTGCGATGGACGCTGTCACGAATGAGCGTAAACGGACGGCGGCGTCAGAGCCCACGGCCGGCGTGCGGTTAGCGGAGAAGTGCCTGCTTCCCCAGTCCCCGTACCCGAGCGGACCATTGGCGGGCAAACTTTGTCAGTCATCAGGTGTCCAGCCCTCCTAGAGCCTGAAGGCGCTATTCGTCTTCGCCCCGGACATCACGATCAAGGTGCACCCGATGCGCCGGCGCTTTGGTCGGCGCGGAGGGATTCCCCTTCTGCTTTTGAAGGTTCTGCTTGGCGTGCAGGACACACAACTCGAAGCCGTGAGTTTCGGCAAGGAAAGCAGGTGATAGCCTCGGTCACAAAGGCGGCGCTTTCTCGTTCTCAACCAACCGTTCGCGACGTGACATTTCAGCCGCTACGCGGACTCGGTCTGACGTGCGGAGAGGTAAACGACCGATGAATGCAAACGACTGCACCAAAACGTGCGTCAATAAATCGGTGCGCGTTGATGAACTGGAACGGAAATCGGAAAACCTGCAGTCCCGCCGCACTTTCCTGACCGCGTCCGGCTTGCTGGCGGCCACGGGGGCGGTCGCAACCGGCGCGCTGTCGCAAGCCGTTTCCGCCGCCACCAAGGAAACGGCCAGCCAGCCCTTGCCGCTGCCACCCGATTTCGCCACCGCAGCGCAGGCGCCGCCCGAAGTGCCAAAGCTGCCGATGACCGGCGCGATGCTGTTCGCGAGGGCTTGCAAGGCCGAAGGCCTGGCTGCCCTGTTCTGCTGTCCCGGTAACTATACGGTCACCCACGCCATGGCCAAGATCGGTATCCCGGTCTACACCGGCCGTGACGAGCGCTCGATGAGCCACGCCGCTGACGCCTTCACCCGTGCCACGGGCGAAGTCTCGGCCACCTCCGGCACCGAAGGTCCGGGCTTCACCAACCTGATCTCCGGCCTGGCCAACGCCAAAGCCGCGCGCACGCCGGTCCTGTTCCTAGCCAGCAACAAGAGCGTGCGCGAAGAAGATGCCGAGGTGGCGATCCAGCTGATGGAACAGGAAAGCGTGACTTCGCACATGGTCAAATGGCAAAAACGCCTGGTCAATGCGCACCGCAACCATGAATACGCCGCCTACGCTTTCCGGCAGTTGAAGACCGGTGTGCCAAGCCCGGTTCATCTGAACTTCACGGCCGAAGCGGGAGACGAAAAACTGAAAAAGCCCGGTGACATCGCCTACAACTTCGACAAGTGCCTGTACCGAACCGAGGCCAAGCCGAACCCGTCGCCGGCGCATGTGGTCAAGTCGATCGCCCTGCTGCGGCAAGCTGCTCGTCCGATCATCGTTTCCAGCACCGGCGTCTTTTACAGCAAGGCCTGGGACGCCCTACGCCAGTTCGCCGAAAAGACTCAAATTCCCGTGGTGGAATCGGGTGCGATGCGCGGGCAATTTCCCGACGACCATCCGCTGTCGGCAACCTGTTCGCCGGACGCGCTGGCCAGTGCCGACGTGGTGATGCTGATCGGCCAGTACTGCATGCCGAGCATCGGCGAATACGCCTTCGGTCCGGACGCGCGCTACATCCGCATCGACCCGGCCGCGGAAGATATCGGCCGCAACCTGCCGATCGAGGTCGGCATTGTCAGCGATGAAAAGGCTGCGCTGGAAGTCCTGGTGCAGGATGCGCCGGCCATGCGCCACGACGCCTGGATCGCTGAAATCATGGCAGCGCGGAAGAAATTCGAAGATGAAAACGACGCGATGTACCAGCAGGTGCTTGCCTACAAGGATGCGGTGCACCCAGGCCTAATCGCCAAGGAGCTGGCCGACTTCCTGTATCGCGGCAATATTCCGAAGGAGCAGACGCTGATCGGGTCCGGTGGTTTCGGCGTCGCCCGCTACACGCGCCGCTGGCTGCGCGCCTATCGCCCGGCACAAATCGTGAACGGCCAGTACCAGTTCGGCACCGTCGGCGCCGACGTCGGTTATGCCGTCGGCGCAGGAATCGCTGTCAAGGAAGGCCATGGCGTGCAGGCGGCGTACAAGGGTCACCCGACCATCACCATCATGGGTGACGCCGCCTTCGGTTACTCCGGCATGGAGACCGAAACCCTGGCCAAGCTGCGCATCCCAGCCATCGTCATCGTTTACAACAACAATGCCTGGGGCACCTGGTATCTGCAGGCCGACGAGCCTCGCGTTGTGCCGATGCACCTGTTCCAGGAGAACATCCGCTACGACAAGATGGCCGAGGCCCTGGGAGCTAACGGCATCTACGTTACCAAGCCGGAAGAGTTCACGCCGGCGCTGAAAAAAGCATACAAGACCGCAGTTGAAACCAGCATGCCGACGGTGATCAACGTCCAGGGAAAGAAGGAATACTGGCAGCGTGAGAAGTTCCCTCCGGGCTTCCTCGGCAAAGTCGAGCCGGGCGTCACCTCGTATTACCACTAGGGCAGTAACGTGGACAAGCAATCTTCAGCAGCGGCGCAAAGTGCCCGGCCGCATGCCGCGCGACACCCCTGTTTCGACCAGAACACCGCGGCGGCCGATGGACTGGATGCGGTCGACGCCGTGCTGAACAACTACGCCACCCGCGGTGTATTCCAGGACTACCGCATGAAGCGGCGAAAGAACGGCACTGGCGAGTACAACTTCGGCTGGCTGTATGGGCAGCCGTTCACGCTGACCTGCGACCTGCGACACAAGCGCCTGTTGCTGATCGATCTGCTGCCCGGCGTCCAGCGCGACTCGCTGATGCACAAGCAGATCAAAACCTTCCTGAAGGGGCGCGCCGGAGCAGGTGTACCCGAGCATCGCCGCGTCGATCCGCAAAGGATGACGGCGCGGGCGCGCGCGCGCGATGGTCTGGTGTCGCTGGAGCTGACGCTGGCGGAAGCCGATTGCGAGGCCTATGCCTTTGGCGCCAGGAAAATCATCAACCTGGCCCACGAACTATTTCTCTTCATGAACGAGTACTGGGCCGACTATATGTGGCAAACCTTCCGTTTAGGAATGGAATAGCGAAATGTTCAAACATTCATCCAAGTTCAAATGCGCCGCCATGCTGCTCGCAGTGGCGCTGGGTCCCAACAGTCAAACCGTCGCCAGCGCGGAGGAAGCCAGCACGCCTGGTGCTGAGGCCGGCGATCCGTCGCCCTTCCCGCCGGGTCCGAACGTGATGCTGGTCAAGCGGACCTGCTCGCAATGTCACGCGCCGAACGTGATCGTCACGCAGACCTTCGACGCAGACTCGGCGCGCAAGATTTATCAGAAAATGTTAGGTGAAAGCCCGGATACGGAACGCGGCAAGAAGATTGTCCAGTACCTGTCTACAGTTCTGGGCGACAAGTCGGATAAACAGCCAACAGCTTCGTCATCACCCGCCGTGGACCTCGCCGGTGAACCCGTTCACTCCCCTAACTGCGACTCTCACTGATGCCAGATTGGAGGTAGAGGTAAGAGTCGTATCTGCCGCGTCAACTGGATCCCGGTCAGCCCAGACGTGCTCCAAGCCGCCGACCATAGGAAGCAGTCTCGACACCGATCGGCAAACGCTCACGCTCATAGGCTTGGAGAGCGTCCGCATAGGGCAGCCGCGCGAGACCGGACCGTAACGCCATCGCATCTCCCGCCGCCTTCGCCACACCCATCGCTGTGTGAGGACGAACAACGAAAGCCGAATCGCCAAGCAACGCCAGTCGGCCATGCGTCATGCGCGGCGTCTCATAATCGAAGATCGCCTGTATGAATGGCTGGCGCTCGGCGGCGACCGCAGCGGCAAAAGGCGGTGGCAGCAGGCGCGCCGCGTCCTCGACGAGGGCCTGGCGGCGGCTATCTGGCAATTGGCCTGGCGCCAGCGAGTAGAGGTGGACGTGCCCTTGCACGTCCGTTAGCACCTTCCCGAGTTCCCCTTCCGAGATCTGTCGATACCAAACCCAGTTATAGCGTCGGGCTCCTTTTTCGGTCTCACCGTTGGGTCCCGTCACGGTATAGCCGAGGATGTGCGAATCCGGCATCGTATAGAAAGCGAATCGGTCGAGGAGGATCGCCGCACTCTGTACCGGCAATGCAGATTCCGGAAGCAGCCCACGCCAAGCGACATAGCCGGCATAAATGCTCGGGGATGCTTGCCCCGTTACGGCGGGCCGGACCACCGAACCAACACCGTCCGCCCCGATGACGAGATCGGCCAGCTCCCGACTACCATCTTCGAAATCCAGGCTCGCGGCTTTCTCGGTCTGGCTGACGGAACGCACGGCGCGTCCCAAAACATAGTCATCGTCTGCTACGAGCGCACGGAACGCACGATAAAGCTTATCCCAGGAAATCTGCATCTGGGGTGTCGCTTGTCGATGCACGACGCCGCCTTCGCGGTTAAATGTAATTCGCTCAAGTGCGACGATCCCGACTTGCGCAACGTGCTCGCAGCCCGCGGCGCGCAGAATGGCAAATATGTCCCGCTGGCCCACCAGTCCCGCGCCACGGCCGGCAAGCCCACTCTCGGACCGTTCGTAAATTCGGACCTGATGGCCGTCCATCCGAAGCAATGCAGCGGCAAAGAGCCCTCCAAGTGACCCACCGACGATCCGGATTTGCAAGCTGCCGTTTGTGCTCATTCAGAGGCGAGAGCCTCCTGCGGATTTTCCAGTCCAGTTAAGCGTTCCCTAGAATTTGCCGACTAAGCCGCGGCGCTGGGTCGCTTGGACACGACCTCGTACCAGTGCTTCAGCGCTACGTCCTCCGGCGACACAGACAACTCGAGCGCCTTGGCGAAGTCCACCGTCACCAGGGCGGTAATGTCGGCCGCGGAGTAGCGCTCGCCAGCTACGAAAGGGACCTGCCCCAGCCGATCGTTCAGGTCGGCGAAGAAATTCTTCACTCGTAACACGCTGCGCCCCACCAGTGCCGGGATCTGCTCATAGTCGTACGGCCCGGCGATGGCACGTCCCTTCAGCCCCGCGACCTTGTTGCGCACGCCTTCCATCACCGCCGCAAAGCCTTCCAGCTCGACGCGCCGCTCCCACATCGCAATGAGGCCGTTGTCCTTGGGGGTCGCGCCCAGCAACGGCTTCTCCGGGTAGGCTTCGTCCAGGTACCGCATGATCGCCGGGACCTCACCGATGGCGGTGCCGTCCTCCAGCACCAAGGTCGGCACCACGCGGCGCGGATTGATCACCCGGTAGGCTTCGGAGTGCTGCTCTCCTTTGCTTAGGTCGACATCGACTAGGGGCACCGTCAAACCCTTCTCGGCCAGAAAGATCCGCACACGCCTGGAATTCGGCGAAGCGGGCGATTGGTAGAGCTTCAAGCCTTCCGGAGGCATGGCTAGCGGCGCCCACTCGAGCTCGGCACGAGGCGGAACATCGCGATCTGTGGCGAGCCTTGGCGAGCAAATGCGAGCGCGGTCGCGCGGCCGATGCCGGTGAGCGCGCCGGTAATTAGGACTACGGGCCTATTCACGTGCTTTGTCCTTCGAGTGATTGACTCTGGTACTTGTTTTGCTCGAGTGTAGTCTTCAGCATCTTGATGGCTCAGGCATTCATTCCGCCATCAACGGTTAGATTCGCCCCGGTGATGTACGAGGACTCCGGACCGGCGACGAACGCCACCAACGCGGCGACCTCATCAACACGCCCATAGCGGTCGAGCGCTGTGGCGGCCTTCTGAGGCACCGCCCAGTCGCCCGACGCGGGATTCAAATCCGTGTCGATCGGACCCGGCTGGACGTTGTTGACCGTGATACCCCGGCTCCCGATCTCTCTGGCCAACGCCTGACTGAACATCTTTACCGCTCCCTTCGTGCCCGCATAGGCGACCAGCCCAGGCGCTGCTACACGCTCGCCGACGGCCGATCCGATCATGATGATGCGACCGCCGCTCTTCATGTGCTTCAGCGACGCCTGCGTCGCAGTGAATGTGCCGCGGATGTTGATGTCGATCACGCGATCCATCTCCTCGAGCGTGGTCTCCTCGAAGGTTTTCGGAATGGCTGTGCCGGCATTGTTCACCAGCACGTCAAGTCGGCCGAAGGTCGCGACGGTCTTTTCGACCGCCGCCCTGACAGCCTTGACGTCGGCAGCGTCCGCTTGGATCGCGATGGCCTTGCCGCCGTGGAGTTCGATCGCTTTGACGACGCCGGAAGCCGCGCTGGCGTCCTTCGCGTACGTGATGGCCACGCGCGCACCATCCGCGGCCAGACGTTTCGCGATCGCTGCGCCAATGCCGCGCGAACCGCCGGTAACGAGTGCCACCTTTTCTGCTAACTTGGACATGTGATCTCCTACAGTTTTCTGTGAACGATTCACCCGACTGTTATCTTGCTCGAAGCTCTCAGACTTTCTATCTGATGTGCCATTATTGCAAGCAGACTTGGCGCTCTGGGGGAATACCAGCTATTCCCAACAGGAATTCATAGCGCGGAACACGAAACCTTCATTTGGTCTGTATTCTCTACGTCTGGTAATGACGCGGAAGCATCGCTATTCCTCGCACAGAGCTCATTCCATAGAGGAATACGGAGGCTGGTGTGGACAAATTCGATGCAATGCAGATGTTCGTCCGGGTAATTGAAAAAGGGAGCTTCTCCGCGGTCGCAAAGGAACGTGGAATTGGTCAACCTGCTATCAGCAAACAGATGTCCGCTCTCGAGGATGAGCTCGGCACCGAACTTCTTCACCGCACTTCTCGTTCCTTATCACTGACTGAGGCAGGTCGCGACTTTTACGAGTCTGCGTTGCGCATTCTCGACGACTTTGAAAACGCGACTTCGCGAATCGGCCGAGGCCAAACTGCACCGAAAGGCCTTATTCGTGTGACGGTTCCGCCCACGTTTGCCCGCCTCCATATGGTGTCGAAGCTGCCCGCTTTTTTTGCTGCCTATCCCGATATGGCAGTTGAAATGGGAGCATCGGAGAGCCCGACAACGATCATCGAAGACGGCTTCGATTTGGCTATTCACTCAGGTGATCTTCCAGACTCCTCCCTGGTTGCGCGAAGGTTCGCGCAGACGGTAATCATTCTGGTTGCCACTCCCCAGTACCTCACACGGCACGGCTCACCGGAATCTCCGGGCGATCTAAGCCGCTTTCGATCTATCGTTTTTGTCGAGCGAGGCTCCGTACAGCCGTGGACCTTCGGCTCTGGACGGGACGCGAAGCGCGTTATACCGACGGGAGTCTTTCGTACCAGCGATATTGAGCAGATGCGGATGGGCGTCCTTGAACATCTGGGAATTGCCCAGGCGCCGGCATGGCTCTTCGCCGCAGAACTCAGAGAAGGGACTGCCGTCCGTCTTTTGAATTCCTTTGAGCGAACAATTCCAATACTTGCTGTTCGGCCTGCCAGCCGCCGGCTGTCCGCCAAAGTCCGCATTTTCATTGAGCACCTGGAAAGGACTTTCGCGCTCTGTTCTCAGTTCAACCCGCGATCCGGCTAACCCTGTGGCGAGATTAACGAGGAGTTCATATGCGGTCTGACATTGTTCCAGTGGCTTGTCACGCCCTACGCTCGCTGTGCCTGACTTCGATATCGATACCGCTGCTCGGCAGATCACGCGCTTCGTCAGCCCGCTTTCGCGTCGCTGCAGACTAGCGCCAGCGCGTCGTTACTTGCACATCGGCGCTCATGCGTACAGCCGGAAGTGTCTGACCGCTCTTCGCTTCCCGTCCTGTAATGTAAGGGGGCTTGAAATCTCCTAGTCATCGGTGGCCGCTGCGCGCCGCCCTCATCACCCCGGCCGCGATTGCCTTGCTGGCCGGGGCCGTGCTGCTGGGCGCACCCCGCCTGCTCGATCTTCCTCTGGTCAAGTCTCAGGTCGAGCGCAAGCTCTCTCAGGTCGCAGGCGGGAATGTTGCCTTCGAGACACTGCAAATCCGGCTGCTGCCGGCGCCGCACGTCGAGATGGGCGGCGTGGCCCTCGAGCTGCCTGGGTGGGGCGCCGCTCGAATCGAGCAGGCGCAGGTCGGGCTGCGCCTGCTCCCGTTGTTGCACGGGCGGCCCGAGTTCACATCGATCGCCCTGGTGCGGCCCGTCCTGCGCATCGACCTGCCGTCGTCCTCGCCCCCACCGGACGGCGCCCAGGGCGAGACCACGACAGATCCGGTCGCGGCTTATCGCGCCGCGATGGGGCCGCTGGTGCGGGCGGCGCGCAATGCCGCCCCGGGCGCGCTTCTGGAGATCTACGACGCCGACGTGGCGCTGCATGGGACGCTCGCACCCGAGCTGCGGCTTCGCGGCCTGTCGGTGCGCGTCCGGACCGATTCGACCGGCTTCACGCTGGAAGCGAATGCCGCCGGCAATCTGTGGGACCGCTTGAACCTCACCGGGCGGGTCGAATTCGCCAACCTTTCAGCGAACTTCGGCCTCGATATCAGCGGTCTGGACGCAAAGGCCTGGCTGGACGACTGGTTTGCGGGAGGATGGCTGCGCCTGGACATCCCGCGCGCGAACCTACAGGTTCGGGTGGTTACCGATGCTAGGACCGAGCTGCGATGCGACCTAGGCATCGAGGCCGTTTCCCTGCGGATCGCGCACGCAGCGCATGGGCTGCCAGTTTCCAGAAGCACGCTGAAAGCCACGGCAGCGCTGCGCGCACAGGGAATCGAGGTCACCCTCAGCGAACTGCAGATGGGCTTGCTGATCCCGAAAGCCCGGGGTACGTTGCACATGAACACCGGGGGCGAAGAGCCCCGGCTCGAGGTCGAACTTCCGAGGCTCGATGTCGCCGCCGTGCGCGACTTCGTGATAGCCCTGGTGGGCCCCGAAAGTCCTGCGGTGCGCCACCATGCGACGCGCGCTCTGCGGGGTGCCATGACGCATTTCACCATGCGCAGCCAGGGCGAGAACTGGAATGCCCTGATCCGCCTCGATCATCTTGAAGGCGGTGCCGTGCTCGAGGGCGCGTCTCTTCGGCTACCCTTTGTCGAGCAGGCAGCCCATGAGATAAACGGGCGGATCGCGCTGGCCCACGCGGCGCTTGAACTCGCAGAGGCGAACGCGCAAGTCGGCCCAAGCCGCCTGAGTAACGCCGGCTTGCGTTATTCGATACGTAATGGCGCTGTCTCCGCCCGCACCGGCTTCGACCTCGAGCTAACCCAGGCCTTGACCATCGCCCGCTCCGCGCTGCCGCCAAACCAGGCCAGCGTCTTGGAGGACATCGAAGCCTCGGCCGGGCGGCTGCGCGGCGTAGCTGATTTCAGATCTACGGGTGCTGATTGGAACGCGGGGATCCATGTCACGGGATCGGACGCTTCGGTCCGGGTGCGGTCGCTGCCGTGGCCGGTGACGCTGAAGGCGGCCCGAGCCTCCATTTCGCCCAGCCAAGCCAGTGTCGGCGATGTGCAGCTCGCGGCGGGCAGCTCGAAGTTCGACGACCTCAGCGCAACCGTGGCGTTCGGGGCCGAGACGCGCCTCACCAGCGGGTCCGGCCGAGCGACGCTCGCGCTTCAGGAAATCTACCCGTGGCTGCGCTCGCACTTAGAACACGCCAAGGGTCTGGACGCCATCGACTCGGTCTCCGGCGGCCTTCAGATCGTGCTGAATAGCCTCTCCGGCCCGCTCAGCCAGCCTGCAGCACTCGCGTTCGATGTCACCTTGCGTCCCGAGCAGCTCCGCGTCGCGGTGAATGGATGGCCCGCAACGCTGACTCTCGACGGGGGTGGCGTGCACGCCGACGCCGCCGCGGCTCGGGTCGATCGTGTCAGTGTCGCGATGCTGGACGCTCAAGGCTCCGTTTCCGGGGAGGTCGTCGGATACCGCGGTGCCGCGGCGCGGATACGGGCAAGCCTCAAGGACGCCGTTGTGGGAGGGCAGTGCGCGCACTGGATCTGGCAGCGCACGGGAGCGCCGCCACAGTTCGAGCTCAGGGCACCGCTGCGCATTGCGGTCGAGCGGTTTAGCTTCGGCCCGGACCGGGTCGTGGACACGCGGGGCACTCTGACGTTCGAGTCAGGTCCCACCGCCACGGTGGACCTGCGGTGGGCGCCGGACGCGTTGGACGTCCGCAGCCTGACCATTCGCGACCAGACGAGCAACGCCACGTTCAGCCTGCGCCGCCTGGAGGCCACCCTGCTCGAGGCAGAGTTCTCCGGATCGGTCTTCGGCCGCAGCATCTCTGCCATGTTCACGCATGCCAAGGAATATCAGGGTCAGGCGACCGGGCAGCTGCGCGTGAGGCTCGATCTCGAGCACGGTGGCCGCACCTCCGCGCAGGGCGCGATCACCGCGCAGGACCTGGAGCTCGACGAGTTTCTGGGCGAGACGAAAGCCCCCGCGCGAATCGATCGGCTGGATCTGCGCGCCGACGGCTCCAGCCTGGAAATCGAGAATGCCGCGGTGCGCTGGGCCGAGCAGGTCGCAACGATACGCGGGCGGATCGCGCGTGAGGACCAGGGCATCGTCTTAGATGTCGAGCTCGATTCACCCGGAATACACGCCGATCGACTGCTGGCCGGCCTGGAAGCCGCTGACTCGGGCGCAGAGTCGGCGCGTTCACGCCGCGTGGCGTTCTTCTCGTGGATTCGCACCATGGCTGTCAGCGGTCGGATCCGGCTGCGATCGGATTTCGTGGAATTCGATCACCTGCTCATGGCACCGGTAACGGCCACGCTCACGCTCGGGCAGGAGCGGGCCGATCTGCGCCTCCAGGACACACGGTTGTGCGCACTCTCAGGCTCTGTGACGATGGAGATCGCGTCGGCCGGCTACACGGTATCGACGCAGATCCGAGCTCAGAAGCAGCAGGTAGAAGAGGTCGTTCAATGCCTGACCGAGAAACGCGTGCTGCTGACCGGGGAACTCGACGCGCGCGCGGACCTGACCACGAATGGCGAGTTGGACGACCTTCTTACCAACCTGGCAGGGACCGTCCACGTCGAATCGCGCAACGGCGTCGTCAGGAAATTCGCCTTGATCGGCAACATCCTCGCGATGACCGATGTTTCCCGCGTTGTCACGCACGGCGTGTCAGACCTGAAAGCCGAGGGATTTCCGTACCGCACGCTCGAATTGGATGGCCATCTCAGCAAAGGCCGGTTGATTGTCGACAACTCCATATTCGACAGCAGTGCGTTCGGCCTGGGTGCCTTAGGATCGATCGGCCTCGCGCATCGCGACGCGGATCTCAATGTACTGGTCATGCCCTTTAGCTCGGTAACCAATCTGATTCGCGGGGTGCCGATCATCGGGCCGGTATCGGGCGAAACGCTGACCGGCATCCCGATCGCCGTCAAAGGCGATATCCGCGATCCGCAGATAGTACCGCTCGACCCGGCTGCCGTCGCCTCCGACCTGATTGCGCTGGTCAGACGGGCGCTCAATGTTCCCCAAATGGTGTTGAGGAGCTCGCGCTCGGTTCCCGCGCCGGACCAGCGACGCCAATGAACTCAGTCGGACCCGGCCGGGCAAGAGTTTTCAGGTTCTAAGTCGTTCAGTCACGAGATATCAGACGATGGGGCAGTTCGCTGCGGCGACGTTCGATCACCGAGATTTCGAGCAGTGTCGCACCAAACGCCGCTTCGCACTCGATCGCACCGCTGGCGCAGCGCGAGGACGGGGCCGCCTCGGGCTCCGTTGCCGTGCGAGTCAAATTTAAGCGAGGGAACTCCTCTCCGGCTACCGACTCGGTCGCCAGGCCAAGCGGCTTGGCTGAGACGATGCAAAGGATCTGATCGACACCTGGCGGTCCCTTCGCAACTATGTTCGAAAGCCGCGCCGGAAAGATCGGATCCATACGGAATTCGCGTTGCTTTTGATCCGGAAAGATCTGCAGCAACTCGCCGGCGGGCTTGGCCATCAGCACGGTTAGATACCCGCTCTGGTCGCTATTGACGGTGAGCTGAAGGGCGTCTCGGCCAATGACGAGAAGTGTCTTGGACGCCTTCGCCTCGACCCCGATCAAAGCAGAGCGCCGCTCGAAAATCTGCTGCAACACTTTGGCGGCATCGGGTACCGCAGCGGGCCGCGGCGTCAGGGCCTGGACCGTTGCCACCGGTGCCCGCGCTTCGTTTTCGGCAGTGGGTGCCGGCCCTGTTGCACTGGCAACTGGCGCCATGGGAATCGGCCCGACCGGCGACGCAACAGAGGGGGGGCGCATCAGCGATGACACCAGCGCGGCGCCTCCCACGAACACTGCGGCGAATGCGCCGATAGTGAGCGATCTCCCCTTGCGAGGGGATGCGGTGGGCGGCGTCAAGACCCGATTGCCGAGGCGCAAAACCTCCCGAAGGGTGGGCGGCGGGCTGGGTGCGGCGGTTTGTCCGATCCCCAACGCGCGGCGGAACTCGGCCACAGACGCTGGGCGGTCTTCCGGGCGCGGCGCGAGCGCACTGTCGATGGCCGACAGGAATCCGGGCGAGTACTTTCCCTCGGCCAGATACTGCAACGGTCGCAGCTCGTCGCGGAAAAACCTCCCGACCGACGGCACCGGCGCCTTGCCCGTCACCGCCAAATACATCACGGCCGCCACCGCATAAATGTCGGTCCATGGCCCCTGGCGCATGGACGGAACCTCGCCGTATTGCTCGACCGGTGCGTAACCCGGCTTGAGGAAGACCGTCGGCGCTTGCGTCATGTCGCCGATAATCTGACGCGCTGCGCCCAAATCAAGGAGGAGAGGCTGCCCGCCTTCGAGCATCAGGATGTTGTCGGGCGCAACATCCCGATGAAAGACACTCTCGGCATGCAGGCGCTCGAGCGGCTCGAGCACCGCGCCGACGATGCGAAGGAGCGTGGCCTCCGGAACCGGGGCACCCTGCGCACGCAGCCACTTACTGAGGGTTTGCCCGCGGTAGTACGGCATCACCATGTAGGCCGTGTCATTCTGCTCCCAGAATCGATAGACCTTGACGAGCGCTGGGTGGTCGAATCGGGCCAGCAGCCGGGCCTCGTTGACGAAACTGCGCAACCCGGCTTCGAAAATCGCTCGGTACCGCTCGGACTTGACGACGACACAGAAGCCGTTCCGCCGTGAGGCCAGGGCGCCGGGCATGAACTCCTTGATCGCGACCTGCCGGTACAGCTGCTCGTCGCGCGCGAGATAGACAATGCCGAAGCCGCCGTGACCGAGCGTGGACTCAATGAGGTATTCGTTCAGCCGGTATCCCGCCGGAAGGACGTTAGGGTCGTGCGGTGCGGCAGCGGCCGAAGGCGCGAGGTCTTGCGGTGCGGCAGCGGCCGAAGGCGCGACGATTCGAGTCGCGTCGTCGTCTTCCGGGTCACTCATCTCTGACCGCCGGACCATGCCACAAAATCGACGCCGAACTTAGGCTCGCGTACCGCGCCGTGCCGCAAGCACGACGGCAACCGGCCGTCACTTCAGACTCGTGACGATCGTCACCCGCCGATTCTCCGGCGCCGTGATGTCTTCCGTATTGAGCAGTTCGGAAGATCCCTTGCCCACGGAACCGAGGCGGTGCGGATCGATCTGATGCTCTTGCTCCAGGTACACGCACACGCTGTTAGCCCGCGCCAGGGACAGCGGCTGGTTCAGCCTGTCACCACCGCGCGGATCGGCATGGCCCTCGACGATGAAGTCGAACTCGGCCAGGGAGTCGGTCTTGAGCGCCTGCCCGACCTTGTCGAGCGTGGCGCGCGATTGCGGCGTGAGCTTCGAAGAGCCCGTCTCGAAAGTGATCAGCAGGGGCTGGCGCATGGCCCGGGTCCTCGAGGGCTTCAAGTTCTCGACGATGCCCTCCACCGTGACGTCGCCGCCCCTGAGCAGCTGCGCGTCGCGCTCCATGGCCGCTGCAGCACGTGAAGTCGTCTGCTGCGCAACCGCGAAGGACATCGCGCAGAGAAGGCATGCAGTCAGAACGGCCGCCACCGTACCGAGGGAACGATCTGCTTTGCTGGACATGGCTATTCTCCTTTGTGCGGACGCCGGGGCGTCACATATTGCAAGGAACCTCGTGCCAGTCGGCTGATAGCTTAGAAGAAACCCCGGCACGCTGCTGGGTAACCCTTTCGGCGGCGTGCATTTCGCCAAGCGAACGGAAGCGCTCCCGTCAGACTCCTGGCCTGCGACGCCAACGACGCGACACCTCGAACCTCAGAGACAGGTCACGACGACGTTGGTGACGTTGCCGGCGCCCATGACGCCGCCGCCGTTGCTCACTGTGCAGGTCAGGGACAGCCCTACCAACGACGGTTGCTGGTTGACGACGACGTTATAGCTGCTGCCGTAGGCGACCAGCTGGTCGAACGTGAACGAGGTCTGACCGAACTGCACCGTGATCAAGTCAGTGCCGTTGGCGAGCACTAGCGGCTTCACCACGAGCAACCCTCCCAAATTGAGCCCGCTGACGCTGCCGCCCAACGTGTAGCTGTTAAGCGTGCAGTTGACGACCACATTGTTGACGGGACCAGCGCCCATGGTGCCGCTGCCGTTGGTCACCGTGCAGGTCTGCCCGGTCGGCTGCGTGTGCACGATGACGTCGTAGCCGCTGCCGAACGCGACCGACTGGTGCATCGTGAAATTGCCGTTGGCCGACACCGTGAGCAGATCCCCGCCGTTGGCCAGCACCAGGCCGGCCTGGGTCAAGCCGTTGACCGTCCCGCCCACCGAGTAAGCCTGGGGCGAACAGGTCACCATCACGGTGGTCACGTCGGCCGCCGGCATCGTCCCGGTGCCGTTGGACACGCTGCAAGTCATGCCGGTGGGCTGGGTCGCCACGCCCACCGCGTAGGCGCTGGTGTAGGCGACCTTGTTGGCGAACGTGAAGCTGGTCGCGTTGGCCGCAACCGACAGCTTGTCGGCGCCGTTGGAGAGCACCAGCCCGCTGGCGGTCAGTCCGCTGATCGTGCCTCCCAAGTTATAGGACAGGCTCGAGCAGGTCACCGCCACGTCGGTCACGTTGGCGGCTCCTGCGGTTCCGCTGCCGTTGGCCACGCTGCAGGTGAGCCCGGCAGGTTGCGTCTGTACCGACACCGCGTAGCTGCTGCCGACGGTGAGCACCGGACCGAAGGTGAAGCTGGTCGCATTGGCGCCCGGCGAGACGGTGGCGCCGTTGTTGGCCAGCACCAGCCCGTTGGCGGTCAGGCCGTTGATCTTGCCGCTCAGTGTGTAGTCGCTCGCAACGCAGCTCACGCCGATGTTGGTCACGTCGCTGGTGCCCACCGTGCCGGTACCGTTGGACACCGTGCAGTTCTGCCCGGCCGGCTGCGACTGCACCGTCACGGCGTAGCCGCCACCGGAAGCCACCGCACGCGGCATTGTGAAGCTGCCCGCCCCGGAGGCGACGTTCACCGTATCGGAGCCGTTGGCCAGCACCAGGCCGTTGGCGGTCAAGCCGTTGATGGTGCCGCCGACCTTGTACGACTGGCCGGAGCAGGTGACCACGACGTTGCCGACGTCGGCCGTGCCGGCGTTGCCCGAGGCGTTCAGCAGGCTGCAGGTCAGCCCGGACGGCTGCGCCTGAACGCTGATCGCGTAGGGCGCGCTGCTGGTGACCACACCGCCGAACGTAAAGCTGGTCGCTCCCGACGGCACGGCGACCGTCGAGGTGCCATCGGCCAGCACCAGGCCGCTGGCGGTCAGGCCGCTGATCGAGCCGCCCAGCCGGTACGACGTGTAGGTCGCCGGCGGCACGGCTGCGCCGTTCGTTGCGACCAGCGCCGCGATGCCCCCCAGCGTGTCGGCGGTCATCGTCGGCAGGTTGTACGCCGCTTGCGTCGGCGACGGCGCTACGGGCGTGCCGTTCTTGGCGCCGTCGAGGTTGCCGTCGGACAGGTCCGCCGCCAGTTGGCCGAGCAGGTCGAGCCCGGGATTCGTCGACTGGGTGTTGTGCAGGCCGGCAGCCTGGGCCATGCCGCCGATCACCAGACCGTAGGTCAAGTTGGGCGTGCTGCCGCTGAACACCTGCGACGTGGAATCGCGCGCCACCGCCGCAAGTCGCGTCATGTCGGTGCCGTGCAGTTGCAGGTTCGGCGGCAGCACCTGGTTGATCTGACTCGCAATCGCGGCGTTGGCCGCCGTGACATTGGCCACTACCGTCCAACCGAACGCCCCGCCGCTGGCGTTAAGGTACTGGTACACGGCCTCGGTCAG
>Ga0210384_10003829_pt1 | contig 17157 bp, 16 predicted proteins | sample IncBWH2MmetaG_FD_160574 | JGI IMG/M metagenome (GOLD analysis project Ga0210384, IMG submission 160574) | Forest soil microbial communities from Barre Woods Harvard Forest LTER site, Petersham, Massachusetts, United States - Inc-BW-H-2-M | ecosystem: Environmental > Terrestrial > Soil >...
GGCTTCCGCACGGACTTCGCCGGCAGTTCCACCAAACTGAGCGAAGGAAATCCCGACTACGACTCGACTGTTGGAGCAACCGCCAGGTTTCAACGCGACTACGACGGTAAGCAGCCCGGTGATCCGAAAAAGGCGGCTCAAGCGATCGTGCGACTGACGCAGGAACAGAAACCTCCATTGCGACTGTTGCTCGGCAGCGATGCGTACAACGGGGCGGAGAAAAACGACCTCGCACGCCTAGAAGAAGCCAAGTCCTGGAAAGAACTCAGCCTGTCCACTGATTTCGAGTCGAAGCCCCCACACCCGGAGTGACCAAAGTGAACCTACCTTCGCGGGAATCCGGCCCACGGACGTGCCGCCTTTTCGCGCCGCGCAAATCGTAGGAGCACGCTTCGCATTTTTTGTTTCGCTGGCTCATCTCAAGACCGCCTAAAGCAAGGCGACGGTGTGTTCGAGAGCGGTCTTGGAAACCGCAGCGACGAGTGTTGGGCTTGGGGTAGCTCGCCAACCTGGCAAATCGTTGAGCGCAGTCTGGTGGAGTTGCGTGGCATCGCGATCCTTCAGTTCTGGTGGGGCTAGCTCCCGAGGCTGGGAGTAAAGCCCCTCGGCCTTGCTCTCAGCTATAATTGCCGGGGACAAAATGCCATCTCCATCGGACCCCAAACCGTTCACCGGTCTTCGCAATCCACGGATCTACACCACAATTCTTCTCCTCGCGGCGCTCGCATACGCCAGTTGGGTTTTCTTATCACGCCGGCGTGAGGCACGCGAAATGGAACGGCGCGCCAAGGAGAACGAGAAAGCCGAGGCCACGCGCACCTACGAGATGCTCGGAGGCGACCGCTTTGAGATCCTCAGTTTTTACGCCGTCCCCGGCGTGATTTACCGGGGCGATTCGGCGCAAATTTGCTACGGAGTTTCGAATGCCAAGACCGTGCGCCTCGAACCACAAGCGGCCGAGGTATGGCCTTCGCAAAGCCGGTGCGTGAATGTCTCACCGAAAAAAGACACCGCCTACACGCTGACCGCCGAAGACGGCCACGGAAATACGCGCACGTCCTCGCTTACTGTTCAGGTTCGCTAGCCAGTTCGTTCAGTTCAAGCCTCGGCATTGCCCTCTTCAAATTTTTCCGCCCACCTCACGCGTGCCGTCACTTGCATGGCGATGAACAGAGTCAGAATCGCCCCAATCGTTATCGCCAGGCCGGTCAGGCCTTGAAAGAAAAAAGCATAGGAAAACAGCACCAGGTAAATCACCTGCGCCAGACCAGCCTCCACCGCCGCGAATCGCATCCCCACCACCAGCCTCAAATAACTGACAAGTAAGAACACGGAGACGGCCGAGCAGATCGCGAACGCAGCGTGAATCGACATGTGGTCCACCAGGTAGGCCATCAGCAGGTGAAATGAAAAAAACGCGCCCGCCAGGAAGAAATAATTCATCGGGTGCAACTCGATCCCGCGAATCGTGGTCAAGACAAACAACACGAAGAAGAAGAAAAGCAGCGATACCGGCGCGAATGCGCTGATGCGCCCCGCCACTGGGCCCGGCTGGAGCTTTTGCGGTAGCGCGATACCGATCCTGTAGCCGGACACGAGATTCTTGTAGTTCCAGATCAGTTCCCATCCCTGCCCGGTCTTGCGTTCTTCGGTCGGAGATAGCGTGTTCTCGGGAAAATCAAAACCGGCGAAGTTCGTCGTAAGCCGCAATTCAAAATCGCGGATCTGGCTCACCTGGTCCCCAAAATTGTAGTTCCAGGTATTCAGCCCCTGGGACCGGTAGCCAATTTTCACCTCCGCCGTCTGGTGCGGTGCGATCTTTGTGGTGCCGTAAGTTTCGGTCTTTACGTTCTCGAGGAGAATCGGCGATCCGTTGACGGTAAAAACCATGTCGTCGTAAATTGCCTGTTCCGCCGGCAGATGTAGTGTAAAGGTCACATCGCGCGTCTGGTCGTCGGGGTTCACGAATTCGTACGCGCCGTCGAATTCGACCTGGTAGGTGCTGTACCAAAGCAGTCCTTTCTTGCGATCGTCGGCGTGCAGCGCCGCATGCACGCGGCTTTTCTGCAGATTCAGCGCGACGTAGCGCCGGTCGTCCACGGTGTGAAGAACTTCTTTACCGTTCTCAACCGCGGGCACCTGCCGCCACGAACCTAAGACGTAGGTTGCCGTCGGGGGGCATTGTTCCTGCGGCGCGCCCCAAGTCGAAGCGACCTTGCCCCTAAGTTGAGAATCGGAGGAATATGTGCGGTAAAAAATCGTGCTGGCAAGGATGGCCCAGCCAATCGCGGTGCAAAAGAAGATAAAGCCGATCGCGGCGATGCGTTTAACCATGTGTGATCTCCCAGGGGAGGCCCAAGCCTCCAGCCCGCCGCAAAGCAAGTCTGCCAGGCTCTGTTCACTCTGTCAAGTACTTTGTAGTGCAAAGTGTTCGGAATTTCCTACCGGGGAGGAGCTGTAACCCTGGACACGCGTTGGGGGAGGAATGCCTAGTCGCGCCCGCCGCCGAGCTCGCGCACGATGTCGCCCACTACTTTTTTGGCATCGCCGAAAAGCATCAGCGTCTTGTCGAGGTAGAACAGAGGATTATCAATTCCTGCAAATCCGGCGCTCATCCCGCGTTTGATCACCATCACCGTGCGGGCCTTGTCCACGTCGAGAATGGGCATGCCGTAAATCGGGCTGGAAGGATCCGAGCGCGCGGCTGGATTGGTCACGTCATTCGCGCCGGTCACCAGCGCGACGTCGGTCTGGGGAAATTCACCGTTGATCTCCTCCATGTCCAGCAGCTTGTCGTAGGGAATGTCCGCTTCGGCCAACAGGACGTTCATGTGCCCAGGCATGCGTCCTGCCACCGGATGAATTCCGAATTTCACGTCCACACCGCGCTTCGTCAACGCGTCGTAAAGCTCGCGCACTTTGTGCTGCGCCTGCGCCACCGCCATGCCGTAACCCGGAACAATCACAACTTTATTCGCCGCGGCTAGAATCGCGGCGGCCTCCTCAGGCGTCGCGCCCCGGACTGGCCGCGATTCTTGCGCCCCCGCTAGGGACGCCTGCTCCTGTCCGAAAGCACCGAAAAGCACATTTGAAAATGAGCGGTTCATCGCTTTCGACATGTTCACGGAAAGAATGAAGCCCGAAGCGCCGTCGAGCGCGCCGGCAATAATCAACAGCTTGCTATCGAGTACAAACCCCATGGCTGCCGCTGAAAGCCCGGCATAGGAATTCAAAAGCGAAATCACCGTGGGCATGTCCGCACCGCCGATCGGCACAATCATCAGTACGCCGAACAGCATCGGGACTCCCAGAATCACCGGGAACAGCGCCGTGCGCTCCGGATGAACTACCAGATAGCCCGCCACTCCGATGGCCGCGGCCAGCACGGAGAGATTGACGAGATTCTGTCCTTTGTAAGTGATCGGCCGCTGCGGCAGAAATTCTTCGAGCTTCCCCGCTGCCATCAAGCTTCCGGTAAATGTGAGTGAGCCCAGAATTACTTCCATCGAGAGCACGGCCATCATCAACCGCGGAACATTTGGCGCGCGCAGATAAAATTCCGATGTGCCGACAAGCGTCACGCACAAAGCACCGAAAGCGTGGCTGAGGGCGGTCCGCTGCGGTACCGCCGTCATGTGCACCATGCCTAGCGGGACCCCTAGGATCGAGCCGAGCACTAGGCCGATGGCAATCCAGCGGTAATCCACGATGCCGTGATGCAGCAGCGTCCCGCCGATCGCCAGCAGCATTCCCAATTCGCCAGCCCACACGCCGCGCCGTGCCGTGATCGGCGAGCTCATCCACATCAGCGACAATATGAAAAGAGCCGCAGCAACCAGATAGATGATTTCGATGACGGTATCAGTCGAGGGCATTCCGTTCACGGTTTCTGCGGACGGCTGGACTTGAACATCTTCAGCATGCGGTCGGTGATCAGAAATCCGCCTACCACGTTGCTGGTGGCCGCAACGATGGCCACGGTGCCAAGAATTGTGGCAAGCGTGCTCTTGTGCTCGCCCGCCAAAATAATTGCGCCCACCACTGCGATCGCGTCGAGCGCATTCGTCAGAGACATCAGCGGCGTGTGCAGTAGTGGCGACACCCGGCGAATCACTTCAAACCCGATGAAAGCCGCCAGCATGAATACATACAAACTGGTCAGCAGATCTCCACTCATTCTTACGTCTCCCGTTTCGTTGCTGCTGCCAGCGCGGGCAGCGCATAGAATTCCCGGACCCGCGCGTTCACGATTTCTCCGTCGCGGGCCACCAGTGTCTCGCGGATGATTTCATCGTCCAGATGGAGCTCGAGCTTGCCGTCCTTTACCAGCAGCGAGAGAAACGCGGTCACGTTGCGCGCGTACATCTGGCTGGCGTGATACGGGACGCTGCTCGCCACGTTGATCCGTCCGATGATGGTCACCCCGTGCTCCACCACTTTCTCGCCCGGCCGCGTCAGCTCGCAGTTCCCGCCGCGCTCCGCCGCCAGATCCACGATTACGGAACCGGGCGCCATGCTATCGACCATTTCGCGCGTCACCAGCACCGGGGATTTCTTCCCGGGAATCACGGCTGCCGTCAGCACCACATCGCTCTCAGCTACCACGCGTGCCAGCAGTTCCCGCTGCTTTTGATAGAAGGTCTCGTCTTGGGCACGCGCATAACCACTGGCGTCCTGCGCGTCTTGGGCTTCTATGGGCAGCTCCACAAACCGGCCGCCCAGGCTGAGCACTTGTTCTTTCGCCGCCGGCCGCATGTCGTAGGCAGAAGCGACCGCGCCCAGCCTTCGTGCCGTTGCAATGGCCTGCAGGCCGGCGACGCCCGCTCCGATGACAAAAACGCGAGCCGGCGTAATGGTTCCTGCTGCCGTCGTCAACATCGGAAAAATTCGCGGCAGAGTGTCGGCGGCAATCAAAATGGATTTGTAGCCGCAAATGGTGGCCATGGAGGAAAGTGCGTCCATAGTCTGAGCGCGCGTGGTTCGCGGCATCAATTCGATTGCAAAAGCAGTCACCCGAGCGGCGGCAATTTCCTGCACCACCTCGAGCGAACCCATGGGCCGCAGAAATCCGATCAACACCTGCTCGCGGCGAAACAAAGGGAGGTCGGCCTTGCCGGTCTTGTCGTTCGACCCATAGCACAACACTTGCACGATCAAATCGGCCGCGCCGAAAACTTCAGCGCGCGACGCGGCAATCTTCGCGCCCTTCTCGAGGTATCCCGTGTCAGGATAGCCCGCCCCCGCGCCCGCCCCAGCCTCGACCACCACATCCAGCCCCACTTTTTTTAGCGTCGGAACGACCGCCGGCACCAGCGCCACCCGCCTTTCCCCCGGAAATGTTTCGCGTGGAACCCCGACGATCACCGATGCCCCTCCTTACCGCGCAGTCTTGCTCCCTCTCGACCAGGCTTCGCTCACTAAGCCCGGGAGCCCAGCAGATGCGGCTCTCTCGACCGCTCGGTGCCGCATGGAACTGACGATTCTATCTTCAATCCGCATGTCTATGGGAAGGTGTTCTTGAGATAGTACATCTGCTCTGGCTCACCTGTATCGGGCCGCGAGTCCTTGGGGGAGGGGTTTCTACTCGCGGCGGTTGGCTGGACCCGCGAGCGCTCCTGTTTACGGTTGATCGGGCGCAGTTTGCCGGAGGGCGGCGGGCCTGTCTTGTTGTATCTTCACAGTCCAGGTGGTCGTAGCGCGCTTCAAGATGCCGTGGCGCCATCCTTCATGAGGAGGGTAACTGTGGACTCAACTTCGGTTCCTGCAGACATCGGCAACACATTGAAGGTGTGGACATCCTACATTCAGGATTACACGCTGCTCACCAGGCACTCGGTCCAGTGCATCTTCACTACGACGCATTACTTCGACGACCTAGTCGAACAAATGGATCTGATTGGAGTGGGTTCCCTGCTCATCGTTTTTGTTGCGCTCCTGTGCGTCGGCGGTGTTGTGGTATTGAACTCGGCGTCGCAATTTGCGCGCTTTGGTGAAACGGCTCTAACCGGCGACGCCGTTTCACTCGCGCTGCTCCGTGAACTCGGCCCCACATTCACGGCGCTTCTGGTGGCGGGGCGGAACGCGACCGGTATGGCCTCCCAACTGGGCTCCATGGTCGTGACCGAGCAGGTGGACGCGATGCGCGGGCTGGGCATTGACCCCATCCGGAAACTTATGACGCCGCGTGTGCTTGCGACGGTGTTGATGCTGCCGCTGCTCGTGGCAGTGGGAGATTGCGCGGGACTGCTCGGTGGATTCGTGGTCGCAAGTTTCACACTGCATCTTGATGCGGAACAGTTCTGGACACGCGCGATCCATGCGCTGGTTTTCGGCGACCTCTTTATAGGTTTCACAAAGCCAGTCGTTTTCGGATTTATCGTCGCGACAGTGGGCTGTTATCAGGGGCTGCGTGTCGAGGGCGGGACAGCGGGTGTGGGCCGCGCGACGATTACGGCGTTTGTCGTCTCCTCCGTCGCGGTCCTGGTCGCCGATTTGTTCCTCACCCGGCTTCTGCTTTACATATTCAATCTGTGACCTGCTTTGTGGTGATGCTCACGAAGGCCAAGGTCATGCCGAATGCAGAGTTGGTAGCCCCTTGTGGGGATTCTCTACCAGTCTTGCGGACGCTCGTTTCTCCTGCCTAGGCGTCAAATAATCAGAAACCGACGTCCTGCGAGTCCCGCTCGAAAGAACCATTAGCTATGTCGTCGGCCAGAGTGTCGTCTCCTCCACGGTTTTCCGCCAACTGCTTACTGGCAAAAGATCGCAGGCACAACGGTGGGCTGAAGGGAACCCGCAACAGAGTCAAGTCCTAGGGCGCCGATCAAATTACAAACCGCAACGGTTAGACGGCGAACCCCTGTTCCGAGCCGTTTCCGCGCAACTGATCTCCCGACACCCGGATTCATAGGCGGGGGGTGCCCAGGACGGTTCCTCGGCGCCGATGGAAGATGAACCACTCGCGACCCACGCATCCGATTTGCGGTATCCCTCGCAAAACCTCTATAATCTGCTAGTAGGCAACGGGACGGAATCGGGGGGCCATCTAGCGTCAAACGGTTCTCTTGCGCATTTCAAAATGGTAGATCTCACCGAAAAAATTAAGAAAAAACTGAAGGACGAAATCGCCGCCCTCGAGCACGAGCTCCATGACGAGCTCCCAAAGGAAATCAAGGTGGCGCGCGCTCACGGCGACCTCTCTGAAAACGCGGAGTACAAGTACGCAAAGGAACGCCAGTCCTACGTCTCCGCCCGGCTGGGTCAACTCCACCAGCGCATGGCCGATCTCTCCATGCTCAATCTGAACAATTTGCCCAAGGACCGGGCGGCTTATGGGTCACGCCTGGTGGTTCTGGATATTGCGAAGGACACGAAAATCGAGTACAAACTTGTCACGGTCGAGGAAGCCGACGCATCCAAAGGACTGATCTCCACGACCTCGCCCATCGGCCGCGCGCTGCTGGGCAAGAAAGTTGGCGACGAGGTGAAGGTAACCACTCCGGCGGGCCTCAAGGAGTACGAGGTCATGGTGCTGGAGACGATTTATGACCAAGAATAGCGGGGTGACACGCCCTCCATGCTGACGCGCTCCATTGGCCGCTATCTTTCCTGGCCCCTCGACCGGCTCGCGGCACTCCTCGCTCCTACCGGCATCCCGCCCAACTTGATCACCTGGTCTGCGCTGTTCCTGAATCTCTGGGCCGGGATACTTTTCGCCGCGGGCCGCTTCGCAGCGGCGGGCGGCTTGATGATTCTTGCGGGGCTGTGCGATTTGCTCGATGGCCCGGTGGCGCGCCGCCAAAATCGCGTTTCTATTTTCGGCGGCTTCCTCGATTCCATTCTCGACCGCTATGCGGACCTAATTCTTTTCCTCGGATTGCTTGTGTATTACACACGCGTCAACCGCTTCCTGTACGCCGTGCTTGTCGGCGCAGCCATGGCCGGCGCGGTAATGGTCAGTTACGCGAAGGCTCGCGCCGAATCGCTGGTCCCTAAATCGGATGTGGGATTCTGGGATCGACCCGAGCGCCTGGCGCTGATGATTCTTGGCGCGCTGGTGAATCGCATGCCGGTGGCGCTGTGGATTCTGGCCGTCGGCTCCAACGTCACAGTGATCCATCACATCATCAACACCTGGAAACAAACGAAAGACGCGCCGCTTCCTCAAGTTCTATCGCAGACATCCGGGGCGCGCGCCGCCGAATTGCGTTCTGCCTCCGTTCCTCCCAATGTTTCAAGTGAAGTTCCCGAAACGCAGCCTGTGCTCAGCCGTACTGTCGGGCGCGGAGGCTAGCCGTGCCGAAACTTCTGGGCATCATCGGCATCCTGGTGATTTGCGCGGGGTGCGATTTGCTGTGGCAATCCCGCCGTGAAATAAAATTCTGGATCGTTGCCTACGTGAATGTTTTCCGCGCCATGCTCCGCCATCAAGAAGGCCCCTTGAAGTCTCTCACCGACGATGTCCCCGCGGAAAAACGTCGGGGAGCGTTGCGCGTCTTTCTCGGCATGGGCTTCGCATTTTTCCTCGGCCCCATTCTGGTCGCCCTCGGCGTCACCCTCATGCTTCTCCCGCACCTGTAGAATTCTGTCGGTTGCGGTCACCCCTCACCGATACCTTTCCAAGCAAGGATCTCCCACACTTCGCTTGAATGAAAACCGCCCTCAGTAGATAGTTGTTGCGGCACAAATTGCATCAGCGAAACCCTTGAAACCTTCCCTGATCATTCACGGCGGCGCCTGGGACATCCCGGAGGAGGCAGTGGATGATTGCCGCGAAGGAATCCGCCGCGCGCTCGAGATCGGCTGGAAAATTCTGAGCGCCGACGGCCGCGCGATTGACGCCATCGAAGCCGCCATTGTCTCGCTCGAAGATGATCCCGCGTTCGACGCGGGTATCGGTTCGCACTTGAATCGCGACGGCCGTGTACAGCTCGACGCCATCCTGATGGATGGCGCCACGCTGAAAGCCGGCTCTGTTGCCGCCGTCGAACGCGTCTTGAATCCCATTCGTCTGGCCCGCTGTGTTTATGAAAAAAGCGAGCACATGATGCTGGTCGGCGCGGGCGCAGAAAAATTCGCGGCCGAAAATGGAGTTCCACTCTGTCAGCTAGAAGATCTCGTCATCGAGCGTGAACGCACCGCCTGGCGCCGCTGTCTTGAAGATTCCCACGCCGCCGAGCATCACCTGGGCCACGAATCCGGCACGGTCGGTGCCGTGGCGCGCGACACCCAGGGCCATCTCTTCGCCGGAACTTCCACTGGCGGCACCTGTTGCAAGTTTCCAGGGCGCGTCGGCGATTCACCGCTCATCGGCTGCGGGTGCTATGCGGATGCCAGTGCCGGGGGCGTCTCCTGCACTGGCCACGGCGAAGGCATCATGAAAATCGTGATGGCGAAAATGGCCGCCGACCTTTTGGCCGCGCCACCGATCCCACGCCGCACCTCCCGCGCCAAGCCCAGGGAAGGCTCGCCTCCGCACAGTCACGCGCAATTCGTCGCCGACGCTTGTGTTCGTAAACTCGCTCATCGCGCCCACAGCACCGGGGGACTGATCCTTCTCGACCGCGATGGCCGGCCCGCCGCCGCCTTCAACACCAAGCGCATGGCTTACGGCTTGGTCGAACCCAAAGGCACCTTCCGCATCGCCCCTTAATTGGCGGATTCGTCCTCCGGGCGAATCCGTCTGCGGTAATCACTTGGGTATCGTTTCGCAGCCGCTGCTTGTTGCCGCATCAAACGGTGACTCACAATCGGACTATGGATTCTGCGCTGCCGCGGCGTTACAAGGCACAGTATGCCCCCAGCATGGCCGGGGAAATTCGCAAGAATGTTCCGCTCGAACCCGGCGAGGAAATCCACTACTCGGCCGGGGTGCAAATGTCGACCAACTGGCTCCTGGTGCAACCCGGCGTCCTGGAATTGACGTCGCGCCGGCTGATCCTTCTCGAACATCACCCTTTTTCAGCCGATTGGATTGTCGAAATTCCCAAACCCGCCATCGTCAACAGGTCATCCCTTGAAAAATCCGGCAGCGACTGGGCTTCGATTTCCTATTCGAACGGGGGCTCCGTCGAAACCATAAGAGTGCGGCTGTTTCGATGGCGTGGCCGACCTTCGCCGGAAGACTCTGGAGTGCTTCTTGACGCGCTTCGTGCATTTCAGTCTGGCGAACTCACTGCTAAGGTCGTCGAAAAATACGAGAAGCATCACGAAGCCGCGGCAGGCCCTCCGAGTTACTCGGGCTTCGCCTGGTTCGCGTTATTCTGCCTGCTGTCGCTTGCTCGTGTTGGCATGTACGCAGTCAGTCTCCCCGCCGAGTGGCACGCGAAGCAGGCCTACGACGCAACGTCCGATTGCAGCCAGGCCCGCCTCACTGCCCGCGCAGAGCTCGATCGAAGCGATCCGGAACTCGCAAAGGCGTCTAGGCCTCTACAAGCGAGCTCTTTCTGCACAATTCAGACCATGACCGTATTTCGCATCTGGAGCGAGCGGCGCGCCCCGTATCAGCACGTCGGTCTGGCGGACTCGCGCGGGAAAATGTATGACGATATCGGCGCTCTGAATTCCGTTGATACGCAAGCATGGTTGCAAATGCGGCGAGGAGAAACGGTGTACGTCCTAATGGCCGGAGATAAGCCGGCTTGGATTCTTCACGGCGCCGATCTTTTCGAAACGCGCGGCAACCCCGACCACAGTTTCTGGGAGCAATTATTGCTAATGCTCGCGGCCGTGCTCATTTGCGGCCTTTTCGCCGTTCTCGCTCTCTACGCGCTGCGGTCCACAATCCTCGGCCGTCGCCAGGCAGCCTTAGCCACTTAAATTACGTCCGCGTTCCACGCGGGTGTCCCTCTGGGCCCACGCGCCCCCCGCACTCACTTTCTACGACAGCTGTTCATCCGCCGACGGGCCATAAATCGAAGGCACCGGCACATCATTCAAGCGAAGATAAACTGTTAGCTGCCCGCGATGATGAATCACGTGGTTCAGCACGAAGCCGCGCAGCGCCGCCAATCGCGGCAATGCGAAGATCACCTTTCCTCCCGCCGCGAGAGTGAAAGTCTTCGCCATCGACTCGTCGCTCGCGCCCAGGATGGCCGCGCTGGCCGCCGCAACGTTCTTGTCGAACATTCGCAGCAGGTCTTCCCGTGTCGTCATCACGTAAGGTGTCCGCGGCGGCGCCCCCGGCGAACGAAAATCCAGCAAATCCCGGCTCAGCGCCGCAGTCGCCAATCCCGGCAGCTCGGCGATGTGCCCGGCCAAGCGTCCCATCTTCATCGAGCGCGGATGCGGCACCCAATCGGCCTTGCCTTCGGGAACGCGTTCGAGCGTCCTACGTGCCATGGTCATTTCGTGACTGAATTCAGGTAGAAATGTGTCGCGGATCGCCATGATTTCCTCCGGTGGGTGAATTTTGGTCGCGTTGATTGTAACCCCGCCTGGCGCGGATGTGTGCGCCGAACTGGGAGATACAGCTGGTTTGCGGAAAAATGGAGAGCCCGCCGCGATTTCAAGGTTAGGCGGAAAGAAAACAGCTGGCAGCTTGCGCTGCCAGCCGTTTCTATTCAGTCGAACTACCTGCGATTACCGACGGCCGCCACCACGGCCTCCGCCTCCGCCGTGTGATGCGCCACCGCCGCCATGGAACCCACTGCCTCCGCGAGCTCCGACATTGCCCCGGAATCCGCCCGCGCGGACTGCGGTATTGCCGCGGAAACCGCTATTGCCATGGAATCCATTGTCGCCACGGAATCCGCGATCCCCGCGGAACCCGCGATCCCCTCGGAACCCGCGATCACGGAAACCGTCGCGATCGAAGAACCGGCCACCGCGGAATCCATGGAACCAAGGCCCGGCGCCGATAAATACGCCGCCCGCGAAATAGTCGGGGCCGTAGAAACCGTAGGGCGCGCAAGCGTAGGGGTAATATCCATAGTAACCGTAGGCGCAGACGGGCGCGGGACCGACATAGCCCGGGCCAATTCCGATCCCAACTCTCACCTGCGCGTTCGCTGCGCTAACAGTGAAAATTAAAAGTCCAAACAGAACCGCGTATTTTATGTATCTCATCCTAGACCTCCCTGCCGGTCCCGCGATCCCGTTTCCGGGTTCGCTGCCGACTCCTGAGCTGCCTTTGAAGCTCTCGCTCTCAACCCTCGAGCAGTTCATGCGACTCACTATTGCAAGAGCGCTGCCAAAGTCGGTCGCCCGGAGAACTGGCTGTAATTACAAGGGGAATCAAGTAGATGCGATGGAGGGCCAGGGAGAGATTTCGGAGGAAGATGGGCGGGTCTGGCCGCATTCCACCACCACTGCTGATTTTCAACCACCCGCGGCCAGACCAGGCCAACCACGCCTTCACGATTTATTGACTACTTGTGAGTCGAGGACTTCGGTGCCTGCTTTTGCTGAATCTGCTGCTGTTGTTGCTCGTGTTTTTGCTGCAGCTGCTGCGTTTGCTGTTGGTGCCGCTGCTCGACCTGTTGCGTTCGCGAGTCACTCGCTTTCTGCTGCGCGAGCCGCTGGTGCTCCTGTTCCTGTTTCTGCTGCAGGTTCTGTCGCTCTTGGTTCTGCCTCTGCACCAGCTTCTCCTGCTGCTGCTGATATTTCTGGTCTGTCCTGGTATTGCCCGTGTTGGGAGGGGCGGGGTGCTGGACCGGCGGAAGTTCCTTCGGATGGAACACATTGTTGCGTGAAGCAGCACTGGGCTCCGTCCGGCTAGGCGTGTTGTTGCCCGTCCGCGCAGGCGGATTGTAATGTCCACCTTCTTTGGCCGTTACCACCCCGCGGTCGTTCAACGCTCCCGGCCTCGGTGTGGCAGCGATCGGCGGCTTGCCATGGTTCGACGCCGCCCTCAACTGCGGGTTCGAGCGCGCCGCCTGCACATGTTGCACTTGATCGCGAACTGGTGGGAGATGCCTGTCCCGCGCGGCCGCCTCCTCCTCCCCCCTCGGCCGTTCGTTGATCCCTCCACTTCCACCGTTGTAACTCACTCGAACATTGTTCTCATTCACGACCCTCGACTCGTAAACATTGTGGACCTCTCTTTCGTCCACACGATTCACCGCGCGGTTGTAGTAAAAGTGGTCGTGATCCCATCGTCCGCCCTCGTAACCGTGACCAAAGTAGCCGAACCCGTAATTGATCCCGCCATAAAAGCCAACGTGCGGCCCCCAATAGCCATCATAGAAAACAAAACCTCTGCCGCCCCAACCCCAGTAGCCGGGCGTCCACAGGAACCCAACTTCAGGCGCCAGCACCCATGTGCCCGGCACCCAGTAGTAGTCTTCCCCGTCGTTGTCCCAGGCCCAATATCCCGGCGTCCATAAATAGCCGTCGCCCGGGCAGACGGGCTGTTCGTAGACCGGCAGCTCCGGCGGCCCGAAGCTAACGGATATGCCGACTTGGGCGAACGAGGCCGCCGGCATGGCCAGCATGAAAAGGGCGATCAAAAATGTACGAACCGCACGCATGGAAAGATTTCTGCTCACCATATTTCCTCCCGCACGATCATCCTTCGCTTACCCGAGCTTACGCTCGCCGGGGGGGGCTGCGCGGATGGATCGGCACGATTCCCGCACGAACGTGCGTCCTTCCTCAATCGTCGTCATTTTATTCTTTTCCGCCAGCACTTCCCATCAGTTTGTGACGCTGTGGACTCTGACGCCATCCGCAAAACTACGGTTAAACGATTTGCCAACGCCTGGCAATTCCCAAGAGCGGATTTCTGAAGCTGAACGAGAGTTCCGCGAATGCCGAGGAGTTGATCGACGCGCCCAGGCAGCTAGCCCAGAAACCCGCTTTGTTTGCGCGTCGGAACGCTTTAGAATTCGCTTGCACAGAAGTATGATCCCGTGCGCCTCAATAAGAACTGTTTTGGGGACTGCTGGAGGGATGGCGCGCTAGCCCATCTTCATGGATTGGCCTCCTGGCTCAACTTAAGATTTGGCACAAAAAACTCTTCGCGGGAGGACTCACCAATGGCAACTTGGCACGGAAAGAAACACGGAACCACGCAGTATGAAAACCGATATGCGATTGGCTTGTGCAGCCTTGCGCTTGTGTTATTTGCGTCGGCCTGCGGACAGCAGGCACCGAAGGACACCCGGGCTGCAGACGAAAGCACGATTCGAGATTTAGATGCACAGTGGTCAAAGATGGCTGCGGCCAAAGACGTGGAGCGCACAGTTTCCTATTACAGTGATGACGCCTCCCTGCTCGCTCCCAACGCTCCTATCGCTGGCGACAAGCAGTCGATTCGCGCGGCCTGGGCTTCACTTTTAGGTCCTGACACTTCTTTGACCTGGCAGGCAAGCAAGGTGGACGTAGCGCGCTCAGGTGATGTGGCCTATGTCGTGGGCGTCTATCAGATGACCATGAAAGACCCTCAAGGCAAGCCTGCAACGGACCGCGGTAAGTTTGTGGAGGTTTGGAAAAAGCAGCCAGACGGCAATTGGAAGACGGTGGCCGACATCTTTAACTCCGACCTCCCGGCTCCGGCGCAAACACGAGCACCGTCCGCTGAGAAAAAGAGCCGCCACCATCGCCGCTCGACAAAAAGAGGCCGCGCAAACTCGCGTTCCGGCGGAATGTGAGGAGAAACGCAGTCAACAGAGAGTTTGATTTCGACAGTTCGTGGGCTAAACGGCCACAACACCGCCTGATGGATTGCAAGAAAGACTCCGCGACCGTGTTCGCTGATGTTCGTTCGTGTTTGATGGATCCATGGGGCAACCCAGCCATTTGACGTCAGCCCCCGATTGCCTTATCGGGAGTTAGGCTGTGTCAATGGCGGAAGCGTGTGATTCAGCAGCTTTGCAGTCCCTACGCTCCAGCCAATCAGCACCGTTTGAATAACCAGGAAACCACTTCAAGTCGAACGCTTGATGGCGCGCTCCCTGAGCAGCACTGCGCCACAGATGACCGCGGCTGCGACGCCAACACATAGGCTGACCTCCATCGCCAGGTCAACTTTTCCGTCATCGCCGGGCCAAGTGCGCTTGACTACGAGCATTGTGAGCGGGAGAGAAAACACAAAACCGGGAAAGAAAAACCCCGCGCCGAGAAGCAGTGGCCTCGCCCAACCGCTGGTTCGGTCGCTGCGATGGCCACACGCGAATAGCAGAAAACGAAAACCTATTACAAAGCTGGTGAACGCCATTAACGAGAAGAAGAGGCCGCCAAGAACAGTGGACCAGACCGGTACATCGGGATTCTGTAAGTCCCGAAATACCTCAAAGGTGTACCCGAGCGAAGGAAGGCTGGCGAACGCTGCTATTCCACCCAATAGGCCTGCGAGAATGCGTTTAGTCATGAAGCACTACGGCTACATACCGATGTTACCCGAGTCACCCACACCGCAAAAGGAATTCGTGAACTTGATGTGCTGAAGGAAATTTGTGGGACTCGAATTGTGAGCCTAGTTCAAAAAGCTCACGTTTATGCGGCGCTGATGGTCGAGTCCCGATAAACGCGGAAATCAGACAAGTAGAGTACTGGGAAAAAACTTGTCCGGCAATCCGACGCAATCGGGACTTAGGACGGATTAGTCGAGCAATCCCAGTCAATCAAACTCGACCTAGGGCAGCTTCGCGTACTCCGCCTTGGCTTCTTTCAAGATGGGGATGTCGGGGTCGGCGTCTTTCCAGAGCGTGAGGAAGTCCTCATAGGCGGCGCGGGCTTTGACGGTGTTGCCTTGCATGGCGGAGGCACGGGCCAGTCCGAGGCGAGCCAGCGCGCCCCAGGGAAAATTCGCCACCAATCCTCGGTGGTCGATGAACTTCTGAAATTCCGGTGCCGCTGCGCTGCCGTTGTGCAGCATGAGATAGGCTTCGCCACGCAAATAAGCCGGGCACAGGTATACAGCGAGGCCCGTGGTCTGGCCGAGTTCGATCGTGCCCGCAACCTTCAATAGTTCGATTGCCCGCTTAGGGTCTTTGCGCTCCAGGGCCAACGCTGCCCGGATGGTAGGCAGCCAATATCTCTGGACCAACGTGTCCAGCGGCAGTGTCTTGTCGAGTTCGGCCGCCAGTTTCTCCGCCGCTGGCGCAGCGGCTGCCCGCGCCAGGGCCAGCGTCGCCAGCGCGCGCACATCGCGGTTCGGGCCCAGCTTCAATGCGGCATCAGCTTCGGCGCGCGCCCGCTCCCGGTTTCCCGATTCCACCTCGCGCAGCGCAGCCGCTGCCTGATATGCCGCAGCTGTCTCTTTGGCGTCGTTGTGTTGTGCTGAATCCATCGCCTGCCGCGTCAGATCGTGGGCGTGCTTCAATTTCCCGTGCCAGCCCTCCGTGTCGGCTTGCGTGGCCAGCAGCAGGTCTTCCGTGCCCGGCTTTCCCGTGCCTGCCGAGAGCAACTGCGCCATCTGTACCGCATCGCCCTTCTGAAACGCTAACAGGTAGCGGCCAGCGAGCAGGAGTTCGCCCTCCAGCTTGCGATCTTCGGCCTGCTTATAAACCGCCTCCGCTTCATCCAGCCGGTTGAGGTTCACGTAGGCGTTGCCGACGTTGAGATAGTTAGACACATTATTGGGCTCTAGGCACAGCTCCGCGCGGGTTTCTTCCAGGGTTTTTTCCCAGTTTCCCAGGCTGGCGGAAATGAATGCCACGTTTGAATAAGGCCCGTCGTCTCTCGGGTAGGTCTGCTGCCAAAGTTCGTAGGTCTGCGCCGCCTTCTCCAGTTCTCCCGTCGCTTGCAGGTAGTAGCTTCCTTCGATGGCAAACCGCTCCGGTTCGCTCACCTTCTCCCGGAGGCCGTAAGCCTTGCTTGCGTTGTCGGCCCCTCGCCCGACTTCATTGAGATTGCTGTAGGCAACCGCCATGGCGGCGTAGGGCAGGGCGAAATTCGGGTCTAGTTCGACGGCCCGCTTGTAGAAGGGCAGCGCGGCTGTTTCCCCTTTCGCAAACCGCGTCTTGCGTCCCAGGCTGTACGCTTTCAGCGCCTCCAGAGACGGCGTGGTCGCTTCCTCCACCGGCGTGGCGTATTTCTGCACCGAGCTGAGCGACTCGCCCAGTTTGCGCCGCAAACTGATCGCCGCATTGTCCAAAGCCTTGAGCACCGCTTCCTTGCTCGCCGCCTGCTCCTGCGCTCCCCCCAGCACGTCGCCCGTGCTGCAGTTCACTGCCTTTAGGCCAATGACGAACTGGCTGCCCAGCCCGGCAATCG
>Ga0210384_10003830_pt1 | contig 17156 bp, 19 predicted proteins | sample IncBWH2MmetaG_FD_160574 | JGI IMG/M metagenome (GOLD analysis project Ga0210384, IMG submission 160574) | Forest soil microbial communities from Barre Woods Harvard Forest LTER site, Petersham, Massachusetts, United States - Inc-BW-H-2-M | ecosystem: Environmental > Terrestrial > Soil >...
TCGTGCGCCCCTTGTTGGCCTCCATGTCCGTTTCACGTTGCACGTACACGACCTGAGCGCCGTCCGGTGAGACCTGCGGATCGCTTACGCGCTTCATGCGCACGAGGTCTTCCACCGTGAAGGGCGCCCCTGCCTTGCCATCGTCGGCCGAGGCGGGCGTTGACGGCGCCGCGAGAGCGCACGCGAGGAGCCAGGCCGGGGCGTGGGCAGTTGTGCGCATGGTGAGTCCGTCAGGTTGGTGTTGGCGGGAGCGGGTTCTCACCGACTTCATCAGCGGCGATGGTCCAGGGTTCCTCATGCGCCGCCTGCATCCATTGCCTGAGCGCAGCATCCCCGAGGACCCCCGCCATGTACAAGCGTGCGGGCTCGCTGATGCGGGCGCCGTAGGTGTTGAAACGCAGCACCACCGGTGCGTACATCGCATCCGCGATCGAATAGTCACCAAACAGCCACGGACCGTCGCCACCGAAACGGCGCCGGCAGTCGCTCCAGATCGCATCGATACGTGCAATGTCAGCCTCCAGCGCCGGGGTCAGCGCCACGTGGCGGTTGCGCGCGCGCGCATTCATCGGCCAGGCGTTGCGCAAAGCTGCGAAGCCCGCATGCATTTCGGCGCACACCGAACGCGCCTGGGCGCGCGCCTCGCGCGCCTGCGGCCAGCCCTTGCCGGCGAGCTCCGCGGCGTATTCGCAGATGGCGAGCGAATCCCACACGCACAGTGCGCCGGCGCGCAGCACCGGCACCCGGGCGCTGGGGCTGTGGCGGGCGAGCGCCGCCCGGGTCGTGGCGGCGTCGAGCTGGATCACGATCTCCTCGAACTCGAGGTCGAGGTGCTTCAGCGCAATCCACGCCCGCAGCGACCAGCTGGAGTAGTTCTTGTTGCCGATGACGAGCGTGAGTGGCGCCATGGAATGCTAACCTTGCTTTCGTGCTGGACGTCGTGCGCGCCATTGCCTTCGATCTGGATAATACACTCTGGGATGTCGAGCCAGTGCTGGCGCGCGCGGAAAGTGCGCTGCGGACGTGGCTCGTCGCGCACGCGCCCCGGATCGTCGCACGGCTGACCCCTGCGGACATGCGCCGCGCGCGCGAGGAACTCGCGCAACGCGAACCTCACAACGCGCACGACGTCACCTACCTGCGCCTGACGGCGCTCATCGCACACGCGCGCGAGCATGACTACGACGAGACGCTCGCGCACCAGGCGTTCGCGGTGTTCCTGGCGGCGCGTAATGAGGTCGCGGTGTTCGCCGACGTGGCGCCGGCGCTGGCGCGTCTGGCTCGGGGCTTCAGGCTCGGGTCCTTGAGCAACGGCAACGCTGATCTCAAGCACATCGGCCTCGATCACCTGTTCGCCGTATCGCTGAATGCGCGCCAGCTTGGCAGCGCCAAACCCGAGCGACGCTGTTTTGAGGAACTGGCGCGGCAGCTGGGTTGCCGCGCGCACGAGATTCTCTACGTCGGCGATGAACCGCTGCTGGATGTCGTGGCGGCGCACGCCGCGGGGTTCGGTGCAGTGTGGATGAACCGGCGCGCGCTCCCCTGGCCGGCTCACCTGGCGCCCGCGGACCTCAGTGTGAGCGATTGCGCACAGTTGGCCACCCGACTTGGGCTGTGAGTGTTTCGGCGCAGGTCCTGTTGGTTCTGTTTGGCACTGTGCCTTCCGGACTGCCAACTACTGCACAGCGTTTTTAGTTAACTTGGTGCAATCCGTCACGGAATGCCGGCGGTGGTGCGGGGAACCTAAGGACGATGAGCGAGACGAGCCGCGTAGTGCCAGTCGCAAACCTGCGGGAGTTCTTCAAGGACACCCTGCACGGGGCGCTCGTGAAGCAGCATCTCGCGGTCGAAGACCAGACCGAGCACTACGTCGTTAATCTGCTCACGCTGTTCGCACGCTCCGAAGCCCTCTATGAGAACACCTCCGAGGGCCTGCGGCTGAAGCCGCTCGTCGTGCTGCTGGGGGAAGCTCTGGAGGCGCCACGTGCCGCCGAGCGCCACCAGGCGCTGCAGCGCCTGGGGGACGTGTCGCTGTTCATCGCCGGGTTTTTTGCCCACAGCTTCGCGGCCAAGCTCATCGACATCGACTATCACATTGCCATGGGAGGGCGCGCCTACGGCACGCTCGCGCAGGCCGCCGCGCGGGGCCGGGGCCGGGTGCTGGCGGCGGTGTTCGCCGAGCTGTCACGCAAGTTTCAGCCCATGGTGGATGCGCTCAACGAGGTGAGCGAAACCTCCGGCGCGCATTCGGCCCGCGACATCCTGCGCCTGTACGAGATCTGGCTGAAGACCGGCAGCGCGCGCTGCCATGGGCTGCTCGAGCGCCTGGGGGTGCATCCCACCAGGGCCGGCGGAACCGCCAGTCACTGACGCGCATGCTGCTGTCGCGGTTGCAGGAGCTTCTCGCTGGCATCTACGACGTGCGCATCGCGCACGATGTGTATGACTTCCTGGTCACGGACCGGGCCCGCCTGCCGCAGCACGCGCGCGGCGGCAACGTCGAGGAAGAACTCCTCGTGGCACAGCCGTGCGCGGGTGCCGACGAGATCGCGCTGTCCTTGTACCTGGATCCGGCATTGCTCGAGCGCCTGGCGCGGCAGGATCCGCTGGTGCGGCTGCACGCCGGCAACGTCGCTGACTGCTGGACCGCGCTCGAGGGCGTGAGTCATTTCCTCTATGTCGCCTGGAACGCCGGGCACGACAAGCCGGTGTCGCTGCTGGAACTGGAAATGCAGGCCGAGGTCGACAAGTTCATCGTGAGTTACTGGCTGTTGCGCCGCCAGCTCCCCGGGCATTTCCCGCTGGAATTGCGACGCGCGCTGTTTGCGCGTACGCGCCTGGATCCGCGCCTGAGCGCGCGCTCGGCCGCCATGTACCGGGAGGCGAGTCGCTACGCCGAGCGCTTTTGCGGGCGGCTGGAATCACGCCTGGAGCGCGGGCGCGCGCGCGCGGTTGGCTGTGGCCACGAGGCCGAGGTGTTGTCGGAACTGCGGCGGTTCTACCGCCTGACCAACACCCGCAAGCGCGCTCACATCGAGCGCACCGCCTGACTAATCCTCGTCCGGGGCGTCCCCGCCGCTCTTGCGCTCCTGCAGCTCGCGGGTCAGCTTGATCCATTCGGAGAGCTTGCGCAGATCGGTGCGCTTGCCGTTGCCGCCGGGGCGGGTTGGAGGGCGCGCGTAGGGATCACACGCATCCTCGCTCTTCACGCTGAGCTTGGGGTCGCCGAGTACCTCGAGCACCGGTCGTTCATAGTCGGACGGTGCGTCCTGCCAGCTGACCGAGGCATTGCCGCGCTCGTCGTGCACCACCGTACCCATGCGGCGACGCTCGGCTGTCGGCACGGCATCCGTTGTAGGCGGGGACGTTTTGTTTCTGTTCGGATTGTTCACGGACTGCATCTGTAGGCGCAAACCGCGCCGCTACCCGCAGCTAGGGTAGCCGTCCGCACCAATCCGGGACTGCGACGCGCGTCACGGATTATTCCCCGCCGGCGTGTCTAGCGGCCCGCAAAGGCGCGGGCGCGCAGCAGGCCAATGACGGTTTTACAATCTGCGATGCTGCCGTCCAGCGCCCAGGCGCAGGCCTGCTCCAGCGGCAGCCAGTGGATTTCGATGACCTCGGAGCGTTCGTGCGCGGCGCTCACCCCGGTAAGCCCGGTCGCCAGGAACAGGTGCAGCTTTTCGGCGAATACCCCCGGGGAACTCCACACGCATTCAAGGCTGTGCCAGTCGCTCGCCGCCACCCCGGCTTCTTCCACCAACTCGCGGCGGGCCGTGTCCAGCGGCGGCTCGCCGGGCTCGAGCTTGCCGGCAGGCAGCTCCCACAGCCAGCCGCCGGCGACGTAACGGTATTGGCGCAGCAGGCACACGCGCCGCTCCTGATCCAGGGCCACGACGGCGGCGCCGCCGGGGTGGTGCACCACTTCGAGGAGCGTGCGGTGTCCGTTGGGCAGCACCACTTCGTCGGTGGTTACCCGGATGACGCGACCGCTGTAATGCAGGGTCTGCTGGTTCGGATTCATGCAGGCCATCGTAACCGCTGCGCATGCCGCCCGCCCGCAGGTATAGTTGCCGTCCGTGCCCACCACGTTGCACCTCGAGAAACTCAACAGCGCGCAACGCAGGGCCGTGACTTACGGCGAGGCACTGCCCGCCGACAAGGGCTACCAGTCAGGTCCCCTGCTGATCGTTGCCGGCGCGGGCACCGGCAAGACCGATACCCTCGCGCACCGGGTGGCGCACCTGGTCATCAACGGGGTGGATCCGGCGCGCATCCTGATGCTGACGTTTACGCGCCGCGCCGCGAACGAGATGCGGCGGCGTGCCCACGAGATCACCCGCAAGGCACTCAACGAGCCACTCGGCGGCGCGAGCCAGAGCATCGCGCAGCGCCTGAGCTGGGCGGGCACCTTCCATGCCATCGGCAACCGCCTGCTGCGCCACTACGCCCCGCACCTGAAGCTCGATCCGCACTTCAGCGTCATCGACCGCGCCGATGCCGCGGACCTCATGGACGCGCTGCGCCAGGAGCTGGGACTCGCGGCTGCCGAGCAGCGCTTCCCGCGCAAGGACACCTGCCTGCAGATCTACTCGCACCGTGTCAACACCTGCGCGCCGCTCAAGCAAACGCTGGAGCAGCACTTTCCGTGGTGCCTGCAATGGCACGACGAGCTCGCCGCCCTGTATCGCGGCTACGTGGAGCAGAAGCAGCACGCCGCGCTCCTCGACTACGACGACCTGCTCCTGTACTGGCACGGGATGATGGCCGAGCCGCACCTGGCGCAGCACATCGGCGCGCACTTCGACCACGTGCTGGTGGATGAGTACCAGGACACCAACAAGCTGCAGGCGCAGATCCTGCACGCCCTGAAGCCCGACGGCGCGGGGCTGGCGGTGGTGGGTGACGACGCGCAGGCGATCTACTCGTTCCGCGCCGCGGCGGTGGAAAATATTCTCGGCTTCCCGCAGGCGTTCCAGCCGGCGGCGGAAATGGTCACGCTGGCGCAGAATTATCGCTCGACGCAGCAGGTGCTCGATGTGGCCAACGCACTGCTGGCTGAGGCGCCGCGCCAGCATCGCAAATACCTGCTCTCGATCCGCGGCCAGGGTGCGCGGCCGCGCGTCGTGACCGTGGACGAGCTGCAAAGTCAGGCGGAATACATCTGCAACGAGGTGCTGCGGCGCCGTGAGGCAAACGTGCCGCTGAAACGCCAGGCGGTGCTCTTCAGGAGCGCCAGCCACAGCGACGTCCTCGAGGTGGAACTCGCCAAGCGCAAGGTGCCGTTCGTCAAGTACGGGGGCCTGAAGTTCCTCGAGGCCGCGCACGTCAAGGACCTGATGGCGCTGCTGCGCTGGGCGGACAACCCGCGCAACACGCTGGCGGCTTTCCGCGCGCTGCAGCTGCTGCCGGGGATGGGGCCAGTCAATGCGCGCGCGGCGCTCGCGCACGTCGCCGCGGGCGGTCACACGTTCGCGGCGCTCAAGCAGTTCACGCCGCCGCAGACCGGCGAGGTTGACTGGCGCCGCTTCACCGAGCTCATGCTGGCGCTGGGGGATCCGAATCGGGAGTGGGGCGGGCAGCTGCACCTGGCGCGCGAGTGGTACCAGCCGCACTGCGAACGCCTCTATGAGCAGTTCCACACGCGGCTCGGGGATCTGGAGCAGCTCGAGCTGCTCTCAGGTCAATATCCCTCGCGCGAGCGCTTTCTCACCGAGCTGACACTCGATCCGCCGAACGTGACCAGCGACCTGTCGGGTCGCGCGAGCCTGGACGAGGACTATCTGGTACTGTCCACGATTCACTCCGCCAAGGGCATGGAGTGGGACACCGTTTATGTACTCAACGTGGTCGATGGCAGCTTCCCTTCCGAATTTTCCACCGGCAAGACGGAACTGATCGAGGAGGAGCGCCGGCTGCTGTACGTCGCGCTCACGCGCGCGCAGAACGATCTGCTGCTGATCGTGCCGTTGAAGTTCCACCTGACGCACCAGTCGCGCCAGGGCGATGCGCACGTGTACGGCGGCCGCAGCCGCTTCATGACGGAGAAGGTGCAAAAGACACTCGACCCGGTGACGTTCCACGGCTCGGCCCTGGGCGCGGCTGACGCCCTGCAGGACAGCGCGGCACCGGTGACGGTGGATGTCGGCGCGCGCCTGCGCGACATGTGGTAGGCCCGATGCAGTCACCGCCGCTACCGCCCTCCATAAGCTGCGCCTGTGTGCCGCTGCTGCTCGCTCTGGCTGCATGCGTGCATGACGGCGGCTCACGTGCCGCACCGCCGGCGCGCTCAGCGGCGGTGCCCGCGACGCCCGCCCCAGCGGCGGCCACGGATGCCAGCGCAGCGGCCCCGGCGGCCACACCGCCCGCGGCGCCAGCGGTCGTGCAGAGTGCCGCCGCACCGACGCCGCCCCGCACAGCAGCACCGCCGCCGCCCGGTAAGGCGCCAGCCGCCAGGCCGGCCGGCGTCGCGCACGCAGCCCCGGCCCCGCCGCCCGTGACCGCGGCGAACAGCGTGCGCCCGGCAGCGGCGGCGCCCACGGCGAGCGTTGCCGGCGTCGCAGCGCTGGATCTGCACGCGCTCGAACAGCGTCTGCGTGAAACGCACGCGATAGGCGTATTCACCAAGCTGTCGCTGAAGAACCAGGTCGATGACCTGCTGTCCGAGTTCAAGGCCTTCTACCGGGGGCAGTCCCAGCTCTCACTTGCACAGCTGCGCCAGAACTACGAAGTGTTGCTGCTGAAGGTAGTGAGCGTGTTGCAGGATGCCGATCCGGGGCTGGCCGGTGCCGTATCCTCATCCCGCGAGGCGATCTGGAGCGTGCTGCAGGACCCGAAGAAGTTCGCCACTATCTGAAAGTTTCGACCACAGGAGTTGCCATGCACGCGCGCTTGATTCTTGGTTTTCCGCTCCTGGCGCTACTTAGCCCGTCGGGTGCGCCTGCTGCTGAGGGTCCATCGTCCGGGCCGGATCTTAAGGCTGCTATCGCCTTGCACGGCTTGCCGTGCGACCAGGTGGTTGACGCGAAGCGCAACGCCGACAGCGACTACACCGCCACCTGCAAGGACGGCAACCGCTATCGCATCTTCGTGGATGCTGCCGGGCGCGTCGTGGTGAGCAAGCTCTAGAGGATTTAAGCCCGCGCCTACTTCTTCGGCTTCACGAATCTCAAGGTGAAGCGGTCGCTCTCGCCGATGGCGGCGTACTTGTCGTGGTCCTTGGCTCCCAGCCGATAAGAGGGTGGCAGCGTCCACACTCCCTGCTCGTAGTCGCGGGTGTCCCTGGGGTTGGCGTTCACCTCGGACTTGGCTCCCAGCCTGAAGCCCTGCGCCTCGATGAGCTTGATCGCATACTCCTCGTTGACGTAACCGCTCTTGGCCTGTGGATCCTGGGTGACGGCGGGGTTGCCGCGATGCTCGACGACGCCGAGCACGCCGCCAGGTTTCAAGGCCCGATACATGCTGGCGAAGGCCTGCGCCGCGTGATCAGCGGCCATCCAGTTGTGGATGTTGCGGAAGGTCACGATCATGTCCAGCGACTCCGGCGGCACCGCGTCCCCACCATCGAGCGGGAAGCCGACGACCTGCACGCGCCCGTACTGGTCCGGTCGCGAGGCGAGCTTGGCGCGGAAGGCATCCAGGCGCTGCGTGACGTGCGGGCTGTGTGGGTCGGGCGTAACGCCGGCGTAGTACACGCCGCTGTCGCGCAACAGCGGCGCGATAACTTCGGTGTACCAGCCCGGTTCCGGCCACACCTCCAGCACTTTCATCTGCGGCCGGATGCCGAAGAACAGCAGCGTCTCTTTCGGATGCCGGTAACGGTCGCGGGCGCGGTTTTCTTCCGAGCGCTGATCGCCGGCGAGGATGCTGGTGAGGGTCTGGGCGGTGAGCTGCCGCGAGCTGTCGGTGGTGCAGGCCGCGAGCAATACACAGCCTGCGAGCACGGCGGTGCGGAAGTTTCGGTGCGCGAACATCGTGTCTACATTACCGCAAGGGCCACAAAAAAACCCCGCGCCGGGGCGGGGTCTTCGTAAGGCCAGGTACGCTCAGCTTTCGGTCAGCGGCGAAACGGCCCGCCGCCCTGGCGCGGACGTTGCGGCCGCTCCTGTGCTTCGTTGACACGCAACGGCCGGCCGTCCATCTGAAAACCGTTCAGGCCCTGGATCGCCGCCTGGGCTTCCGCCTGGGCCATCTCGACGAAACAGAAGCCGCGCGGTTTTCCGGTCTCACGGTCGTTGATGAGCTTCACCGAATCCACCTTGCCATGGCGTTCAAACAGCGTCTTGACGTCCTGCTCGGTGGCATTGAAGGGCAGATTGCCCACGTAAATCGTCGTCACTTGGGAGTCTCTCTTGAAAATGCGGACAGCGGCGAGCCGCACGCGTCGGTCGCATGTACCGCGTGAACAAAACAGGTCAAGGCTTCAAGATCGGACAGTTCAGTCACTGCGCAGCGCTTGGGGCCGGCGGCCTGCACCTGCGTTCGCGCGTGGCGGACGTGCGGGGGGCGGGAATCGAAGTCAGGTTCTTTCAAGGCGCACTCATCCACGACGGATACGAACGCCCGTGTCATGCTACTCCCGGCATTTTGGGGACGCAAACTACCCGCGGCAGCGCGCGGCGTGGGCCGTGCGTGCTCAACAAGGCGTTATTTAAGGAGTGGTGTGGAAGCCTTCCTGGTCTCCTGTGGGGCGGTCGCGCTCGCCGAGCTGGGTGACAAGACGCAGCTGCTGGCGCTGGTGCTGGCGGCGCGCTTCCGCGCGCCGGTAGCTGTGATCCTCGGCATCCTCACCGCGACCCTCGCCAATCATTTTCTCGCCGGCGTCGTGGGGACACTGTTGGCCTCATATATGAACCCGGTAGTGATGCGCTGGATCCTGGCGGCGTCCTTCATCGCCACCGCGCTGTGGATGCTCATCCCCGATGCAAACGCCGGCTTGCCGGAAAAGCCGGCGCGCTTCGGCGCCTACGGCACCACCGCGATCACGTTCTTCCTGGTGGAGATGGGCGACAAGACGCAGATCGCGACCGCGGCGCTGGCGGCCAAGTACCACACGCTCATCCCGGTGGTGGCCGGCACCGTGCTCGGCATGATGCTCGCGGACGTGCCGGTGGTGCTGCTGGGAGAGGCGGCCGCAAAAAAAATCCCGCTCACCCTGGTGCACCGCGTGGCAGCGGCGGCGTTCATGGTGCTCGGGGTGCTGATGGCCCTGGGAGTGCGCACCTAGGGTAGCGCCGGATTACGCGCCGGCAGGTTCCAGGTAGGCGTAGCCGTTGAGTTCGTTCTCGTAGAAGCGCTTGATGGCCTGGCTCTCGGCGATGGTCATGCGGCCGTCGCGGATGGCGCGTTCGCAGTCGCGCGCCAGCGCCGGGTAGAGCTCCGCGACGTCGTACTCCATGTACTCGAGCACCTTGTTGGCGGTGTCGCCCTTGACGATCTCCTCGATCCACCAGCCGCCTTCTTCGTGCAGGCGCACGTGTACCACGTGCGTATCACCGAAGAGGTTGTGCAGGTCGCCCAGGGTCTCCTGGTAGGCGCCCACGAGGAAAGCCGCCAGATAGTACTTGTCGTCGGCCTTCAGCTCGTGCAGCTCCAGCGTGCGCTTCACGTCGCGCACCGATACGAAGTGATCGATCTTGCCGTCCGAATCGCAGGTGATGTCGGCGAGCACGGCGGTGCGCGTCGGGCGTTCATCCAGACGGTGGATGGGGAGGATCGGGAACAGCTGGTCGATCGCCCAGCTGTCGGGGAGCGACTGGAACACCGAGAAGTTGCAGAAGTACGTGTCGGAGAGGATCGACTCCAGGTCCTCGAGCTCCTCGGGCAGCCGCTCGAGCTTGCGGCAAAAATCGCGGATCCTGGCGCAGGTCGCCCAGTAGAGCCGCTCCGCCAGGCCGCGGAACTCCAGCGACATCAGCCCCAGATTGAACATCTGCAGCACTTGTTCGCGCGCGGTGAGGGCGTCGTGATAGCACTCGACCAGGCGCCGCTCGCTCACCGCGCGGAAGGCTTCGAACAGATCCTCCACCGGCTGCGGTAATTCTTCGGTGCCACTGTAGTCCACGGCGCGATCGCCGGTGACGCGGAACTGGTCGAGCGCCGAGGAGCCGAGCGCATCGAATATCAGCACACTGTGGTAGGCGGCCACCGCGCGACCCGATTCGCTCACGATCACCGGATGCGGAATGTCGCGCGCATTGCACACGCTGGCGACGCGGTACACCACGTCGCTGGCGTACTCGTTGAGCGTGTAGTTCATGGACGAGGAGAAATTGGTGCCGCTGCCGTCGTAGTCGACGCCCAGGCCGCCGCCGACGTCGATGTATTGCAGCCCCGCGCCCATGAGCTTCAGCTCCGCGTACACGTGTGCGAGCTCGTTGATCGCATCCTTGACGCGGCGGATGTCCTGCAGCTGGCTGCCCGGGTGGCAATGCACGAGCTGCAGGCAATCGAGCATGTCGCGTGCCTTCAGCACGTTGAACAGCTCGAGGATCTCGGTGATGAAAAGTCCGAACTTCGACTTCTCGCCGGCGGAGGCGCTCCAGCGTCCGGAGCCCTCGCTGAAGAGCTTCACGCGCACGCCGATGCGCGGCCGCACCTGGTAGGCCTGCGCGTGCTTGAGGATGAGGTCGAGTTCCACGAAGTTCTCGACCACCGGGATGATGGTGCGGCCGAGTCTGGTGGCGAGCGTCACCGCCTCGATGTAGCTGTCGTCCTTGAAGCCGTTGCAGATGATGAGCCGCTCGGGGGCGTTCTCGGTCATCGCCATCACGGCGAGCAGCTCGGGCTTGGAGCCCACTTCCAGTCCGAAGCCGTATTGCTTGCCGTAGCGATAGACCTCTTCGACCACCAGACGCTGCTGGTTCACCTTGATCGGGAACACGGCCGCGTAGTGGTTCTTGTAGTCGTTCTCGGCGATCGCCTGCGCAAACGCGTCGTGCATGCGCTTCAGGCGGTGCGCCAGTATGTCGGAGAAGCGCACCACGACCGGCGTGGTCAGATCGCGCGCCTTGAGCCCCTCGACCACCTCGTACAGGTCGATCTCGCGCTGTGCAGTGGTGTCCGGACGCACCACCACGTGGCCTTCCGGGTTGACGCCGAAGTAGCCCTTGCCCCACGCGCGCACGTTGTACAGCTCGAGGGAGTCTTCGACGCGCCACGGCTGCGCGGGATTGAATTTACGCTGGCCGTTTACGGCGACCTTGGGATCTGCTGCCACGGGCGGCGTTATATCAAAATTGCGCGACCAGGAGTGGTTCGTGACCGGTTCTTCAAGGTCCGCGCGCCACCGCGCGTGCCGGGTCGCGGATCCATTCGCTCCACGAGCCGGCGTAGAGCCGCGCGCCGCCCAGGCCCGCGGCCTCCAGCGCCAGCAGATTCAGGCAGGCGGTGACGCCCGAGCCGCACATTGCGACCACGGCGCTCGCCGGGCGGCCGCGCAGCGTGCGCTCCCAGGCGCGCCGCAGCTCCCCGGTCGCAAGAAAGCGGCCCTGCGAGTCGGTATTGGCCGCGAACGGGTGGTTGTGTGCGCCCGGGATGTGGCCGGCCACCGGATCCAGAGTCTCGTTCTCGCCCGCGAAGCGCTCGGCGCTGCGCGCATCCACGAGCAGCACCTCCGCGCGCGCGAGCGCCCCGCTCTCGAGCGCCGCGAGCACTCCGGCGCTGGTCGCGAGCATTTCGGTGGCAGGCACGGGCGTGAAGCGGCGCACTGCCCGCTCCGCCGGCGAGCGGCTCACCGGCAGCCGCGCGCGCTCCCAGGCCGCGAAACCGCCGTTCAGGACCGCTACCTGGCGGTGGCCGAGCCAGCGCAACAGCCACCACAGTCGCGCAGCATATGGGCCCGCGCCCTGGTCGTATGCGACCACCTGCACCGCCGCGTCGATTCCCCACCTGCCGAAGGTCGCCGCGAGGGTATCCATCGCCGGCAGGGGATGGCGGCCGGTGCTCAGGGTGTGCGGCCCGGACAAATCGCGATCCAGGTGCGCGTACTGCGCGCCGGGGATGTGGCCGGCCGCCCAGGCCGCCTCGCCCCAGGCGGGCTTCGCCAGCTCAAAACGGCAATCGATGAGCGCCCAGTCGCTGTTCGCTGCATGGACATGAAGTTCCGCCGGCTCGATCAGCGTTGTGAACATGGATGGAGGCTTCGTGGTCTGACGGACATGACGCGCCGACATTTTCGCACGCCGCGCGCTTGTCGTTACAATCGCACCCTAAGCACTGCGCGCGCGGGGGAACTATGGCAATCGAGGTTTTCTGGGGCAGCGGCAGCCCGTTCGCGTGGCGGGTTCTCCTGGCGCTCGAGCACAAGCGTCTGCCTTACGTGAGCCACCTGCTGCAGTTCTCCAAGCAGGAGCACAAGTCCCCGCACATGCTCGCCCTCAATCCGCGCGGTCGCGTACCGGTACTCAAGGACGGTGACTACGTGTGCTTCGAGTCGCTCGCGATCCTCTACTACCTGGATCTTAAGTACCCGCAACCGCCGATATTCGGTCGCACGCCCGAGGAAGCCGGCACCATCATGCGCGTCATCTGCGAGTACCAGGCCTACATCGAGCCGCATCTGCAAACCATCTCCCGGGGGGTTTTCTTCGGCGACGCCGACCTCGCCGGCGACGAGATCACGACGGCGCTGCACGCCGCGGCGAGCGAAGCGCGCACCATCGAGGGGCGCCTGTCGAAGTCGGAGTGGATCGTCGGGGACGCTTTCTCCGCGGTCGACATGGTGATCTTTCCGGGCATCCAGCTCTTGAAGCGCGCCCTGGAAAAACCCGCCGCGCGCGAGCTGTTCTCGCGCTTCATGCCCGTGGAAGTGAATTACCCGGCGCTCGGACGGTGGCTGGCGCGCGTTGCCGCCTTGCCCGGCTACGAGCGCACCTATCCGCCGCACTGGCGCTGACGGCAGGCGCGACGCGCACGCGGTGGCTGGAGGCTTGCGAATTGAGTGGCGCCGATCCGATTGGTACGCTCTGCTGGCTGCTGAAGCCACAGGCGCATCATGACTAACGAGCAAAAAATTCACGTCGAATTTCCCGGACGGATTCTCATCGTCGGCTTTGGCAGCATCGGCCAGGGCCTGTTGCCGCTGGTTTTGCGGCACATCGGCATTGCGCCGGAGCGCATCACCATCGTCACCGCCGAGGACCGGGGGAGTGAGGAGGCCGCCCGCTACGGCATCAAGTTCGTGAAGGAGCGCCTGACCCGCGAGAACTACCGCCGCCTGCTGAACCCCTTGCTCGGCCGCGGCGACTTCCTCATCAACGTAGCGGTCGAAGTCTCCAGCATTGCCCTTATCAAGCTGTGCTGGGAAAAAGGCGCGATGTACCTCGACACCTGTATCGAGCCGTGGCCGGGCGGCTACACCGATCCGACGGTGCCGCCGAGCCGCCGCACCAACTATGCGCTGCGCGACGAGGCGCTGGCGCTGCGCCAGGGCAACGCGCGCGCCCCCACCGCGGTGCTCACCCACGGCGCCAATCCCGGGCTGGTGTCGCATTTTCTGAAAGCCGCCCTGCTCAACCTGGCCGCCGACACGCAGGTGGAGGCCGGCAAACCCAACTCGCGCGCCGAGTGGGGTGAGCTCGCACGGCGGCTCGGCGTGAAGGTCGTGCACATCGCCGAGCGCGATACGCAGGTCTCGGACAAGCCCAAGCAGTTGGGCGAGTTCGTCAATACCTGGTCCGTCGACGGCTTCGTCGGCGAGGGTTGCCAGCCGAGCGAGATGGGCTGGGGCACCCACGAGCGCAACTTCCCGCGCGACGGCAAGCGCCATGACTTTGGCTGCATGGCGGCGATCTATCTGATGCAACCCGGCGCCGGCACCCGCGTGCGCACCTGGACGCCGCGCGCCGGCTACTTTCACGGTTTCTGCATCACCCACGCCGAGGCGATTTCCATCGCCGACTACTACACGGTGCGCGACGGCGCGCAGGTCGTGTACCGCCCGACGGTGCACTACGCCTATCACCCGTGCGACTCGGCGGTGGTGTCGGTGCACGAGCTCGTCGGCCGCAACTACGTCCAGCAGGAACGTCAGCGGATCCTCATGGACGAGGTTACCGGCGGCATCGACGAGCTCGGGGTGCTGCTCGCGGGCCACAAGAAGAACGCCTACTGGTACGGCTCGCAGCTCTCGATCGAGGAAGCCCGCAAGCTCGCCCCCTACAACAACGCCACGAGCCTGCAGGTGTGCGTCGCGGTGCTCTCCGGGGTGGTGTGGGCGATGGAGAATCCGAATCTGGGCATCGTCGAGCCGGATGAGATGGATTTCCGCCGCAACCTCGAGATCTGCATGCCGTACCTTGGCCCGGTGGTCGGGGCGTACACCGACTGGACTCCGCTGCACGGGCGTGAGCGGTTGTTGCCGGAGGACGTCGACAAGAGCGACCCGTGGCAATTCAAGAACGTGCGGGTGGTGTGGTAGCCGGCTCGTACTCGATCGCCGTGATTGTGAGCGTGCGCGGGCCGCCGGGAGCCTCCACGGTCACGGCCTCGTCGAGGGCCCTGGCCAAAAGTGCGCGCCCGAGCGGGGAGTCCATGCTGATATAGCCCGGGGCGCGGTCGAATTCGTCCGGCCCGACGATGCGATAGCGCAGCCGTTCCCCGTCCGCGGATTCCAGCGACACCCAGGCGCCGAAAAACACTCTTTTTAAGTCGGCCGGCGCGTGGCCGACAATCACCATTCCCTCCAGGCGCTGACGCAGGAAACGCACGCGACGGTCGATTTCGCGCAGGCGGCGCTTACCGTAGGTGTACTCGGCGTTTTCCGAGCGATCGCCCTGCGCGGCAGCGGCCGCGACCGCCTCGGTGACACGCGGGCGCTCGTCACGCCACAGCTGCTCGAGCTCCTCGCGCAGCCGCTTCGCCCCCTGGGGGGTGATGTACCTGGAGCCCGCCGGAGCGGCTTGCCGGAAGCGTCCCATCGGCATCCTGTGACTTATTTCGCATCTCCTTTTACAGAAATCCGCAGGTTTGTGGAAAGTGTCACGGACTGCCCCCGGGGGCACTACTAGGCTCGTAGCCGTGACTACCAAGTACTACACGCACTTCGTCACCGACGCGGGCAAGGCCCGCAGCGCCCCCGGCTCGAATGAATGGAGTGGTGTAGTTGAGCTGCGCGAGCCGCTCACCAGCGCGCGCGCCAACCGCGAACTGCGCTCCCTGCTGGCACAGAGTTTTGATCTGGACTCGGAAGACATCCGTATCCTGCACTGGGCGCGATTGCACTGAGCTTATCCCCTGGCGGACTTCCTTCCCTTCATCGAAGGTCCGCCCTTATCGACCCCAGGCCTAAAAACCTGGGGTTTTTTTTATCCATTGGCTGAAATCGCCTGCGGCGATTTCAGCAACCCCCCCCCGAATATCTGTTTAGTCGCACGGGCAAAAGACGTGGCTCGATGCACAGCTGCGGCGATCACCTCAGCAGCCGAGCACTTCGTGTCAAGCCTGAGCGGATGGGCTCGATGCACAGCTGCGGCGATCACCTCAGCAGCCGAGCACTTCGTGTCAAGCCTGAGCGGATGGGCTTTTGCCCGTGAAACGGGCGCGCGCCGGGCCGCCCGCGCGCCAGGCGCTGTAACAATCGACGGCCTTTCCCGCGCGTGTGACAATCCACGCCCCCCGGCATAAGGAGAACTCGATGCGTGCGTGGTCATCAGCCGTCATGGCTGCCGCGGTAATGGGACTTTCCGGCTGCGGTTACAATAACCTGCAGTCCCAGGACGAGGGTGTTAAAGCCGCCTGGTCCGAGGTCGTGAACCAGTATCAGCGCCGGGCCGATCTCATCCCGAATCTCGTCAACACCGTCAAGGGCTACGCCGCCCAGGAGCAGAAGGTGCTCATCGGCGTGACCGAGGCACGCGCCAAGGTCGGCTCGATCCAGGTCACCCCTGAAGTGCTCAACAATCCGGAGCTGTTCCAGAAATATCAGCAGGCGCAGGGGCAGCTCGGCAGCGCGCTGAGCCGGCTGCTGGCGGTGTCGGAAAACTATCCGCAGCTGAAGTCGGATCAGAACTTCCGCGACCTGCAGTCGCAGCTCGAAGGCACGGAAAACCGCATCACGGTGGCACGCAACCGCTACATCGCGGCGGTGCAGAGCTACAACGTTACGGTGCGCTCGTTCCCGGTGAATCTCACCGCGAAGATGTTCGGCTTCCAGGTGAAACCGAGCTTCACGGTCGCCAACGAGCAGCAGATCTCCACGGCTCCGGCGGTGAGCTTCGACACCGCGACGCCGGGCTCACCACCGGCGCAGCCCGCGACCAAATGAGCCGATGATCCGGCGCGCGCTTCGACCCCGCCCGCTGGCGGGATTTGCGCTGCCCCTGGCTTTGGCTGTGAGCCTGGCGGCGCTCGCGCAGGCCCCAGCCGCGTCGGCGCCGGGGCTGCAGCCGATCCCCAGGCTCAGCGCCCGGGTCACCGACCTCACCGGTACCCTGACCGCGGAGCAGCAGACGGCGCTGGAGCAGAAGCTCGCCGCCTTCGAGTCGGCCAAGGGCTCGCAGCTGGCGGTGCTGATCGTGCCCACGACCCAGCCGGAGGAGATCGAGCAGTACTCCATCCGCGTCGTGGACCAGTGGAAGCTCGGGCGCAAGGGCGTAGAAGACGGTGCGCTGCTCATCATCGCGAAGAATGACCACCACGTGCGCATCGAAGTGGGCCGCGGCCTCGAAGGCGTTCTCACCGATGCGATCTCGAACCGCATCATCGACGAGACCATCAAGCCTGATTTCCGGGCCGGGAACTTCTACGGTGGCATCAGCACAGCCTTTGATCAGATGATGAAGCTCGTCCAGGGTGAGCCGCTGCCGCCGCCCGAAGAAAGGTGGCAACCCAAGGGTTCCGCGCACGCACTGCACATGCTGCCGGCACTGTTCTTTGCAGTACTCATCGGTTCGGTCGTGCTGCGCTCGCTGCTCGGGCGCACGCTCGGTTCGGCGGCCACCGGAGCCGGGGCGGGCCTGCTGGTGTGGCTGACCGCGCATGGCCTGGCACTGGCGGGACTCGCGGCGCTCGGCGGCTTTCTGTTCGCCATGCTCAGTGGACTTGCGCGCGGCAGCGGCTGGTCGAGCTATGCGCGTGGCGCGGGAATCGGCGGCGGCTGGGGCGGCATCGGTGGCGGCGGTTTTGGCGGCGGCGGTTTTGGCGGCGGTGGATTCAGC
>Ga0210384_10003831_pt1 | contig 17152 bp, 8 predicted proteins | sample IncBWH2MmetaG_FD_160574 | JGI IMG/M metagenome (GOLD analysis project Ga0210384, IMG submission 160574) | Forest soil microbial communities from Barre Woods Harvard Forest LTER site, Petersham, Massachusetts, United States - Inc-BW-H-2-M | ecosystem: Environmental > Terrestrial > Soil >...
GCCGCCGCGGGAGAAATCGTCGGACACAATCTTCGTAAAAGGGCACGGCCCAGCAATACACGAGAGTCGCGCATTTTCATACGCGTTTCCGTCCCCCGCATCCAGCGATGCGGTGGCGATGCTGCCTTTCCATTTTCCGTCCGGCGAGCATGGTGGATGATTATCGCAACGAATGTTGGCCGTGTTCTGCACTTGGAATGTCTTCAGCCCCGTACCGATATTTTGTGTCGTCGCTGTCCCAATCGAGTAGCGAACGAAGACGTTCGCGACGGCGATTTCAGGATGGCTTGGTTGAGCAGTCGCCGCCTCATGGACCGGAATCATATGGACCACGTAAATCTTGTCGCTTACAGATTCCTTCAAATCGAGTGGCCGGTAATCGGGATGTCTAAACCGTAGGGTAATGGGACGGCCGGGGAGGATCCGCCGCGGCATCGTCAGCTTAAAATAACCCGAGAAATCGGATTTGACGGGGCTAACCGTCACGCCGGAGTCGACGCTGACTTCCACGTCTGCGATGGGCGATTGTCTCCTGGGGTCCTCATCCTGTTTGATAACCGCCCCTCTTAGTGAAATCGGCTTCGTGTAATGGATAACAACGGCAACTACGGCGATAAGCAAGACGACTCCGAAAGTTGACCAGATTGCGATCAGCTTCCCGCGTGTGCCTTCGTGGGCCATCAAGTAATCCCCCAAATCCCGATGTTAACAAAATGCGGCGGCCATGGTATCAATAGGCGATTTCACGCTTACAGATTGCCGGTGCGAACACGAACCTTAATTCGATTAAAGGGGTTTGGAGGGTTTCCTCAGACTGGCTATAATTTTATGGATGATAAACAAGGAGTCGATGAAGATTTCGCGCCGAGAGCTGATGCGGCACGGTATCCGTGCTGCAATTTGCGTGCCGCTTGTCGGTTCCTTTCTTCAACACGAGACAATTAGACCTAAACAAAAAGCTACTCCTTTCACCCCCCTCGCGGGCCAGATGGTTATTTCGCCGGAAGACGATGCGCTACTTGAGGACCTCGAGAACCGGAACTTCCGATATTTCTGGGAGCAAGCTAACCCTGACACCGGTGTTGTCCGGGACCGGTGTAACGTTCTCAAACCTGACAAAAGTTCGCTTGGAAGCATCGCAGCGCTTGGCTTCGGACTCACAGCCCTTTGCATCGGCGAAAAACGCAAGTATGTTTCACGCCCCGAGGCGGAAGGCCGAGTCCTAAATTCATTGCGCTTTCTGTGGAAAAAAATGCCGAACCACAGAGGATTCTTTTACCACTGGGCCAACGTGGATAGCGGCGAAAGGTTGTGGGATTCGGAAGTATCGTCGGTAGATACCGCCATTCTGCTTTGCGGAATTCTAACGTGCCGCCAGCATTTCCAGCATTCGGAGATTCGCGAACTCGCGCGCCTGATTTTTGACCGCGTGGACTGGACGTGGCTTTCCGAAGACACGCGCATCTTGCCACATGGGTGGTCGCCGGAATCGGGCTTCCTTCAATTCCGATGGAATGACTACAGCGAAATGATGATGATGTACTTGCTGGGTCTAGGATCGACCACTCATCCGTTACCCGCTGAAACCTGGGGCGCTTGGAAACGGGCCACATTTGAATACGACGGCATCCGCTATATCGGTTCGTTCGCTCCTCTCTTCGTTCATCAGTATTCCCAGGCTTGGTTTGACTTTCGCGGCAAGCACGACCAATATGCCGACTATTTCAAGAACTCAATCATCGCCACTGGAGTCCATCGGCGCTTCTGTTTGGATCTGGCTTCGCAGTTTCCCGACTATAGCGAAGACCTTTGGGGCATCACGGCCTCGGATTCCCCGAAAGGCTATGTGGTGTGGGGAGGGCCTCCTGCAACGGGCCCGATTGATGGAACCGTGGTTCCTTGCGCCGCCGGAGGGTCGTTACCGTTCCTCCCGCAGGAAACGATCCGCGTCCTTCGTACAATTAGGGATCGCTATGGAGCTCGCGCATGGAACCCATACGGATTCGTTGATGCATTCAATCCACTCACAAACTGGTACGACAGCGATGTCGTTGGAATCGACACTGGAATCACTATGCTCATGGCGGAGAACACGCGATCCGGATTTGTGTGGGAAACATTTATGAAGAACGCGGAAGCGAAACGGGGCATGGAACGCGCCGGATTCACGACCTAACGACAGGTAAAGACAGTATTGAGCAGCTAATGCATCTCGATTAACGCAAGCCCTTGGGGTGGGAGCGCGAGGCTGAGTTTTCCATTCTGGAAGTATACGACTTCCGGCGGGGGCAGTGCGGCGGCGCGACGCAGTTCGTTAATTTGTTTGCGGCTCGGATTTACGGGCTTACCCATGGCACCATAGGCGTCCAACAGCGAGCCATGTGTGGAATCGACGCGCGAAATAACAGCGCGATGGCGGTCGGAGACGCCCTTAACGACGAGCGTCACGGTCTTCGGCTGCCCCGTTTCCTCCGGCAAGAACAAATTCCAAACGGCGATCTTTAGAGTTCCATCGCTCTCGCGCGTCACGAGCGCCGACTCGGAATTTTCCGCAATTCGCCGCCGCCCGAGGTGGTGCAACAGCTTAAAAGCGTTGAAGGAAGGCTTCGGTAGCCCGCCTTCCGCTATTAGCCCATATCCACCATAGAAGGGCTGCTTAACCACGCCCTGCTCTTCGAAGACGTCGGAAAAAGTCCAATAGGACATGATCTCAACGAGCCCATCGCACTGCCGGATGGTGTCCGCAAGCCAGGGGCCCATAAATGCCGAATCCGTCACATCGGGTTCATTCTTATAGCTCGCGTTGTACTCGCTCCAAATGATCGGAAGGTCGGGACGCGGCGTCGCCTTTACTTGATCGTGGACTTTCCGCGCGGCGCGACAAACCATCTGCGTACGCGGTATCGTTTCTTCTTTGCCAAAGACATCTTGAGCTGTGTCGTTCCCGTAGACGTGAGTGGAAACGAAGTCCAGCGGGACACGATTCTCCGCGCAGTGGCGAATAAACCTGTCTACCCAAGCTGCCTGCGCCGTCGCCGGCCCACCTACACGCAACTGCGCGCTAACTTCCCTCAGGGCACGAGCAGCCGCGTCATAGAGCTGGTAATACGTTTCCTCCTTGGGCTCGCCGGCCCAGAAATCAATGTTTGGCTCGTTCCACACTTCAAAATACCATTGCGAGACTTCATCGATTCCGTACCGGTCGACGAGATGCCGTGCGAGATGCGAGACGAGGTCGCCCCACTTCGTCCAGTCTTTAGGCGGCGAAACAATGGGCTGATACCAGAAGGCGTGGAGAGTCTGCTGCGCAGCCAGCTTTCTGGGCATAAAGCTTAATTCGACAAACGGGCGCACGCCATTCTCGAGCAAGCCGTCGTAAATCTGGTCCACGTAGGAAAAGTTGTAAACCGGTTTGCCGGCGGAGTCTTCGTCGTAGAGACCCACCTCATCATGGAGGATTGCATGGAAGCGAACGTACTTGAAGTCAGTTGCCTGCTTCACCTCGCGGAGATCACGGCGGTAACTCTCGCGCAGACTTAGGATCGCACGGCCTGATCCGAACATTTGCTCCCAAAAGTGTGGAAATGGATGGCTCGACGCGGTTGGATCGACTTCGATGGTTTCCGAAGTTGCCGTTGAATGCGCCGGGCCTTTGGGTTGAGCCAGGCCCTGCAGTTGGGCCTGTGGCGCGGAGTCGAAGACAACGGGGGTGCAGAGAACTATGGCGCACAAGCACACATATCGAGTCGTCGAGTTGAGACTTCGCCACACGGCTATATTTTAACGATAAACTCGCAACTTGGAACTGAAACATCTCCGGCTGGGAATTCTCCCCGAGAAGTAAGCTTTCCGGGCGTGAACAGAAATGCCTTTCGGTTCTCAATACCGAGAAAATTCTTCCACTCACTTTGCGCAGCCATTCCGTTCTTCCTTGGCTCACAAGATAGAGCGACCATCCGAGTATTTGGGCCGACGGGACGAGTGAATGATGCAGAAAGTGTAGTTTTGAGCCAAATCTTACCGCGTGCCAAAACGAGGCGCCATTTCCCGCGGGAACGTCTACCGTAAATCATTGGTTTTTCCTACTTTTTATCGTGTATAGCCTTTAGTGCTATGAGCGGCGAGCATAGCTTCGTGTTGGCTGGGAGTCCATAAATCTGGTAAAAGAGAAGCGCAGCCAGCTCTAATTTTCTCCGTTTCCGTGTGGATCCCCTTTCGGTTGCAGATGCAGCTTTAGCCTTGCAGACTCGCATGCGAGCAGTACAATTCGTGAGCGTTTCGAAGCCGAATAAGGAGCCTCCTTTTGACCGCTGACACAAACGAGCATCCCGTCATCGGCCCGGACCACCAGCTCGTCGGCAACGTTCCTCCGCCGCACCCCCGACAAAAAAGCAATTGGTGGATTGTGTGGATTGTGGTGTTGCTCGCCCTTGCGCTCGCGATATTCCTGATCTGGCATCACCACGAGGAAGCCCAAAAAGCGGCGGCCGCCGCGGCGGCGCGCCCTAAGCCGGGAGCATCGGTTACCACCGTAACTGCTCAAAAGGGCGACATCGGCGTTTACCTTGATGCCATCGGCACGGTTACTCCGGTCTACTCCGATTCGATTACCAGCCAAGTAAATGGGCTGGTTGTTGCCGTGCATTTTACGGAGGGTCAGCTGGTCCGAAAGGGCGATCCGCTAGTCGACATCGATTCGCGCTCGTACCGCCAACCCTTTTACAAGCGCAAGGAGTGCTGGAGCGAGACGAGAATCTGCTCGCCCAGGCAAGGATGGATTTGGAGCGCTACCGTGAAGCGTGGGCGCGCAAGGCCATTGCAAAGCAGCTCCTGGATGACCAAGAAAAGCTCGTACTGCAAGATCAGGGCGTAGTCAAGAACGACCAGGGAATCGTACAGTTCGATCAGATTCAGGTCGATTACACTCACATCACCGCTCCAATCAGCGGACGGGTCGGCTTGCGCCTGGTGGATCCGGGCAACGTGGTGCAGTCTGCAGGAACCGTAACCCTCGCGGTCATCACACAGATTCAGCCCATCACTGTAATTTTCACGATACCGGAAGACAGCCTCGGGCCGGTCCAGGATCGCCTGCGCAAAAAAGCCAAGCTCACCGTCGATGCCTTCGATCGCTCCGCACAGAAAAAGATCGCCACCGGCGTGCTTCTAACCCTAGACAACCAGATTGACACTACTACCGGTACTGTAAAAGCCCGCGCGCAGTTCGCTAACAAAAACGATGAACTATTCCCAAACCAGTTTGTAAACGTGCGACTCCTGGTGGATACACTGCAAGGGGTGACCACGGTTCCGGCATCGGCAATTCAACAGAATGGGCAAGCTTCGTTTGTTTACGTGATTCAAGGCAACGTCGCCCACATGCGCAGCATCAAGCGGGGAGTTACAGACGGCGGCGTAACGCAAGTCGAAGGAATCAATCCTGGCGACGTTGTCGCGAATAGCAGCTTTGATAAGATGCAGGACAACGCTACGGTAGTGGTTTCGAACAAACCTGCCTCGGCGAACACCTCCGGGAGCAACGCCCCGTGAGTCCGTCGAGTCCATTTATCCTCCGGCCAGTTGCGACATCTTTGCTGATGGCCGCCATTTTGCTCGTCGGCATCGTCAGCTATACGCAATTGCCGGTCTCGGCATTGCCGGAAGTCGACTATCCCACCATTCAGGTGCTCACGTTTTATCCTGGAGCGAGCCCGAGGGTGGTAGCGACAACTGTAACGGCGCCACTCGAGCGTCAATTCGGCCAACTCCAGGGTTTGAGTCAGATGACCTCTTCTAGCTCCGGTGGCACTTCCGTCATCGTGCTGCAGTTCAACCTGGCTGTGAATATTGATGTGGCCGAGCAAGAGGTGCAGTCCGCCATAAACGCATCGCAGAGCTTGTTGCCATCCATCCTCCCTTCGCCGCCTACCTACAGTAAAACGAATCCTGCCGACGCACCGGTGCTCACTCTGGCTATCACCTCGAATTCCATTCCGCTTTCTCAGGTCGAAGACCTTGTGGACACGCGCCTCGCGCCTAAGATTTCGCAGCTCAGCGGAGTCGGACTGGTCACCATCAGCGGCGGTCAGAAACCAGCGGTGCGCATTCAAGCTAACCCCACGGCGCTGTCCTCCTATGGCTTCAACCTGGAAGACCTCCGCACGGCTCTGACTCAAGCCAGCGTCAACGCCGCCAAAGGAAACTTCGATGGCCCCAGCCAGGATTATCAGATCGATGCCAACGATCAACTGATCACCAGCAACGATTACCGAAGCGTTGTCATTGGCTACCGGAACGGTGCGCCGGTGATGCTGACCGACGTAGCACACGTGGTCGACGGTATAGAAAACAACAACCAGGCGGCCTGGATGAATCAAACGCCTGCAGTGATCCTGAACGTCCAACGGCAGCCCGGAGCCAACACAATCAGCGTGGTCAAAAGCATCAAGCAACTGCTGCCGCAGTTGGAGGCTAATCTTCCCGCCGGCATTCAGGTAACCACGCTTACCGATCTTACGACCGCCATCGAAGCATCGGTTGCCGATGTTGAGTTCGAACTGCTGCTCACAATCGGACTCGTGGTGCTCGTCATCTTCCTCTTCTTGCGGAGTCTCTACGCCACCATTATCCCGAGCGTGGCTGTGCCGTTGTCCTTGGTAGGCACCTTCGGCGCGATGTATGCCCTTGGATACAGCCTGGATAACTTGTCGCTGATGGCGCTCACCATCTCCACGGGTTTTGTCGTGGATGATGCGATCGTGATGATCGAGAACATTTCGCGCTACATCGAAGAAGGAGTGCCGCCGATGGAAGCGGCGCTCAAAGGTGCCGAGCAGATTGGCTTTACCATTCTCTCCCTAACTGTATCCCTCATCGCCGTGCTGATTCCGCTGTTATTCATGGGCGACGTGGTCGGGCGCCTGTTCCGCGAGTTTGCCGTGACACTCGCCGTCACGATCGTCGTCTCGGCTGTCGTCTCCCTTACGCTCACGCCCATGATGAGTGCCCGCATTTTGCGGCACAAACCAAAAGAACAGCAGGGGCGCGTCTATAGAGCCTCGGAGCGCGCCTTTGAGCGCATGATCGCGTTTTACGGGCGGACGCTGAAATTTGTCCTCGGCTATCAAACGATCACGCTGTTTGTCGCATTGGCTACGCTTCTACTTACGATCTTCCTTTACATCATCATCCCCAAGGGATTTTTCCCGGTGCAGGACACCGGCGTCATCCAGGGCATTTCGCAGGCACCTCCAACAATCAGCTCACGATCCATGGCAGAGAAGCAGCTGGAGATTACCAAGGCAGTCTTGGATGACCCGGCCGTTGAAAGCGTCTCGTCGTTTATCGGCGCGGATGGAACGAATACAACCCTGAACAGCGGCAGGATGTCGATCAATCTAAAACCGCTAAACCAGCGCAAGATCAGCGCCTCGGACCTGGTCCGCAGGCTTAAGTCAAGAGTGAGCCAAATACAGGGCATCCAGCTCTTCATGGAACCTGTGCAGAACATTACTGTGGATGACCGCGTGAGTCGCACGCAATACCAGTACGCGCTGGAAGACCCGGATGCGAATGAGCTGAATGACTGGACCAACCGTTTCGTCAGTCGACTCGAGCAGTTGCCTGAATTGGAAGACGTAGCCACCGATCAGCAATTGGGAGGACTCGCGGTCTCTCTGGTCATTGACCGGGTCACCGCTTCGCGGCTGGGAATTGCGCCTTCGACGATCGATAACACTCTATATGACGCCTTCGGTCAGCGGCAGATCAGCACGATGTATACGCAAGTGAATCAGTACCACGTTGTTCTCGAGAGTGAGCCGCAGTTTCAGAAAGACCCAAATAAGCTGAACCATCTCTACATCCAATCCAACGCGGCTTCAGGTGCATCCGGTACGGGAGCCACTTCCTCTTTTGCTTCTTCCGGGTCATCATCCGCGGGATCCAATGCGCTAACGTCTTCAGCGCAATTCACTCCATCAGCGGCGACGCTCACTCCTCCTGTAAACGCGCTTTCGGCGAGCAACTCCTCCGCGACTTCCAGCAGGGGAGCCGGCTCTGCGGGCGCCAACAGTTCGACCATGAGCAACGCGGTGCCGTTCAGCGCTTTCGCGCACTTTGAAAACACCACAGAACCGCTCGCCATTACCCACCAGGGTCAATTTCCGGCGATCACTGTGTCATTCAATCTGGCGCCGGATGCCTCACTCGGTAGCGCGATTACAGAGATTAACAAAATCCAAAAAGACATGCACATGCCCCCCAGCCTCCAGGCAGGTTTTCAGGGCACAGCGGCATCGTTCACGAATTCGCTGGCCAATGAGCCGTTGCTCATTCTTGCTGCGCTGGTAACCGTGTACATCGTACTTGGGGTTTTGTACGAGAGCTTTATCCACCCGATCACGATTCTCTCCACGCTGCCGTCGGCCGGCGTTGGCGCTTTCCTCGCGCTGATTCTTTTTCACCAGGACCTGAGCGTGGTGGCGATCATCGGCATCGTGCTTCTGATCGGCATCGTGAAAAAGAACGGCATTATGATGGTCGATTTCGCGCTGGATGCCGAGCGCAACCACGGAAAGAACGCCACGGATGCCATTTACGAAGCGTGTCTGCTCCGCTTCCGCCCCATTATGATGACTACCATGGCCGCGCTGCTGGCCGGTCTGCCGCTGGCGCTTGGAACTGGTTTCGGTTCGGAGTTGCGCAGGCCGCTCGGCATCGCAATGGTGGGCGGACTCCTGTTGAGCCAGGCGCTCACGCTGTACACCACCCCCGTCATCTACATTTTTTTTGACAATCTCGGGCATCGCTTCGCGCCCAAGTCGAAGAGGGCTGAAATCGGAAACGAGCTAGAGCCCGCGGGACAGGCATGAACACTTCCGCACCCTTTATTCACCGTCCCGTGGCGACAACTCTGCTCACAGTTGCGATCGCCATTGCCGGTGCGATTGCTTTCAAAGTTCTCCCGGTGTCTCCCCTGCCGCAAGTTGATTTTCCTACTATTTCAGTGAGTGCGGGCCTGCCGGGAGCCAGCGCCAGCATCATGGCTTCCTCTGTCGCTACTCCCTTGGAACGCCAACTCGGCCATATTGCGGGCGTCACGGAGATGACCTCGTCAAGCACCCTCGGCAACACATCCATAACGATTCAGTTTGACCTCAGCCGCAACATTGATGGCGCGGCGCGCGATGTCGAGGCCGCTATCAATGCCGCGCGAAGCTACCTGCCCGCCAATCTCCCAGGAAATCCGACCTATCGAAAGGTCAATCCGGCCGATTCGCCGATCATGATTCTCGGCCTTACGTCCGATAAATATGGTCCCGACAAGATTTATGACGAAGCCTCCACGGTAATGCAGCAAAAGATGTCGCAGATACAGGGTGTGGGGCAGGTCAGTACCGGCGGCGGCGCGTTGCCGTCAGTGCGCGTGGACGCAAACCCCACACAATTGGCCAGCTATGGACTCACCATGGCGAATTTGCAATCTGCACTGAGCCTCCAGAATGAAGATTTGGCCAAAGGCCAGATTTCCGACGGTATTGTGACTGCCGACATCGTTGCCAACGATCAGCTCTCTCATGCGGAAGACTTCAAGCCGCTCGTCGTTGGATATAAGAACGGCGCGGCCATTCGCCTGTCTGATGTGGCCCAGGTAACCGACTCCGTGCAAAATATCCGCGCCGCGGGCTACTTGAACGGCAAGCGCGCGATTACCATGATTATCTTTCGCCAGCCCGGCGCCAACATCATTGACACGGTCGACCGCATACGTGCGGAACTCCCGTCTATCAAAGCCTCCATTCCATTCGGTATTGACACCACCATCGTTCTCGATCGCACGACTACCATCCGGGCCTCTGTCGATGACGTCGAGAGAACGCTGCTTATTTCCATCGGCCTTGTCATCCTTGTGGTGTTTGTTTTCCTTCGCAACGGCCGCGCCACGCTCATTCCCGGCGTCGCTGTGCCGGTTTCGCTAATCGGCACTTTCGCCGTGATGTATCTTTTCGGATACAGTCTCGACAACCTTTCGCTAATGGCCCTGACTATTTCGACCGGATTCGTGGTCGATGACGCGATTGTCGTCATGGAAAATGTCGCCCGCCATCTGGAGAATGGTATGAAGCCCTTTGCCGCAGCGCTAAAGGGTGCGCAGGAAATCGGTTTCACGGTCTTTTCCATCAGCGTTTCGCTCGTCGCTGTGTTTATCCCGCTGCTGCTGATGGGCGGAATTGTTGGACGTCTCTTCCGCGAGTTCGCAATTACCCTCTCGACAGCCATCGTCGTGTCCATGGTTATCTCGCTGACCACCACGCCCATGATGTGCGCCTACCTTCTGCGCGACGAGCGCAAGCAAAAGCATGGTCGCCTTTACATGATCAGCGAAAAAGGTTTTGATTGGACGCTCTCGTTGTATCGCACGACTTTGCATTGGGTTCTGGAAAATCCGGCTCTCACTCTTATCGTGTTGTTCCTCACCATAGCGCTCAACGTCGTGCTGATCATCAGGATGCCAAAAGGGTTTTTTCCGCAGCAGGATACCGGAGCAATCACCGGCGGGGTGCAAGGGCCTCAGGATGCATCCTTTCCTGCCATGAATAACTCCATTCAGCAGATTGTTGGCGTCATCAAGAATGATCCTGCCGTTGCCAATGTAATTGGTTTTACGGGCGGAGGTGGCGCCACAAACGGCGGCAACGTCTACATCGCCCTCAAGCCTCTAGCCGAACGTAAGGTCAGCGCTGCGGAGATCATCAACAGGCTGCGTCCCCAATTGAGCCGTCTGCCGGTGGCCTCCGCGTTCCTTCAAGCTGCGCAAGATCTGCGCATCGGCGGGCGAGGCAGCAGCGCGATGTATCAGTACACGCTCCAATCCGATAACGTGCCGGACCTTTTCAAGTGGGGACCCATCCTGCTGAGCGAGATGCGGCGCTTGCCCGGCCTGCAAGACGTGAACACAGACCAGCAGAATGGCGGGCTTGCGGAGTTGATGACTTACGATCGCGCTACCGCTGCTCGTCTTGGCCTGACCGCCCAGTCATTGGACTCGGCTTTATACGGCGCATTTGGACAATCTCAAGTTTCCATCATCTATACGCAGTTGAATCAGTATTACGTGGTGCTCGAGGTCGCCCCCCAGTATTGGCAAAGCCCGGAAGGATTGAAGGACATCTATCTTCGTACGTCCACCGGCCGGAACATTCCGCTGCTCACAGTGGCCACGGGTCAGGCCAACACAACGCCTTTGTCCATCAACCACACCGGCTTATTCCCTTCAGTCACTGTGTCATTCAACCTCGCGCCCGGCGTCTCTTTGAGTGACGCCACTTCGAACATCGCTCAGATGCAAAAACGGCTCGGCACGCCAGCTACGCTGCAAGGCTTTTATGCCGGTACTCTCCAGGCCTACCAGCAATCCCTGAGCACCGAGCCCATGCTCATCGCTACGGCGCTTTTGGCGGTGTACATCGTTCTCGGCATTTTGTACGAGAGCCTGGTGCATCCGCTCACGATTATCTCCACTCTGCCGTCGGCGAGCGTCGGCGCCATACTCGCGTTGATGTTGTTCAAACAGGATTTGAACATCATCTCCATCATTGGCATTGTTCTGCTGATTGGAATCGTAAAAAAGAACGCCATCATGATGATCGATTTCGCTCTTCAAGCAGAACGGCAGGAGGGAAAAAGCACAGCGGATGCGATTTTTGAAGCATGCATGCTGCGCTTTCGTCCCATCCTGATGACCACCATGGCCGCGTTATTTGGCGCTCTGCCGCTGGCGCTCGGCACTGGGACCGGATATGAGCTCCGGCGGCCTCTCGGCATCACGATTGTGGGAGGCCTGATCATGAGCCAGCTGCTCACGCTCTATACAACGCCGGTTGTATATTTGACGTTCGATCGCTTGCGCCTTCGCATGCAGGGAAAACGGGACACTGTGATTCAGCATCGGCCCGGGCCGGCTCCCAGTGCCGCGGATTAATTCGAGTCATCATGGAACCGATGTGAAAATGATTATCGTCCGTCTGCGAGCCACTATTTGCTTTGCCGTCACCCTTTGCCTTCTCAACGGATGCATGGTCGGTCCGAAGTACCACCGGCCGTCGACGGACAGTCCTGCGGCATACAAGGAACTCACACCCGCCGAGTTCAAAGATACAGAAGGCTGGAAAGTAGCGCAGCCGAAAGATGATGCTCTTCGCGGAAAGTGGTGGGAGATCTTCAACAATCCTGAGTTGAACGCGCTCGAAGAGAAGGTGAATGTTTCCAACCAGACCATCGCGTCCGCTGCCGCCGCTTTTTTTGCCGCACGCGCACTCGTCAAGGAAGCTCGAGCGCAGCTTTTCCCTACAGTCACCACCAATCCCGCCATCACCGTTCAACGCCCGTCGGCCACCCTAGGTGGCGGATCGAGCTCGACAACCTCTTCGAGAGGGACATTCACAGATTACACGCTCCCTTTTGACGCGACTTGGCAGCCGGACCTGTTCGGCCGTGTCCGCAACACGGTGAGAGCGGCTGCCTACGGAGCGCAGGCCAGCGCGGCCGATCTCGAGAACACACGCCTCACGATCCAGGCCGATGTTGTGGCGGATTACTTCCAACTTCGCGGCCAAGATTCGCTGCGCGAATTGCTGGATGCTACGGTGATCGCTTTTCAAGAATCTCTCGATCTCACCACGGCCTTGTACGAAACAGGTATCGACTCGGAGGAATCTGTCAGGCAAGCCGAGACTCTCCTCGAAGCCACGAAGGCGCAGGCCGCCGCTCTCGGCATCCAGCGCGCTCAATTTGAACACGCCATCGCGATGCTCACTGGCCAGCCGGCATCGACGTTTTCAATTCCGGTCGAGCCTCTCAAGACACCTCCTCCGGCGATTCCGTTTGGCGTGCCTTCCCAGCTTCTCGAGCGCCGTCCCGACATCGCCGCGGCGGAGCGCTTAATGGCTCAGGCAAACGCACAGATTGGCATTGCACGAGCCGCATATTTCCCCACCGTCACGCTGACCGCCATCGCAGGATTTGAAAGCACCTCGTTCGCGAGTTGGTTCACATGGCCGAGCCGTTTTTTTTCCATGGGCCCGTCCGTGGCGGAAACCCTTTTTGACGCTGGTTTGCGCCGCGCCACCGTGATGCAGTTCAGGGCGCAGTACGACGAGACCGTTGCCAACTATCGCCAAGCTGTCTTGACGGCTTTCCAACAGGTGGAAGACAACCTCGCGTCGTTGCGGATCCTCTCCGTCGAGATTGAACATCAGGACGCGGCGGTGGTCGCCGCGGGAAGAACGCTCACGTTGGCCTTGGATCGCTACAAATTGGGAATCGATCCCTACTTGAATGTGATTACCGCGCAGAGCGCATTGCTGTCTAACAAACAGACGGCCGTAAATCTTCGAATTCAGCAGATGACGGCCAGTGAGGGTTTGATCCAGGCGCTCGGCGGAGGTTGGGATGCCTCGCAGCTCCCGTCTCCCTCGCAGCTGGTAAGCAAAGCACCGTAAAGCAGGAGCCGGTTGTACTCCGCAGCAATTTCGTATAACTCGCCCGGATAACATTCAGAAAGTAAACCCGAGTTGCAAATAGACCAAGCGACTGGCCGAGGTTGAAGAAAACGCTCCGCCAGCCAAGGCGTTCGACCGGCCGAAGAAACCAGATTCACTCGCTGTCCCGTTCGGCGTCTGTGGTGGAATTAGAACGGCAGACGGCAGCGCTACGTTTTCATAATTGAAGATGTTGCGAGCGTTTACGCTGAGCGTCAGATTATAACGCTGGTTCGTACCGCCGCCACCGCCCATTCCGCCACCCGGCATTCCAAAACCGCCACCGCCACCACGACCGCCACCACCGCCGCCCGGCCCGCGACCACCGCCGCCCGGCCCTCCCCCTTGATCGCCACCGCTCGCTGGGTGCGAACTTTCGCCGCCGAAGCCCCACGTTTTACTCGCCCGAAGGTTCAGGCTGAAATGGGGCGGGCCGGTCAGCGAGTTGATGGGAACGATCTTTTCGCCGGGCTGCGGGATGGTGTCGAAAGACCCAAATTTAGTGGCGACGACATCCGCCGAATTCGATTGGGCGCTGGCAAATGCCGGGCGCTGATTGAATTGCGAGCTGCCGATCAGGTCCTCGCTGATCGTGACGCTGTAAGGCGAGCCGGACGTGGCCAGAAGAAATGGATAGAGTGAAATCCCGTGAGCCAAATTGACCGAGCCGCCAAAGAAAACCCGCTGGCGTATATCGAAAGAAGCGCGGCCGTAGTCCTGCAGAAAGTTGAACGGATTCGATGGAAAACTCGTTGGGCCGGCCGTATCGCTGTTTGCGTAATTAAGGACGTAGTATCCGCGCAGCGAGACTCGCGTTTTGAAGTGATAGTTCACTTGGGTGATCAGCTGGTTCTGCCGAAAGATCGCTTCGGATTCGAACTGGTATACGTTCTGAGGGCTTCCAAGCGGGAAAACGGGATTCACGGGAAACGTTCCGGGAAGCGGCGTATTGATGTTATTGGTCAGCAATTGATCGAACCCGCGGGAATTCAGGTAAGAGACCGAGAGGGTGGCCGATTTGTTTAACTGCCGCTCGACGGTGACGGCGGATTGCAGGATGCCGGGAGCGCGGAGCCGCGGCGAGATGCGAAAGGTTGTCGGCAAGATCGTTGAATTCGGGCACATCGTTTGAATCGAGCTGATGGACGGAACGCTATTGGCATTGAAAAAACATGGCGAAGTCACGACGAACTGCTCCTGCGTGATGCCGTTCAACCGCTCCGCCTCAAGCACGAGATTTTCCGTGAAACGGTCGTAGAAGAGGCCCGAGCCGACTCGCAGGACGGTTTTCGGCGCAGTTTTTGCTTTGCCTATGCCCCATGCGATGGCCACGCGCGGTTCCCAATCGAGATGGTCGCGAATGTGAGTCTGCTGCTCGAGGCGCAACCCGGCGCTGAACGTGAAGTTCGGGCGCACGCGCCAGTCATCCTGCGCGTACCAGCCGGAGTCGAACGTCGAGACGTGAGTCCGCGGCACACCGGTGGTGATCGACAACTGGAGCGGGCCGCCACCTTCGGCTTGGATCTGCGAAAAAGGAAGTCCCGCCGCGAGTCCTTGCTCGGTGATCTCGAATGCCGTGAGCGAGGAGAATACGTAGTTGCCGTTGAAGCCGGACGTTGCGTTGTTCGTGTCCGTGTTCTCGCGCAGCCGGAGGCCAAACTTCAGTGTGTGCTTGCCGCGTACCCATTGTGTGTAATTCTGAAATTCGTAATGATTCGAGAGAGCATTAACATTTTGAGCGTTGTTGCCGCCTCCCGTGAAGGAAGTGGGCACCACGACGGATGGGAGCGAGCTTGATGCAACCTGGTTTTCCCCGCCGCGGAGGTATTGGAAGTGGATTTCGTTCACGATATTCGTGCCGAATACTTGCGTGTCGCTGACCTGAAGGGTTTGTTCGGTATTCAACACGTTGAACGCCTGGCTGGGAAGCGCAAAGCCCAGCAATCCCTGGTTGTCCTGATTGTCGCGGTAGTACTGATAACGAACGCTGAGCGTGTTGGTTTTGGTCAATTGATAATCCACGCGAGGGCCAAGATTGAGGCGCGTGCGCGGTTGGGGAACGGAAGTGTTGAGTGGCGTGGGAATAAAACTGGAATCGAGAGTCTCGGCGTCGATGACCGCAACATCATTGATGTCGCGGTATTGTGCGCTAAAGAAAAAAGAAGCTTTCTTGCCGAGTGGCCCGCCCACATTGCCGTTGAACAAAGTGGAGTCATAGCCGGGCTCCCCATGGTGGGCGAACGGATTCTTGGAATTGAAGGCGGAATCGTTGCCTTGGGCTTGAACGCTGCCGTGCCACTGGTCCGTTCCGGGCTTCGTGAAGATTTCGATGCGGCCGAATCCGAGCTTGTCGTATTCGGAGGAAAATGGATTTTGATTGATACGAACTTCACGGATAGCCGATTTCGGCGGGAGCTGGCCGGCGGTGAAGCCGTCGATGTAAATCTGGCCGCCATTCGGCCCGGCCGAAGGTCCCGCCAGCGCCTCCAGGTCACTCAGCAACTCATCGGGATCGTCGGAGAGAGCTTTGAGATCCTCCTCTTTCAGGATGATGGCTCCGACATTGTTCTCGGGGTTGACGTCAACGGTGGGCGTCTCTGCTTGGACGACAACCTTCTGCTCCTGCTCTTCGATTGTGAGTTTGACGTCGAGTTTTTGGATCTGGCCTGCGGCGATCATGACTTCTTTCGACTCAAAGACGGCGAAGCCTTTGGCGAGGACCTGTACGCCGTAGTTGCCGGACGCGAGATTTTTGGCTTCATAGCTGCCGTCGCGGTTAGTGGTGACGGTGACTACGGCGCCGCTCGCCGCGGTGACGAGCACGGAGGCGCCCGGCACTGCGCTGCCCGATGGATCGGTAACCTGCCCCTGGAGCGTTCCCGTAGCTGACTGCGCGAACGACCGAGCAGAGAAGCCCAAACTCAAGAGAAGAAACATGGCGACAAAGGCGCAGCGCAGGCTGGTTCGAAATCTCATTCCGTCTCCGGAAAGAATAAGACGAATCGAAGCTCGCGCGAATCGGCGTCCGTTCATGTTCGACGACCGATCAGGGGTTTGCATCCGCGTTCCCCCCGCCTTCGCCTCCACCCAAGCTCCACGGCGATAGCAACATCCCTTGAGCGCCCCTTGGCGAAGCCGTCAAGAGAGGTTCGATGCCTGCGAGCAGCGTAATGGCTGTAACCTGTCCCGCAGAAGTTCCTTCGGTGGACACGATCATCACGGCATCGCCTTTCTGTAGATCGGCGAGCGTGCTCGGAGGCACGCGGTTCAAGAATTGCTGGAGATCGGGGGCTCGGCCTCCGCCGCCTGGATTTCCGATGCCTTTGCCGGACGCGCTTGATGGCGCGGCCGCTTCACGCTGCGCACCAGCATCCGCAGGCCTGCCAGGGGCTCCCGAGGCGCCGCCGGCTGCGCTTGCCTTCATGCGAGCTGCAATGCGCTGTGCCATTTCCGCAGGCAATTTGCGAATCTGTGATTCGGCTGAGATCCTCACCACGACCGGTTGTTTGGTGATCAGGTCGCTTACGGAAACGGTGTTCGCGGCGGCGTCAATCGAAGAAATCGTGCCGGCGATATTACGAAACGAGCCCGCGACAATTTCGTCCGCCGCG
>Ga0210384_10003832_pt1 | contig 17151 bp, 13 predicted proteins | sample IncBWH2MmetaG_FD_160574 | JGI IMG/M metagenome (GOLD analysis project Ga0210384, IMG submission 160574) | Forest soil microbial communities from Barre Woods Harvard Forest LTER site, Petersham, Massachusetts, United States - Inc-BW-H-2-M | ecosystem: Environmental > Terrestrial > Soil >...
AGCACCTGGCCACCGACTATGTAACGGGCGAAGCTTTGGGGCCATGGTACGGCGTCAATGACATGGCAATCGTGCGCTGCGCGGAGAACTACCTGCGCGTGACCGGCGACTTCGCCTGGCTCGACAAAAAGGTAGGGGAACGGACTGCGCTCGATCATCTCGTTGCGCATGCCACTTACTGGAAGCAAATCGATAAGCATGGTCACGGCTTCGGCGACTACGGCAAGATCGAAAACCTGCTCGAAGTCGTCAGCACGTACCTGCATGAGACTGCGGGGATGAATGCCGGAAATGTATCGTCGATGCGATTCGTTGCCACTGTGCTCGAGCATCGTGGAGAATCCGCCCGCGCCTCTCAATTGCGCGCCGACGCAACGGAGCTGGCAGAAAGAATTAACACGAAGCTCTACGTCGCGGGAAAGGGATGGTGGAAGTGCGGACAGCCTGACGCTTCGTTCGTCGAAGTACGTCACTGCTACGACTTCCTCTCCGTTCTCGACAACATGGCCTCCGATCTGAGCGAAAGCCAAAAAGAAGAGATGAGCCGATTCTTCTGGGAAGAATTACACAGCGACTACTGGATGCGAGCTCTTTCCCCGAAAGATGTTGATGCGACCTGGAATATCCGCCCGGACCATAGCTGGCTCGGCGCCTATGCGGCTTGGCCTCCGGCAACCGCCAAGGGGCTTTACAAGATCGACCGGCCGGAACGAGTCGCCGCTTGGGTAAAGAATCTGGCGAAGGCTGGGAATCAGGGGCCCATTGGCCAAGCGCACTTCGTCGAAACCGTCTTCCCGCTGGAGGATGGAGCAGCCTACAAATGCCCGAATGACCCTCCCTATATTAATGACTGGTGTTGCATAGCCGGCGGCGGATTTACCGACTTGGTCATTGATACCATCTTCGGTGCGGATCTGAGGCTAGTCGGCGGCCTGAACGCTCAGCCGAAGTTGCAGGGCTTCGACGCAAATGCGCGGCTTGTGAATCTGCGGCATCAAGGCAAGAAATACATGATTTCCCGTAACGGGGCTGCTGTCATACGCTGACTTTTGACTCAACCGGACTGGAGTTTCCTGGTGAAGGCACTTGCTGTCGATATCGGAGGTACGCATGCCAACTGTGGCCTGGTGGAAAACGATCGCATTTTGACGCATGAGAGCGTTGATCTGACCGGCACTACGAATATTCGTGCGGTGCTATCTCGTGTTGGCGATGTCCTTCTCCAGTTGGTCAATCAGCATTCACCATCGCTCACCGACTTTCAGGGCATTGCCGTGGGGTTCCCGGGTCTGGTCGATTCTCGTATCGCAAGGGTCGTCTCGACCAACAAGAAATATGATGATGCTCCAGAAGTGGATTTTTGCGCCTGGGCGCGCGATGCGTTTGGACTCCCCTTACGTATTGAGAACGACGCACGTTTGGCTCTTCTCGGAGAATCGTATGCAGGAGCCGCTCGTGGTTTCGGCGATGTCGTCATGATGACATTGGGCACGGGCATCGGAGGACTTGCCATGATCGAGGGCAAACTGCTGAGAGGTAAGCATGCTCAAGCTGGCTGTTTGGGCGGGCATATGCCGGTTCTGTTCAATGGCCGCCCCTGTACCTGCGGAGGTATCGGGTGTGCGGAGGCAGAAGCCTCAGGATGGTCTCTTCCCGGTGTGGTCCGCGGTGTTCCCGGGTTTCCCGAGAGCAGCCTCTCGAGCATTGCCAACATCAGCTTTAAACATCTCTTTGAGGAAGCGGAGCGCGGGGATCGCGTCGCGCAAATCGTTCGCGATCGGTGCCTCAATATTTGGGCAGTCGACGCGGTGGCATTAATTCACGCCTATGACCCCGAAGTCATCGTCATCGGCGGGGGAGTAATGGAAAGGGCCGACATCATCAGCCCTTACATCGAAGCTTATGTGCAGAAATATGCCTGGACTCCGTGGGGGAAAGTGCAGATCCGTCACGCTGAATTAGCAAACAATGCCGCGCTCGTTGGAGCCGTTCCGCTGATTTCCGAGCGAATCTGTTAGGCATTCACGCACGGGCAGCCGTGGTTTTATTCTTGCGTCGCAACCCGTCGGCTGCTTTCACCTATACGGAATGTCAATTCGGCAGGCGGATTGTTTTCAAGAACGCGGCAAATCTTGGGTCGTTGTGCAAGTTTTTCAGAAGGGGATCCACATTTGTTCCGATCAGACCGCTGTCACGTTGGGCATAAGCTTGGTCTAGCCACTCGAATGCTTCGTTGGACTGTTTCCGGACAGAATTGAAACGATGGCCTCGGGCATCCATCTACGAAAGATCCCTCCCATTGTTATCTTGGGCTGGGCGCTCTGCTGCGCCTCCGTCGTGCGGTTGTTTAGTGAGACATCACGAATCCCAGGAGACGGCATTGTTGCGCCCAATGCACGGCCAGTCAACGTTGGTCCGCAGCAGGCTCACATCGATCCTCACACAATTATCCTGCCTGTGGTTGACGAAAGTCGTATGCGTTTCAGGCGATTCTCTACTGAGGATGGGTTATCGCAAACCCACATAAACGCGATTCTGCAAGACGATCAGGGCTTCATGTGGTTTGCCTCGATGTATGGGTTAAACCGATACGACGGCTATAAGTTCAAAGTCTTTAAGCACGAACCCGGCAACCCAAACAGTCTGAGCGGCGTGCACAATTATTCCCTATTCAAAGATCATTCTGGGATGCTCTGGGTCGGGTGTGAGGAGTTCCTGGATAAGTTCGATCCAGTTACCGAGACAGCTACGCACTACCGTGTCGGATCCAGAGACGGTGAAACCTTTCCGGTGAGCAACATTAGCCAGGACCACTCAGGTATGTTGTGGCTGGCAACCAGTGGTGGACTCTACAGATTCAATCCTTCGACCGGAGAAACGATCCGCTTTCAGCACGATCCGAACAACCCGTTCAGCCTCAGCAGCAACGCCATCAAATACTCTGGCGAAGACAAAGAAGGGACGTTATGGGTTGCCACGAGCGAAGGGGTGGATGCGTTTGATTGGAAGGCAGGCAAGGTCACGCTCCATATTCCACTCCGTGAGCATGGCGAGCATATGTCGTTCCACGAAGACCGATTCGGAGTGCTCTGGATCGTTCATCTCACGGGCGGTGGCTTAGCGGCATATGATCGCAAGACGAACACGCTGACGCAGTACTCGGTTCACGCGTCTCACCTTTCTGACGAGCTTGAGACCGGGATGTTGGCGATTCTCGAAGACCGAGACGGGACTCTGTGGTTTGGAACTATGGGCGATGGCATTGTGAGATTTGACCGGAAGGCGCAGAAGTTGATCCGCTATCGTCATGATCCGAGTGACTCCGAGAGCCTCGCCGAAGATGATGTGAGCAATTTGTTTCAGGACCGCGAAGGAAATATTTGGGTGGGCCTGCATATGATGGCACCCAACCGCTTTGCTTCTCGACCGCCGCTCTTCGAGAAATTCATACACGAACCTGGTAACCCCAACAGCTTCAGCGGAACCATGGTGAATGGCATCTATGAGGACCGGCAAGGAACACTGTGGATTAGCGCGATTGATGGACTTAACCGTGTCGACCGCAAGACAGGAAAGTACACCTTCTATCGAATCGGACGACCGCAAGTGAATTGGAGGCCGACTGCGATCATCGGAGATCGGTCGGGCTTTCTTTGGGTTGGTAGCGATGGACAAGGATTATTTCGTTTCGACCCGAAGACAGGGAAGTTCAAGGTGTTCCGACACAGCCGGATGGATCAATCCAGCTTGAGCAACGATTATGTGGTGACGTTGCTCATCGATCACGCAGGCAGGCTGTGGGCCGCGACCTACGATGGTCTGGATCTTTTCGATCCTGCGACTTCTCGTTTTACGGTGTACAAAGCCGAAAAGGAAAACGCAACGCAGGTCGACATCGACGTCAACGAAGATCATGAGGGAGCGCTGTGGATTGGGACGGATCGCTCGGGTTTGCAACGTTTTGATCCAACCACCCATCAGTTTACCGTTTACAAGCACAACACAAATGACCCAATGAGCCTGAGCAACAATCGCGTGAACTCCGTTTTCTTCGACCTCGCGGGTGCCATCTGGGTCGGCACCCAGGACGGGCTGGACAAATTCGATCGCTCGACTGGCACATTTAAGACCTACTACGAGAAGGATGGCCTTTCGGGAAATGTGGTGAGCTGCATCCTTGAGGACGAGCGGGGCGACGTCTGGATGAGCACCAATAACGGAGTCTCTGAACTCGATCCCGTGCGGCAAACCTTTACGCGGTATTCCGTGGCTGACGGCCTCCCCGGCAGTGACTTAACTGGTTTTGGCTCTTGCTTTAAAAGCTCGAGTGGGGAGATGTTTTTCGGAGGATTCAGTGGGGGTGTCGCATTTTATCCGGACAAGGTGGTAGACGACCCATATATTCCACCTGTCGTTCTCTCTGATTTCCGGCTTTTTGGCCGCCCGGTCACGATTGGACCTGATTCCCCACTTCACAAGTCCATCGGTTACACCAGTACCCTCAGTCTTTCTCACAACGAGAACGTGTTTTCGCTGGAGTTCTCTGCCCTCAGCTTTTTCAACCCCGAAACCAATCGGTATCGTTACATGCTGGAGGGACTGGATAACCAGTGGAACGCGGCAGGCAGCAACCAAAGGTTGGTGACTTACACTACGCTGCCGGCCGGGAAGTATACCTTCCGTGTTCAGGGCGCAACCAGTCGGGGTGCATGGAGTGCACCAGGCTTGGAGTTATCTCTCTATATCCTGCCTAAGTGGTGGAATACGTGGTGGTTCCGGACGGTATATGTGTGCCTGGTGCTCCTTTCAGCTTGGTGCGCCTATCAATACCGCTTACGGCAAATCCACAGACAGTTCGAGGTGCGCCTGGATGAGCGCGTCGGCGAGCGAACACGGATTGCTCGCGATTTGCACGACACTCTTTTGCAGAGTTTTCAGGGACTGGTGCTTCGGTTTCAAACCGCCTCCAATCTACTCGGTTCCCATCCAGCTGAAGCGAAGCAAACTCTCGACAATGCAATTGATCAAGCCGCAGGGGCAATCACTGAGGTAAGAGATGCCGTCGAGCAGTTGCGTTCTTCTACAGCAGTAAGCAATGACCTCGTGCGGGCTATTACATCGTTGGGCGAATCGTTGGCAAGTGATGGGAGGGCAAAGGCCCCCGCCTTTCATGTTGCGGTGGAAGGTACGCGGCGAGATCTTCATCCCATTTCGAGGGACGAAGTGTATCGAATTGCGGGCGAGGCGCTGCGTAATGCGTTCCGCTACTCACAAGCCCACTGCATTGAAGTTGAGGTTCATTACGACAAGCGTGAACTCCGACTCAGAATTCGCGATGACGGAGTAGGAATCGACGTCAGACATCTTGGAGGTGCCGAACACTCGCGACACTTCGGCTTACGAGGGATGCGTGAGAGAGCCCATCGTCTGGGTGGTGAATTGACAATCTGGACTGAAGTGGATTCCGGGACTGAGCTGGAGCTGATTGTGCCTTCCCCTTGCGTGTATCTGACACCGGCGGTTGCGCGCGGCTCCCTGTTCGCCAAGATCAGAAACCGGATCAACCTGTGAATACGAACCCTCAACCGATTCGAATATTAGTGGTAGATGATCACCCGATGTTGCGCCATGGGATCGTTGGCCTTGTGGGTGCCCAATCGGACATGACGCTGGTGGCGGAGGCGGCGAACGGTCATGAAGCGATTCAACATTTTCGTACCCACAAACCTGACGTCACATTGATGGACCTGCAGATGCCCGAGATGGGTGGCCTGGATGCAACGATCGCTATTCTGGCCGAATTTCCCAATGCTCGCATCATCGTTTTGACTACGTATAGTGGGGATGTTCAAATCTTGCGAGCCCTTAAGGCCGGAGCGCGTGCCTATCTGCTAAAGAGCGCTCTGCATAAAGAACTCTTAGAGACGATTCGAGCTGTACACGGCGGAAAGAAGGCCCTATCGTCAGAGGTTACTTTTCAGCTTGCCGAGCACGCCACGGACGATGCGCTCACGCCATCGGAAATCCGCGTCCTGCAGCTGATTGCCCAGGGGAATTCGAACAAGGAGATCGCTTCGCAACTCTCTGTCACCGAGGAAACGATTAAAGGCCAAGTCCGAAATATACTCGCGAAACTAGGGGCAAATGACCGAACTCGTGCTGCGATGATTGGCATTAAACGCGGCATCATTGGATTGTAGGTTCCCCGAAAGAGGCTGACAGTTGATCCTTTTGGGGCTTGCGAACTTATTCTGGGCGTTTCATGCTTCTGATCGAGCATGCGACGGTTATTCTCATCATTTGCTCGGGGCTGGCCAGGGGCAGGACTTCTCGTTCTGCGACTAACTACAGGAATAACGCTCGTCGGCTATGCGATCGCGTTCGTCTGCGGAACTCCAACGAGCGAAACATGGTTATCGCCTGGCATCGCGTTTTGTGCAGGATTCCTTCTCATAATTGGATTATGGACACCTATTGCAGGAACAATCGTCGCTTTTTTCGAGATGTGGCGAATTATCTCCCAACAGGGCGATCCATGGACCAACGTTCTGCTTGCAGGTCTGGGTGCCTCACTCGCTTTGATCGGGCCAGGGCATTGGTCATTGGATGCCCGCCTTTTCGGCTGGAAGCGCATCGATGTCTCCACTGAAAAACATTAACTGTATCGTCCTTCGAGTTGCTCAATGCGTGGAAAGAGGAACTGGTATTACCGAAAGTGGGACACAGTCCTCCCGAAATTGCGTTTTCAACGGCTCTATATGGGGTTGCCCGCAAATGGAACATCTGGGAAACTCCGCACATCGAAAGCCCACAAGCAAGTGCGGCTCGTCTGGGGGAAAATTAATGGATAGCGCAATACCTTACGGCCTTTCGGATCCCGGTTTTTGTCGCCAGCCAACGGAGGCCGTCGACGCTGACGGACATGAAAACAGCCATAGGGATCTAATTTTCGAGCATATCGTTGGGAACAGCCCAGCACTCAAGCATGTCCTCGAACTGGTTAACACAGTTGCATCTAGCGATTCTACAGTTCTCCTGCTGGGTGAGACCGGCACTGGAAAGGGGTTGATTGCGCGTGCGATCCACGATCGCAGCCGTCGGCAAGCTCGCACCTTCGTAAATCTGAATTGCGCCGCCATTCCCACATGTTTACTAGAAAGCGAGATCTTCGGACATGAAAAAGGTGCCTTTACAGGAGCGTTCAATCGAAGAATCGGGCGAATGGAATTAGCCGACCAGGGCACCTTGTTTTTGGATGAAGTCGGGGATATCCCAATCGCGGTCCAACCGAAGCTGCTGCGTGCCATCCAAGAACGAGAATTCGAGCGGCTGGGCAGCACCGATACAAGGCGCGTGAATGTTCGAATCGTAGCCGCAACCAATCGCGATTTGCGAAGCATGATCGCGAGCAGAGAATTTCGGAGCGATCTCTTTTACCGGTTGAATGTATTTCCCATCCGAATTCCACCTCTGCGGGATCGCAGGAGGATATTCCCTTGTTGGCAACTTACTTCGTTCACAAGTTTGCAACCAAATGCACAAGAGCATTCAAACAATTCCTTCGTGCGTAATGGAAGAGCTTTTGACTTGGGATTGGCCGGGGAATATCCGTGAACTGGAAAACTTCATGGAACGCTCCATGATTTTTGGCAGGGGCAAGTTGCTGGATGCGCCTTTATCGGAGTTACGCGATTTTGGACCGACACGGAAGGAGTTTCAGCCAGGCTCATGCAGGAGCTAGCGCAAGTTTGAAAGAGGCCATTGGTTGCCTGCGTCCCGAAAGAGCTCCAGTCGAATGGAATGACAAGCAACAGAGCGAAGAAATTCTGGCCGCGCTTATTGAAAGCAACGGCCAGGTGGGGGGTCCCGCGGGAGCTGCTGCGCGACTGCGCGTCAATCGAACAACCCTGATTGCACGAATGAAGAAATTGGGAATAGACCCGAAACGATTTGTGCGAACAGAGTCCGGTGTCGAGAGAGAGCCCTTCTTGCCGCGCCAGGAGGTCCTAGATGAAGGTTCTGATCTTGGGCCAGGCGAGTTGCGAATTCCTTCGCTACAAGGGACAGGCTGAGAACGCCCATTACGAAAATTTCTTTCAACACGAATCGAACTAACGAACGAAAGAGAGAACGATCACATGTCGATGAACCTGAGCGCTGTACTTCAAGAACTTTTGCAGAACACATCGAATCTCACGGTGCTCCAGCAACTCATGACACCGGACGCTACCTACGTTTCATTGAACTTCGACAACCCCGAACTCAAGAAAATTGAGCCGTGGGCCGGCACTCACAAAGGGCCTCAAGCGCTACCTGAGGTCTTTGCGGCAATCCAACGTTTCTGGAAGACACTCGACTTCAAGGCCACCGACACCATTGAGCAGGGTAGCCGCGTCGCCCTCTTCGGCTCTTTTACCTACAAATCGAACGTGACCGGGAAGGAGATCGCATCTCCCTTTAGCCTTTTGGCGCGTTTCGAGGGGGATAAGATTGCCAACCTGCAGTTTCTCGAGGACAGCTACGGCACCCCAACAGTAGAAGAATATTTGGCTCTTGTACACCCGGATGATCGCGAGTTCATGAGACAAGGCATCGCGAAGATGCTGGATGACCACCTTGCTTTCGACTTTACAAAACGAATCGTGCGGCCTGACGGAGCGACTCGTCACATTCGTTGTGTGGGTGTTCCGGTCACGCAAGGTGGGACTTTCCAGGATTTCCTTGGGACAGGGATGGATGTTACTCAGCAAGAGCAGCGGCGACAACTGGAAGCCGACCTGGCGCACATCAATCGTGTAAGCACGTTGGGGGAAATGGCCGCGTCGCTGGCACACGAAATCAAGCAGCCAATCGCTGCAACCATCACCAGCGCCAACAGCTGCATTGAATGGCTTGCACACGAACCGCCCGATCTTGATCGGGCGCGCGCGGCAGCAGCCCGAATCGATAAGTATGGGAAGCGTGCGACCGAAATCATCGACTGTATACGTTCGTTCTACCGGAAATCTCCTCCACAACATGAGTTGGTTGATCTAAACGGAACTATCCAGGAAATGCTCGCCCTGCTAAAGGGTGAGGCCGATCGATACTCGGTTGCCATGCGCACGGAACTTTCCGCTGAACTGCCCAAAATCATGGCAGACCGCGTACAGCTGCAGCAGGTGTTCATGAACCTCATGCTCAACGCCATCGAAGCTATGAAGGACTCAGGCGGAGAGCTTACGGTGAAGTCGGAACTGCAGGACAGTCAACTCCGGTTCTCAATCAGTGACACGGGCGTGGGGTTGCCAACGGAGAAGATGGATCAGATCTTTTCTGCGTTCTTTACTACCAAGCCCCAAGGCAGCGGCATGGGTTTGGCCATCAGCCGTTCGATTGTGGACTCGCATGGCGGCCGGTTGTGGGTGACTGCCAACAGCGGACGCGGAGCAACGTTTTATTTCACTTTGCCGACCGCAGCCGAAATCCTACAAGTGCCAGCAACTGGAACGTGATTCGCCGTTCCCTCTAGAGAGATTTAGCTCCCGGCGTCGAAGGTGTCTGCTCAAGCAATCCAGGCTCATAAGATGAAACAACAATGCAGGTCGCTCGAATTTCAGCGACAGTAAATCAAGAAGGAGACCACAAATGGTAAAAGGCTTCAACGTTCCCCTGACTGCGAAAGGCAAATCGACTCTGAATCCAACTCCACCCTGGTACTACTCTTGCGATTTTCTCAACATTGAGTTCTGGGCGGATCCTTCCGCAGTTGCGGCTCTATTGCCTCCCGGCCTCGACCCCGATCGCGTTGCAAATGGGCGAGCCAGCGGTAGTTTTTACGACTGGCAGTTCAGCGGCAATGACGAAGAGTATCTGGACCCAGCCCGTTATCAATACCGCGAGTTTTTCATCCTTCTGGATGCGTTATTCCAAGGGAAGCCGGTCTCTTATTGTCCTTATATTTTCGTAGACAATGACGCGGCGCTTGCCCGCGGCTGGGCGCAGGGCTATCCCAAGCGCATTGCACAGGTGTTTCAGACCAGATATCACGCCGCCACGGGTAAAGCCGGCCCCGCACTCGCACCGGGGTCTAAGTTTGCTGGCGCCCTTACATGCGCCGGGCAAAGACTTGCCGAGGGTCTGGTCACTCTGAGGGAGCAGGTAAAGGACACGTCGAAGTTGATTGAGAGGCCGGTCCTCGGTCTCTTACATTTCCCGCGTCTCGCAGCCGACCAGCGGGACAAACCGGCCCTTCATGAGCTTGTCGAAAATGTTCCTCACGACATCAAAATTGAGCAAGCCTGGCTCGGAGAAGGGTCTCTGACGTTACCCGCCTGCAGAGGTGAGGAACTCTCGGATCTGGCGCCCGTCCGTTGCGGAAAAGGCATACGGGCCTCCCTGTCATATGTCGTGGATGACCTCAAGACACTGAAGGATTTGAGAGAGTAACAGGGAGATGGCGTATTTTCTGTTTCTTTTTCGGTGCAACAAGTGTGAATCGTCGTGCGTCCAGTTTCGATGAGAAGCGAGTTCAGAAATTCAACCAGGTTCAGGAGAGGGATGACCATGGCAAAGACGGTGGCTGATTTGCTGGTGGATGTTTTGTTGCAAGCGGACGTTGCACGAATTTATGGAGTCCCTGGCGATTCGCTCAATGGCATCACGGATTCGCTTCGCACCCGCGACAACATCCATTGGATTGGAGTACGCCATGAGGAGGCAGCTGCGTTTGCAGCCGGCGCCGAAGCCCATCTTACGGGTAAGCTAGCTGTTTGCGCAGGGAGCTGCGGGCCTGGAAACCTGCACTTGATCAATGGCCTTTACGAGTGCCAGCGCAGCCGCGTCCCCGTTCTGGCTATCGCGGCACAAGTTCCGAGTGCCGAAATCGGGAGCGGATATTTTCAGGAGACGGATCCGAAACATATCTTCTCGCAGTGCAGCCATTATTGTGAGCTGGTCTCGCAAGCCTCGCAGATGCCACGCGTCCTTGAGATCGCGATCCAGACTGCGATTGCAAGGCGGGGCGTCGCAGTTGTCGTGATTCCAGGGGACGTGGCGCTGCGACATTCGATTGAGCAAGAGCCCCGGCTGCGTTTTGCCGAGCCCAAACCGACAGTGTGTCCATCCGATGACGAACTGAACCTGCTTGTCGAAGTTCTGAATCGCTCAAAGAAGACAACGATCCTTGGGGGCGCCGGGTGCGCTGGAGCTCATGACGAACTGGTCGAGTTCGCACGCAAACTACAGGCTCCGATCGTCCACGCCTTCCGCGGCAAGGAGTTCATCGAGTACGACAACCCGTTCGATGTGGGCATGACCGGCCTGCTCGGATTTTCGTCGGGCTATCACGCCATGATGAGCTGCGACACGCTCGTGATGATCGGCACGGACTTTCCTTATCAGCAGTTCCTTCCCAAGGACGCGACCGTTGTGCAGATCGATCTTCGAGGCGAGCAGCTAGGGCGTCGCAGCAAAGTTGATTTTGGGTTTGTAGGAGACACGAAGGCCACGCTGCAAGCGCTCTTGCCAAGGCTCGAGCAGAGCCAGTATGAAGCGCATCTCAAAGAATCGCTCGAGCACTATCGCAAGGCCCGCCAAGGCCTGGACGAGCGTGCAAGGGGCGATTCCGGCTCAACACCTGTTTATCCAGAGTACGTCGCAAGTGTGATTGACAAGCTCGCAACTCAGGATGCGATCTTCACCTTCGACGTTGGAACGCCAGTCGTCTGGGCGGCGCGCTATCTTCGAATGAACGGCAAGCGCCGTCTCATTGGTTCCCTCAATCATGGGTCGATGGCCAACGCCTTACCGCAGGCCATCGGGGCACAGATCAGCCATCCCGGCCGCCAGGTGATCACCATGTCGGGCGATGGCGGCTTAGCGATGCTCATGGGCGAATTGCTTTCGTTAAAGCAGCACAACTTACCGGTGAAGCTCGTCGTTTTTAAAAATGATGCGCTCGCCTTTGTAGAGTTGGAAATGAAGGCTGGCGGCTTTCTCGATTTTGCAACCAGTCTTGAGAACCCCGAGTTTGCAAAGATTGCGGAGGGAGCGGGTCTTCTAGGCCTGAGGGCCGAAACTCCGGACCAGGTAGAACCTGCAATCGCGCAGGCTCTTAAGCACAACGGGCCGGCATTGGTCGAGGTACTTGTAGCACGTCAGGAGCTTTCGATGCCTCCAACGATCACCTTCGAGGAAGCCAAAGGCTTTGGCATCTTTATGCTGAAGGCCGTCCTCAATGGACGCGGCGATGAAATCATCGATCTCGCACGGGTGAACCTGCTGCGCTAGTTGATCCCGAGTCTAGTGATGTTTCCTGAGCCGCGGGGAGACGGAGTGTGTTCGGCGGTACAACTTCGGTACGTAACCCAAAGGGCGGTGCTTCAGATTCACCCTCGAACCAACGAAAAGCATTGGTTCAACACATCGAAGTGCCATGTCATGAGGGCGGGGCCACCGTCGCGACAAGGCAGAGGTCGCTGCTCGGTCGCACAAACAAATGGTACCACCGTTGCTGCCGAAGTTGAGAGTTTCGTTCAATCCGACCCGGGAAAATGAAGGTGGTTTTTCGTGTTCTGCGAGAAGCTGTTAGCACATTTCTCTGACAAAGACTTGCGAAAGTTCTACGGATGGTTTTGCCCGGGTTGGCCGAACGCTGGATCGGCAGGAGCACTCTGTGCTGGGTGTTTTGGAAATCGCAGAGTGCACGGAATCCCGAAATTTGGGGGCGGTTCGGACAGGAATCGCGCTCTTTTGTGCAACGAAGGCAGTTCCATGCACTGTATGCAATTTGCGCAAATTCGCATAAACACTGGCGATTGCGTATCTCGTTGATTGGGTGGCGAAGACCGGAAGAAAACGCTCGTCATGGCGGCTCTCTGGACAGAAATCTGCCTCGCCCTCCCCGTGATCCATGCCCTCGGGCACCGCTACGAGGTCTATTTCGTCAGCGATGCGCCGGGCGGTGTCACCCGTGAGGCTCACGAGATGGGTATCAAACGGATCATCCACGCTGGCGCGGTCCCGCTGACCTGGGGCGTGCTCTCAGCGGAGTGGCAGCGAGACTGGACGCGCGAGGTGATTGTACCGGGGCTCTCCCAGATCGTCGTTGAGCACTACGGTGCCACCGGCACGTCATTCCTCTGGGAGCAGCAACTGCTCAATCAGGGCGGATCGAATCGCCGGTAGGAAGGAGATACACCATGTCACGAGTCATTCAGCAGTCCAGTCGTTTTGCCGCGATTACCGGCGCCGGTAGTGGGCTCGGCCGAGATATTGCGCTCGGTCTCGCTGCAAAGGGCTACCGCGTCTTTGGAACTGCCATCACACCGGAGGAAATCACTGACCTCCAACAAGCCTCTGGCGGCGCAGTTACACTGACCAGCTGCGATATCACCGATGAGCCAGCTGTCAAGCGCTGGGCTCGTACCGTGAGCGCGCAGACAGATGACGGCCTCAATCTTCTCATCAGTAACGCCGGAATCTTGACTCCCGGACCTATCGAGACGCTCCCACTCGACTCCATCCGACGCGAATTCGAAGTGAACGTTTTCGGCGCGCTGTCCGTGGTGAACGCATTTCTTCCGGCGTTGAGGAAAGCGCGCGGTCGTATTGTGCAGGTCAGCACCTGGACAGCACACCTGCCACTTCCGTTCAACGGTCCATCGGGCGCTTCAAAGGCGGCCATGGAGGTATTCGCAACCGTCTATCGAGAGGAACTGAAGTACTTCGGTGTCGAAGTCGTCGTCGCGGTCGCCGGAAATATGAAAACCGGGGGGCCGGCAAAGACGGCCGCCGGACTCGCGCGCACCGTGGAGCGAATGACGCTGGAAGAGCGCGATCTTTACGGAAAAGCGTTCGGCACCTTTGCAGCCAAGCTCAACAGCATGCAAGACAACGGGCTTGCCTCGGTCGATGCCGCAAAGCGTGTGATCGAGATCACCGAGCAGAATCCTGCACCGCGCTTTGCGGCGGTTGGCCAGGATGCGGAAGAGATTCTTCGCGTTGTGCGCGAGAAATCCGACGATGAGCAAGACGCTCTTCGTCTCCAAATCGTAGGGCTGAGATAAAAACTCCAAGAAAAGGAGAAATCCATGATTGAACTCATTGAAGCCACCGACAGCCGTGCTGTCCGCAACAAAAACAACGTCCTCGCGCCGTACGATCTGATGATCAATCGAAAGCGGTCCGAAGAAGCTACCGCGAAGTTTGTCAGCCCATCCTACGTCCAGCAAAACCCGCTGATTCCGGACGAACAGTATCGGGGTAAGAACTGGCGTGAATTGGCTTGCCCCTCGCCAGATTTCGCGTCGTGATCACGATGTGCTTGCTAAGCTTTGCCATGGGTCCAGGATGCGTCCATGCCCTCCCAATCTCCTCAAAGCGGCTCACAAGATTCGACGCGAGCCGTCCCTCGCGGTTCGGTGGAGCATTGAGAATCAGGTTCTCCATAGCGCGTGAGCAACTCCGTCAATTGATCTTTGATCAGTTGAACCTTGACCGATGTCACGTTGAAATGGCGTATGTCATCGCGCAGCGACAAGATCGAATAATAAAGCCCCACGCGCAGGCCAGCCTTGCGGAAGGAATTGACATAGGCGCGGACGATGTCGGTCGAGTGCAAGGTCTGCCCCACGTTTGCTGCTGCTGATTTTGTCGGCCAGATGCAGAACCCATCGTGATGTCGGCTCGTTAGGCACGCCCAACTCATGTTCGCCGACTGCGCTGCCGCGACCCATTGGTCCGTATCGAGAGCGGTTGGACGAAAGAGATCAGCGGGCGATGTCGGATCGCCCCATTCGCGGTCCTGAAAAGTGGCCATATTGAAATGGATGAACATGCCGAAGCGCAGATCCACAAACCGCTGTTGCAGATGCTGGATCGGCAGTCGGCGACGCGGAGTTGAGTGCGGCATATCGTTCTGCTCCGTTGCGGCGCCGTGACTAGAGGCCAGCATGGCTGCGACTGCTGTTCGGGTGGCCAGTTGGAAGAACTCTCTCCGTGACGTCATTCTCGATACGCGTACCTCCAGCAAGATGGGAGCAGTCTGGATTCGGAATTTAGCACAGTCGAGTCAGGCTTGATCTAAAAGGGCTTGAGTTGCCGCAATGGACTCCGGAAGAAACTTTTGCAAAGTCGAAATTTGACGCAGTCCGCAGTGAGGCCGGCCGAGTCAACCGTTGCCAGAAGCTCGTGTCTCGTGCGTCCAGATTACTGCAAGTATCGGCTCGATTCCGCAATTGAAGTACATCTTGGCTATCGCATTTGAGATGGTCAACGTGCTCAGCGCCACTTCGGAAGATTCAGAAGGGCTCGAACTGGATTGCAGCCGATCCTATGTGTTAAGGGCCTCAATGCGCAGGGTAAGCAACTCCCAAGCGGGTACGCGCACCTGTGTAGCGAGCGGTTCAAGCGATTGCTCGCGAAGGTTGCTACGCAAAACCTTGATCGGTCTCCCATCCGTCCAAGTCAAGCCGACAGTACGGTCTTCTCCCGACGCGCCGAAGAGTCGGACAATCCACGCGCTGCCGTCTGCGCTTCGCTTGCAATCCTGCACAAGTACATCTCCCTGATCTATGCGGAGCTTCAGCCCCGTTCGGGGTCGCTGCCCCCGAGCTGAAGCAACAAAGGGCTGTGACATTCCAATCGCAAACCGGCTGGCAGCCGCAGGGTCGTAACCGCCGTGCGGACGAAGCGCATACCGAAACTCAACGGGGCCATCCTGGTAAGCGCGGTAATTCGTCCCCCAATGATTGTTCATGATCCAGGAATAGAACGTTTGTGCGGGCTCAATATGCTTTCGCCAAATCTCTGGATGAGTTTGCGAGCCTAGCATGGTGGCCGAAAGAGAGCCGATTTCTACCAGAGGCGCATCAAGTGTCGCACATGTAACGCCGTACTCCGTATTTGCGACATCGATCCACCGGCCCACAGGCAACCAGTTCTTGCAAGATCCCGGAAGTTGATCAATTTCAGGACGCATAACCGCGAGTGGAACGTCAATATGAATCTGACCATTCTCGACGGCAAACGGAAAAGCGAATTGCAGGCTTTCTTTAGATTCGTGCTGCGCAAAATCTCCGCCAGGCCCGCCTTGGCCTGGGTGCGGATTGAGGGGAGCACGTTTCATATTTACGATATTGGATATTTCAATCCAATCTGCAGAGGCCTTCAACCGCACCCGACGAACCAGGTCCACACACCCTGGTGCGGAGGACTCGATACGGATCGTCGCAACAAGAGGGCCGGGTTCCTCGATCGCAATGCTCACAGGCCCGCTTGTGCTCACCTTCGATGTGTCTTTGCCTTCAAGGAATAGGTATTGATTTATCGCCTTGTCCCGGCTGGTATCCACGAGGTTGCGCGCACTCTTGTTGGACGTCAGCTCGACGATGTTGCCGCTTTTGCTGTCGACTTTAGCACGAACAATGCCGTTATCCAGGACTCCGTCCAGCACCGAGACCCGCTTTGCGGGAACCTGCGGCGCTGCTGGTGAAAGATGAAAACTCGCAGTTCCAAGCGGAGGAATATTCTCTGCGAGAAAAGCCAATTCTCCTGTCGAAAGACGCTGTGAAGGAACAGAAGCGCCGTGTTCATTCTTCACATGGTCCTTGCCCAGGGACCTCTCCTTTGAGATCACAATCACTTCGCTCCTCGGCCAAGAACAGGTGTTGTGCACATCTACGTTCGAGCTATTCTTGTCGCTTGCATAGGCGTCGAGCACCTTGTCAAGAAGCTTCTTCGATTCGTTCTCGGCGTCAACGGCGAATTGACGTTTCACCTGCCATTGTTGCTTCACAAAAGGATTCTCAGAGTCCGAAACACTGTTCCACGCTCCCCATGTGTGTTCTGAATACAACAAAACATTTCTCCAGGCGATGTCGAAATCCGCTCTGTTATATGTCTGCGGCGCGAGGATCGCAGAGAGCGTACTCACCTGCACCAAGCGCTCGGCTGCTCCGCGGTTCATTCGAGTCTCCAGGGCCGATGACCCCGCTCCATCCTCCCAATAAGGAGTCAAATCGCCCTTGAACTCTGGTAGCTGGTGGCCATGCTGTTTCTCGAATGTCGCAAATGCGTCGCTGGTTGTGGAAATGGAGAAGCGCGGCCATTCGTATTCTTCATTCCACTTCTTCACGAACTCGCAAATTTCCGGATCAGGTTGCGCATTGT
>Ga0210384_10003834_pt1 | contig 17148 bp, 18 predicted proteins | sample IncBWH2MmetaG_FD_160574 | JGI IMG/M metagenome (GOLD analysis project Ga0210384, IMG submission 160574) | Forest soil microbial communities from Barre Woods Harvard Forest LTER site, Petersham, Massachusetts, United States - Inc-BW-H-2-M | ecosystem: Environmental > Terrestrial > Soil >...
AAAGGAATAATTTAAGTGTCAATTTGGAAATTTCAAAATTAGCGCGCATATTTGCATAGTATGATAAATCAGATAATCAATAATGCATGGTGGTGGCATACAAACTCCGGTCGGGGCGCGTAATGCATCGTTATGTTATAAACATATCAGGCCCCGGTTATTTCCGGGGCTTTTTTTTTGTTAAAAAACGACAGTTACTAAAAAATAAGCGGGTGCATGAAAAAAATCAAGCTCAACACAACATACAAAAAATTACTTTCAGATATATATACGCCGGTTGGGATTTACTTACGTGTACGTGACCGGTTCAGAGATACTGTATTGCTGGAAAGTACCGATTATCATGCGGCTGAAAACAGTTATTCCTTTATATGTATCCACGCCATTGGTGGAGTTGAGATTTCTGATAGTGAGCAAATGGAATTCAAATTGCCCGGCCGCCAAACAGAAAAATATCCGCTTAAGTCAGCTTATGTGCCCGGCCTGCTTTGGGATTTTATGGATCATTTCGACGTGCAGAAGGCTGAAGAAAAACCAGTTAAAACAGCTCAGAGCCTTTTTGGTTATACAACCTATGATGCGGTTCGTTTTTTTGACCGAATCCAGCTCAAAGAAAAACCGGAAACTCCAGTGATTCCACTCATGCGATACCGGCTATATCAATATGTCATTGCGATAAATCATTTTAAGGATGAACTTTATATATGCGAAAACAAGGTGGAGGGAGTGCAGAGTGAATTGTCATTGGTTGAATCACTGATCCGCTCCAAAGACGTTCCGGTATATCCTTTTCAGGTTAAGGGCGAAGAAACAGCCAATATGACCGATGATGACTATAGGGAAATGGTGGAGAAGGGAATTAAAAGTTGTTTGCGTGGAGATGTTTTCCAGATTGTGCTTAGCCGCCGCTTCAGACTCGCATTTACTGGTGACGAATTCAATGTATACCGTGCACTCAGAAATGTAAATCCAAGTCCGTATTTATTTTATTTCGATTATGGTGACTACCGCCTCATGGGATCTTCCCCGGAATCACAGGTTTTAATAAAGGACGGTAAAGCCATAATGCATCCTATTGCCGGGACCTGTGGGAGAACTGGTAATGATGAGGTCGATAAGGAACGAGCAGACGCCCTGCTTAAAGACGCAAAAGAAAACGCAGAACATGTAATGCTGGTTGATCTCGCGCGGAACGACCTGAGCAGGCAGTGCTCAGAAGTTTCGGTTGTCCATTTTCGTGAAGTGCAGTATTATTCGCACGTAATTCATCTCGTAAGCGAAGTAAAGGGCAAACTTAAAAAAGACAGTAATCCATTTGAATTGTTAGCGGTCACTTTTCCTGCAGGCACTTTGAGCGGAGCACCAAAGATCCGAGCTATGGAATTGATCAGTAGTTATGAACCAACAGCTAGAAGTTATTACGGAGGTTGTATTGGATTTGTAGGATTCGACGGCAATTGTACACAGGCCATTATGATTCGCAGCTTGTTAAGTCGCCGGAATACCCTAACATATCAGGCAGGTGCCGGAATTGTTGCTGCCAGTAAACCACAATTCGAACTTGAAGAAGTAAACCATAAACTGGGTGCTTTGAAACTTGCCATCAGTTTGGCAGAAACCATTTAATTCCGATTATGAAAATTCTTGTTTTTGATAACTACGATTCGTTTACTTATAACCTCGTACACCTGGTTGAAAAAATTATTGGTGAAAAAGTTGATGTGTTCCGCAACGATCAGATCCCATTGGAAAAAGTTCAGATATACGACAAAATTGTATTATCACCAGGACCCGGACTTCCTTCAGAGGCAGGTATGCTTCTGCCATTAATAGAGCAATATGCAGCTTCCAAATCTATTCTTGGTGTTTGCCTGGGTCACCAGGCCATAGGGGAAGTATTTGGTGGCAGGTTGATAAACCTGACGAAAGTGTATCATGGTGTTGCCAGTCATGTGAATATCATTCCTCAGAATCCTCGAAATGTATCCGTTAATGCAGATCTTTTTAGTGGTATTCCGGATGGATTTATGGCCGGGCGCTACCATAGCTGGGTTATAGATCCGAATGGATTTCCGGAATCCCTGGAAATAACGGCAACAGATGCTAATGGCCATATAATGGCATTGCGGCACAAGAATTATGATATTCTCGGAGTTCAGTTTCATCCCGAAAGTGTATTGACGCCTTTTGGAGAGCAGATAATGAGAAATTGGTTAAAAAGGCCTAAAACTTGAAGCAAAAAGCATAAGACCAGAAATTGCAGGAATGTGAAATGGGGAATAGTTGAAATGTTAACATTGATTTTGAGAATTATTATTTGAGAATATAACTATTTATATAATTGCCTTGAGCCTTTTGCTTTAAGCATTAAGCCTTTTGAAATGAAAAAAATTTTGCAGATACTGTTCGAGTACAAAACACTCACGCGCGAGCAGGCTAAAGAGGTCCTGTCCAATATTTCCCGCGGTCAGTATAACGAATCGGAAATGACATCTTTTATAACGGTTTTCCTTATGCGAAGTATAACCATTGAGGAACTTCAGGGATTTCGGGATGCGTTACTGGAGCTTGCGGTAAAAGCTGAGCTGGATGGAAAGGAATTCATTGATGTCGTAGGTACAGGCGGAGATGGGAAAAATACTTTTAATATCTCTACTCTGGCATGTTTCATAGTGGCGGGAGCCGGGCAAAAGGTAGCCAAACATGGAAATTATGGCGCTACGAGTATCAGTGGAGCCTCCAATGTTATGGAGCAACTTGGGTATAAACTCAGTAATGATCCGGAAAAATTGAAGAGGGAGGCCGAAAAGGCAAATATTTGTTTTCTTCATGCTCCACTATATCACCCGGCATTAAAAGCCGTTGGAGGGATAAGAAGAAATCTGGGAATCCGAACTTTTTTTAATATGTTGGGACCCCTGGTGAATCCGGCTTCTCCCAAATTTCAATTGATCGGTGTTTATAATCTGGAGATGGCCCGGATATATACTTATATACTCCAGAAAACCGGTTCTTCCTTCGCAATTATTCACAGTCTGGACGGTTATGATGAACTTTCTTTAACGAGTGATGCACGCGTAATTACAAATGAAGGTGATAGTGTAATGACACCCGAACAATTAGGAAAACGAATGGTTTCCCCAGCAGATATTTATGGTGGGAACAGTCCCGAGGAAGCGGCAAAAATTTTCGTTGACATTTTGAAGGGAAAAGGATCTTGGGCCCAGAACGCAGTCGTTTTAGCGAACGCTGCAATGGCCTTATATTGCACAGGTGCGTATGGGGATTACGAACTTGCTTATGCGGCGGCGGTTGAAAGTTTTGAGAGTCGAAAAGCAGAAAACGCTTTGAACACTTTAATATCATTGCAATAAAAAGCCTCAGGCCTTAAGCCTTGAACCTTATGTATGGAAAACATACTTGAGAAAATAGTTTCCTATAAGAAAGAGGAAATAAAATTACGTAAAGTAGAATCGCCAGTGCATCTATTGGAAAAACAACCTGGCTTCAACAGAGAAATTTTTTCAATGAAGAAATTTCTTATGGATCCTGAGAAAAACGGTATCGTCGCGGAGTTTAAAAAAAAATCTCCTTCGAAAGGTATAATAAATAATACAGCTACTGTAGAACGGGTCACTGCCGCTTATGCCCAATATGGAGCTTCAATGATTTCAGTCCTGACAGATCTTCCTTCATTTGGCGGATCAACTGAGGATCTTAAACTTGCCCGTTTTAATAAACTACCGGTTCTTAGGAAAGATTTTATTTTGGACCCTTATCAGATCGTGGAGTCTCGAGCAATGGGAGCTGATGTTATTCTCCTGATAGCTGCCTGCCTCCAACCTGCCGAAACAAGATCCCTTGCCAAAAAGGCTCATAAACTGGGTTTGGAAGTGCTCCTGGAAATACATGAAGAAAGCGAATTCGACCATCTTTGCGAAGATGTAGATGTTGTCGGAATCAATAACCGGGACCTAAAGACATTTACTGTTGACATTAATCGCTCCATTCAGCTAGCTGAACGGTTGCCTTTCAATTTATTACATATAGCCGAAAGCGGCATCCGGAATATCGAAACCATATTGCATTTGAAAACAGCCGGATTTAATGGTTTTCTGATCGGTGAGCAATTTATGAAAGAACCCGATCCGGCGATTGCCTTTGCCTCCTTTGTTGATCAATTAAAAAAGAAACTCTATGAGAGTGAAAGTTTGCGGAATGACGCAACTCGATCAGGTAAGGAAGCTTGAAGAGGTGGGAATTGATTTTGCAGGATTTATTTTTTACCCTAAATCTCCTCGATTTGCTGGTAAGCATATCAGTGGCGAGCAGATGCGAAAAGCAAAACTGAGGATTGGTAAAGTGGGTGTTTTTGTGAACACGCCCTATGAACAGATGATGCATATGGTGGATGAGTATGGGCTTGACATGGTCCAGCTTCATGGAGATGAAACACCCCGCGCCTGCGAACAGATTGCCAATTATGTTACAGTAATAAAGGTTTTTCGCCTCGGAGAGAATGATCCGATTTCCTGGATTACTAAACCGTATGAAGATTCCTGCGATATGTTCCTTTTTGATACGCTGGGAGTAGGATACGGAGGAACGGGAAAGAAATTCAATTGGGATCTCCTGAAACCTGCAGGGATTGATAAACTGTTTTTTCTTAGCGGGGGCATTGAGCCGGAAGACACTGATAAACTCAAATCATTTTTTAATGAAGAAGTTTCGAAAAAACTTTTCTCAATAGACATCAACAGCCGGTTTGAAATTCAAAGCGGATTGAAGGACTTGGATAAAATAGATAAATTTTATAAATCGTTGAACACAAAATAGATTTTAAGATGGCAGAACTAAAAACATTACAGCATCCATCAGAAAAGGGCTATTACGGAGAATTTGGAGGCGCATTCATTCCGGAAATGTTATTCAGTAATGTAGAGCAACTCAGAACCCGCTATCTGGAAATTATAAAGGACCCCGTATTCCTTAAACAATTTGATTTGCTGCTTAAAGATTATGCAGGCAGGCCTACACCTTTATATTTTGCCGGGAGACTTAGTGACAAATATGACACGAAGATTTTTTTGAAACGGGAAGATCTTTGTCACACCGGGGCGCATAAAATTAATAATACTATTGGTCAGATATTACTGGCTGAAAAACTTGGAAAAAAAAGAATTATTGCAGAAACGGGCGCCGGCCAGCATGGGGTTGCCACCGCTACTGTATGTGCTCTGAAAGGACTGGAATGTATTGTGTACATGGGTGAAAAAGATATTCAACGCCAGGCACCTAATGTAGCAAGAATGAAAATGCTGGGTGCCACTGTAGTACCTGCCGCAAGCGGAAGTAAAACACTTAAGGATGCGACGAATGAAGCTATCCGGGACTGGATTAATCATCCGGCAGATACGCACTATATCATAGGCAGTGTGGTCGGCCCCCATCCTTATCCGGATATGGTTGCCCGGTTTCAAAGCGTAATCAGTGCTGAAATAAAATGGCAACTGAAAGAAAAAACGGGTAATGAGAATCCCCAGGCCGTAATTGCCTGTGTAGGTGGTGGAAGTAATGCAGCCGGAGCATTTTACCATTTTCTTGATGAATTAAAGGTTCGTCTGATTGCGGTGGAAGCAGCTGGTGAAGGAATTGACAGCGGCAGGTCTGCCGCAACGACCTGCCTGGGTACTAAAGGTATCCTGCATGGCAGCCGGAGTTTGGTAATGCAGACAAATGACGGACAGGTAGTAGAACCTCATAGTATTTCGGCAGGTCTCGATTATCCTGGAATTGGTCCTTTGCATGCTCATTTATTTGTATCGGGGAGGGCTTCATTTTACAACGCTACTGATACTGAAGCGCTGGATGCAGCTTTTCTGCTTGCTAAACTGGAAGGTATCATACCGGCTTTGGAATCTGCACATGCGCTGGCCATATTGGAAAAAATCAGATTTGCAAAAGAAGACAATGTAGTGATATGCCTGAGTGGAAGAGGCGATAAGGATCTGGATACATACATGAAAGCCATGGAAGGCTAAACGCTGAAAGCTTAAAGCCTAAAACTAATTTGGGATTTGAAAATGGAATACCGCCAACCGTCAACCGAAAACAATGAGCCGAATTAAAGAATTATTCTTGAGGAAAAAACAAAATGTGTTGAATGTGTATTTCACCGCAGGTTATCCTGCTTTAAATGACACTCTGCCCGTTATGAAAGCCCTCCAGGATGCAGGTGCAGATATGGTTGAGCTGGGAATGCCATATAGTGATCCCCTGGCGGATGGTCCCGTTATACAATCCAGCAGTACTAAGGCTCTGGCAAACGGGATGACCATTCACAAACTTTTTGATCAGTTGAAAAATTTTAGAAAAGAAATTCGGATGCCCGTATTACTTATGGGATATATGAATCCAATAATTCAGTATGGATTTGAAAATTTTTGCCGGGATGCAGCTTATGTTGGTGTGGATGGTCTCATACTACCCGATCTGCCGGTATTTGAATTTGAAAAGGAGTTTGCTGCCCTGGTCAGGAAATATAATCTGGATTTTATTTTTCTCGTGACCCCGGAAACGGAAGAAACTCGAATCCGTAAGTTGGATCAGCAAAGCAGCGGGTTTCTTTATGCCGTTTCTTCCTCATCGACTACAGGTAATATTGCGACGCTCAATGATCAGAAAAATTATTTCAATAAGCTCCGTTCAATGAGGCTTAAAAACCCTGTGCTGATAGGTTTTGGTATAAAAGATAAGTCCAGCTTTTCGATGGCCTGTTCTTTCGCAAACGGAGCCATCATTGGAACAGCATTTATTAAAATCTTGGAAAACGCTTCCGGGCAGGAGATCCCCCTTCGTACAAAGGAATTCATAAATTCCCTCAAATGAAAATTGTCATCATAAAATATAATGCAGGAAATATCCGCTCAGTATTATTCGCTCTGGAGCGGATTGGCGCTGAAGCCCTGGTAACGGATGATCCGGATCTGATCCATTCAGCAGATAAAATTATTTTTCCGGGTGTAGGTGAAGCAAATTCTGCAATGAATTATCTCAGGGAAAGAAAACTGGATATTCTGATTCAAAATTTACAACAACCCGTACTGGGGATTTGCCTGGGTATGCAATTGTTATGTGCATATTCAGAGGAAAATGATACAGAATGTCTGGGTATTTTTGGTGAAAAAGTAATGAAATTTACTGCGACTGATGATAAACCGCTCAAAGTGCCCCAGATTGGATGGAACAATATTTATGATTTGAATTCATCTCTTTTTAAAGGAATCCCGGAGAACTCCTATTGTTATTTTGTACATAGTTATTATGCCGGCCTTGGAGAAACAACAATAGCAAAAACAGATTACGTTCAGCCCTACAGCTCGGCGCTTCATAAAAGAAACTTTTATGGCGTTCAGTTTCATCCGGAGAAAAGTGCCGGGCCAGGAGAACAAATCCTGAAAAATTTTATTCAATTTTAGTTTAATAACATGTCCATAGAAATAATTCCGGCCATTGATATCATGCATGGAAAATGTGTTCGGTTGACTCAGGGTGATTATTCAAGGCAGAAAATTTATAACGAACATCCTTTGGAAGTAGCCCTGCAGTTTGAAGATGCGGGACTGAAAAGATTACACCTCGTTGACCTGGATGGTGCAAAGGAAGGACGAGTAAAAAACTGGAATGTGCTTGAAATTATTGCGGAGAAAACCAATCTGATCATTGATTTCGGTGGAGGAATTGGTACTACCAAGGATCTTCAGATAGTTTTTGAGTCAGGCGCGTCCCTTGCTTCTATAGGTAGTATTGCTGTAAAGGATGAGAGCCTTTTGCTTGAATGGATGCACGTTTATGGCCCGGAGAAATTTTTACTGGGTGCTGATGTGCGGGATGAAAAAATTTCCATCAGCGGATGGCAGGTTAACACGGAGATACTGATTTACGACTTCATTGAAAAATATTTGAAAGGCGGCATTCAACAGATTTTTTGCACTGATATTTTCCTGGATGGTGCGATGATGGGTCCGTCACTGGAACTATATAAAAAAATTCTGGATCGTTTTCCGGACCTGTGGTTAATAGCAAGTGGCGGAATACGCTCTCTGGATGATATCTATCACTTAGAAGAGACAGGATGCAAAAGTGCTATCGTCGGCAAAGCCATTTATGAAGGATTGATTACGCTTAAGGATTTATCGCATGTTAACTAAAAGAATAATACCATGTCTGGATATTAAAAACGGACGCACCGTGAAGGGAACGAATTTTGTCGATCTGCGCGACGCGGGAGATCCAGTGGAACTTGGAGCCCGATATGCTGCTGAGGGTGCGGATGAACTGGTGTTTCTGGACATTACCGCTACGCATGAGAAAAGAAAGACTTTGAGCGAACTGGCCCGTAGAATAGCACATCATATAAATATACCTTTTACGGTAGGGGGCGGCATTTCATCTGAAGAAGATGTAAGGGTTTTACTAGAAAATGGAGCTGATAAAATTTCTGTGAACACAGCTGCATATAAAAATCCAGGGCTTATTATGGGACTGGCGAGAGTTTTCGGAAGTCAGTGTGTGGTGCTGGCCATTGATGCTAAAAGAGATGCTGTTGGAAAATATTGTGTCTATTTAAATGGAGGCAGGGTACCAACGGAAACAAATTGCCTGGAATGGGCAAGACGGGGAGTGGAATTAGGTGCCGGGGAAATATTACTAACATCTATGGACCATGATGGTACCAGGACCGGATTTGCGGTAGAATTAACAAGTTTATTGGCGGAATCTCTTTCCGTGCCGGTAATTGCTTCCGGAGGAGGTGGCAATATGGCACATTTTTCGGAGATTTTTAAAAAAGGAAAAGCGGATGCAGCGTTGGCAGCGAGCATTTTTCATTTCAGGGAAATACCGATTCCTGGTTTAAAAAAATACCTGAAGGATGAAGGTATCGATATAAGAATTTAATTTTGAACCATGGAAATCAATTATTCAAAATACAGTGATGGTCTGGTACCAGCGGTTATTCAAGACGACAGGACAAACAAAGTTCTGATGCTAGGATTTATGAACAGGGAAGCTTTGGATAAAAGCGAGAGTACCGGCAAAGTCACTTTTTATAGCAGATCAAAAAAAAGACTCTGGACAAAGGGCGAGGAGAGCGGTCATTATCTTATATTAAAAGATATCATACTGGATTGTGATCAGGATAGCCTGCTGATCAAAGCCAGCCCCACAGGACCAGTTTGTCATACCGGAGCTGATACATGCTGGAATGAAAAAAATGAAGGAGGCGAATTCTTAACCAAACTCGGAAGTATTATTCAGGATAGAAAATATCACCAGAAAGAAAACTCTTACATCTCCGGGTTGTTTAAGAAGGGGATTAATAAGATTGCTCAGAAAGTGGGTGAAGAGGCAGTGGAACTGGTTATTGAAGCAAAGGACCAGGATGAAAACTTATTCCTGAATGAAGCCGCAGATCTTCTTTTTCATTATCTTATTTTATTAGAAGCAAAGGGACATAATTTAAAGGAGGTTACAGACGTTCTTCAGGTCAGACATGATAAAAAAACTTCATGAAAAAATATATTATATTATTCAGTTTATTCACCGGAACTGTGCAGGGCCAGCAAAAGAAACCAGCAGGGTTTCATATTGAAGGCCATGTAAAAGGCATTGCTGAAAATTCCGTCGTAACACTAACGGATGCAAATAAACCTACAGATACACTGGCGCGGAGTAAAGTAAAAGAAGGTGTCTTTTTATTAAACGGTCAGGTAACAGAACCAAACCTGGTCGTTTTGAATTTTGCTTCTGCCAATAAAAAAGCTCCCATTTTCATTGGCAATGAAACAATATCGTTGAATGGGGATATTGAAAACCTTAGCAGTATGCAAGTGAAAGGCTCGCCCAGTGAATTGGATTTTAAAGCCTTCGAACAGGGCTTTAATCCATATTTTGCCCGAATTAATCAGCTCAGTCAGCTGGCCAATTCACCGGATGCCACATTAAAAAAGGATTCAATCGGTGATGCTTATCAGATCGCTGTTATGACCATTCAGGTAAAAGTGGATAGTTTTATACAACAGAGAAAATCTTCCTTTGTAAGTCCTTTTTTACTGGTCGTGGTAAATCAGTTATCTGACGATGTTTTTTTATTAGAAAAAAGATTTCAAAGTTTATCGCCCGAGGTACAACAAAGTATGTATGGTAAATATATCCGGGAACAAATTGACAATGGCAAGGTAGGAGCTGTCGGAACAGAAGCCATGGATTTTGTTCAAACTGATACAGCAGGGATCCCTGTAAGCCTTTCTTCTTTTAAAGGTAAATATGTACTATTGGACTTCTGGGCCAGCTGGTGCAAACCATGCAGAATGGAAAACCCTAACCTGTTGGCAGCTTATGAAAGATTCAAGGCAAAAAACTTTACAGTGCTGGGTGTTTCTCTTGACCGAAGCCGCGATGCCTGGCTAAAAGCCATTCAGGACGATAAATTGGTTTGGTCACAGGTGAGTGATTTGAAATTCTGGAATAATGCTGTTGCCATGCAATATAGAATTCAGCAAATTCCTCAAAATTTTCTGATAGATCCAAACGGAAAGATTGTAGGTAAAAACTTACGGGGAACCGATTTGGATTCCAGGCTTTGTGCATTACTTGGTTGCAATTAAGGTTAATGGCAGCTGGTTGATAGTATATGTTTTTTATTTCCCATCCTCTATATACCATTCCATTAACCATGGACCAATTGCCTCTTATATAGCTGTACTGCATTTTCATAACCCAGGTAAAGTGCATCGGAAATTAAAGCGTGACCGATTGATACTTCATCTAACCAGGGAATTTTTTCAGCAAAATATTTAAGATTCTCGAGATCAAGATCATGGCCTGCATTTATTCCCAATCCCATTTCTTTTGCTCTCGTAGCTGCTTTAAGATATGGCCAGACGGCATGTTCTTTATTCTCCTGAAATTTTTTTGCATAAGCTTCTGTGTATAATTCAATCCGGTCAGTTCCTGAATCCGCAGCTGCTTCAACCATGGCGATCACAGGATCAATAAAAATGGAAACCCGTATGCCCGCTTTTTTAAATACCGGAATTACAGTTTTAAGATATCCTGAATAACGGATAGTGTCCCATCCATGATTAGAAGTGATCTGCCCAACCGCATCCGGTACCAGGGTAACCTGATCAGGTTTTACCGCCAGAACCAGGTCAATGAATTTTTTCTCTTCACAATTTCCTTCTATGTTAAATTCAGTGCTGATGATTTTTTTTATTTCAAAAACATCTTTATAGCGGATATGCCGCTCATCGGGACGTGGATGAACAGTAACACCGTCAGCACCAAATCGCTGGGCATCGACGGCTGCCTTAACTACATCAGGGTTATTGCCGCCACGGCTATTACGAAGCGTACCAAATTTATTTATGTTTACAGAGAGCCTTATCATGCTGCAAATTTAGGCCTAAAGTCTAAAATAGTGTGAGAGTGTGAGACGGTCAAAGGTCAACCGTCATCGAATAAATCAGTTATTCCTGAAATAAAGAAAGGGCCTGGAAAGGCCCCGTCTAATCCTTATAAAAGTGCAGTTTTAAAAACTTGGTAACAGTGTTTAGAACTTAGTAAGTATTGAACTATATAAAATATTTGATTCCGTGTTTTTTACACTTAGTTGATAAATGCCCGCTTCAAGTGCATTCACATTATCAACATGAATTTGATTTTTTCCCTGGTTCACATTGACTCCCATCATGCGAAGAATCCGTCCCATATGATTGGAGAGCACTATAATACAGTGGTCTTCCGAATCAGTGCTGATTTCTACAGTAATGTTGTCAGTAAATTTTTCGGGGTATGTTGCAATTTCCATATAATTATTGGATTTGCCTGTAAACTCGTCTACTGAGAAATACATTACTGGTTATTATTATTATTTGGTAATTTCCTTTCCTGCGTTTTAATTGGAATGGGAATCAGTCGCATGTTATCATAACCGGACCGGTTTTGTGCTGCTTCAGTAATCAGCTCTTTAATTGTGTCAAGTAAAATTTGGATCGATTTCATAAGGTTGATTTGTATATAACATATCGATTTGCCTGCCAGATCTTAATATGCTTAAAACCAGTATGTTATGAATTGAATATGGGGTAGAATACTCTCTGGTTGGGAAAAATGCATTCTTTTTTGGACGGTCTCTTAAAAGCGGGTAATTAGCTTGAAGTTCAGGAGTCTCGGGGTAAGCCTTTGTGGCATGGCGTAGGTGGTATTAGAGAAGTCTTTTACAAAGAGATATGAAATTGTATTCTCCCTGTCAATTATATTGAATATTTCCAGCGTAGCCCAGATATTTTCTAGTTTGCGGAAAGGATTATGTGATCTCCTGTTTGCTTTATCATTATCCAGCAGCAAAGCACTGAATCCGACATCCGCACGTATATAAGGATCTATAATTAGAGCATCGCGGTATTTAACACTACCTGGAACGCTATATGGCAGGTTGCTTCCGTAAATGAGGTTGAGATAGACCTTGAAGTTTTTATTCGTTGAAAGATAATCCTGAATAAACATGCCTAAAGTAAATAAACGGTCTGTTGGCCTTCGGATCCATCCCTGCTGAACCAGGGTGCTATCCAGCGGTTTGTTCAATGAATCTAACGTATAATTATAATAACTGGCTCCGTTGATTTTTTCTTTCGTTTGCATGATGCCAATACTGATCCAGCTTTCTGCATCTTTTACTAGGTTTGCAAATAACCTGCCTTCAACACCAATGGCATAAGCTTTTGCATTATTGTCAGCGTAATACTGAATGCTTACATTATTTATATTATAAGGGTTTACATTCCAAAGATCTTTATAATATGCTTCTATCGAAAGACGGAATGGTTTTTCATTCGATTTAAAATTAATGTCAAAACCAGCAGTCGCCTGAAAACTTTGTTGTGCTTTTACCGCCGGATTAATCGTCCCGTCTTGAGCTCGAAGTTCCCGGTAAAAAGGTGGCTGGTCATAAATACCAATTGCGGCTTTATAAACAATATCCTGTTTGCTATGTGCTGGCTTCCAGGATATACCCATCCTTGGTGAAAACAACAATTGCCTTGTGAATGTATTATAATTTAATCTTATGCCAGCCTGCAGGGTAAAAGCGGGATATTTTTTGAAACTGATATTATCCTGGAAAAATCCGTTGAACCGTCCGATGTTCAAATTATTATTTCCATTTACAACATAATTGAGATTAAGAGAGCCCGGTTGATAAGGCAGGGAATAACCAACAGAATCTTCATAAATCCATTCATGCAACTGATCGTGTATGGTCTGCAATTCAGCGCCAAAACCCCATTGCAGATACTGGTTTTCTTTGTTCAGGTAGCCTTTATGGTTAAAACTATATAGATGAATGTCCAGGTTATCACGGGCAAAATTCTGGTTGCTTCCAATACCCAGTGGATTTATGATTTTGCCAAAATCCGGACTATTTATATCAAAATCTCTTTCACCGAATAAATAATCCCCTGTGATATCATAGTTCTGATTTTCTATATCGCTGAAAGTTGAGAGCATCCATTTCAGTTTCAGATTTTTATTTATCTGTTGATTCCAGGTAAGTCCGGCCAGCCCGGTTTTATATTTATCTGTTTCCTGTCCGTTGAAAAATATATCCAGTCCCAGGTTTGCAGTAAAATAAGGGGAGAAAACTGCAGTACTTAGCTGGGCCGACAATGGAACCAGGTTGAAAGAGGTCTGTGAGTATACCAGGAATAACTCAAGTGAATTTTTTTGGTTCAGCTGGTAACTGAATAATCCCTGGATATCTGATGAAGAAGGAATATAATCACCTTTTACTTCCTGGGAACTCAGAAGGGTTGCGAAACTCCTGTTCCTGGCACCCACGATATAGCTGAATTTTTTATTTTTAGAACCGCCTTCCAACTCAAGACCTTGTTCTAATAAACTGATATAAGCTGATCCACCGAACTCTGCAGGTTTCTTATACTGAATATCCAAAACAGAAGAAATTTTGTCGCCATATTTTGCCTGGAAGCCCCCATTATAAAAATTGACATTGCGAGTCATTTCGGGGTTAATAAAACTCAAACCCTCCTGTTGTGCATTACTTACCAGATAAGGTCTGAATATTTCATAGTCGTTTACATAAATAAGATTCTCATCGTAATTTCCCCCCCTGACGGAATATTGCGAGGTAAGTTCGTTATTGGATCCGACATAAACTTTAATCAAACTCTCTATTCCACCAACAGGTGTGGGAATATTGATTGCATCTTTTGGATTGATTCGTATTAGACCGGCTTCTTTCCGGTCTCGTTCATCCATAACCGTTATGTTTTGCAGGTTCGAAACCGACCTTTCCATCCGGATTATTATCCTTTCTTCTTCCTTGTCATTCAAAATAAAATTTTGTTGAAGGTTCTTGTATCCCGTATAGGAAAAAACAAGTGCGAAAGCCTTGTCGGCTGGAACGTGCATTCGGAAAGTACCTGAATCGGAACTCATCAGGCCTGATTCTCGGCCAAGTAAAATTATTGAAACTTTTGCCAGAGGTTTTTCATTTTCATCCAATATTTTTCCGGATACAGTTGCTCCGGATTTTTGGGCAAGCAAGTGTACGCAGGGGAAAAATAAAAGGAATATGAGAATTTGGCTTCTCATGCGATCCGCTTCAGCAGACGGATGGTTTCTTTTGGATCCTTTGCCTGGAATATGCTGCTCCCCGCTACCAGGACGTCTGCCCCTGCATGTACGAGATCAGGGGCATTTTCAAGCGTAATGCCTCCGTCTACTTCAATAAGTATTTCCTTGCCGGTTTTCAGGATCATTTTTTTCATTTCACGTACTTTTTCGAGAGAATGGGGGATAAAGGATTGTCCACCAAAACCTGGATTCACCGTCATAATAAGAACGTGATATAGATCCTCCAGGATATCTTTAAGGAATTCAACCGGCGTGTGAGGGTTGATTGCCACGGCAGGTTTCATTCCCAGTGAACGGATTTGCTGGATATTACTATGAAGGTTTTTGCAGGTTTCCAAATGTACAATCAGAATGTCCGCACCAGCTTTTTTAAAAGCAGGAGTGAGCTTTTCCGGTTCTTCAATCATCAGGTGGACATCGCAAATTTTTTTTGTCGCTTTCCGGATATGCTCAATAACAGGAATTCCGTAACTGATATTTGGAACAAACCTTCCATCCATTACGTCCAGGTGGAACCAATCTGCCTCACTTTCATTTAGCATTTTGCAGACTTTCTCCAAGTGTAGAAAATCAGATGCAAGAAGGGAAGGCGCAATCAGGCTCATGATTTTTTTTTTACTGACTGAATAAACAAATGTACTGTTAGTGCTAAGGATGAGCAAATTCTGTGTCAAGGACTTCTAACCTTTGTTTCGCTTCAGTAAAATTCTTATCCAGTGAAATCGCTTTCCGATAATTATTAATGGCTTCCATTTTCCGGTTTTGTGCTTCATAACTACGTCCCAGCCAGTAATAAGCGTCCGGATCAGTACTAGTAACGGTAATGGCCATATTAAAAGTCTTGATGGCTTCATTAAAATTTTTCATTTGGAAAAAAACTCTTCCTTTTTCAAGATAAGCATCCGTTGTTTTCCAGTCCCGGAGAATGCAGGAATCAAATTGCGCAATGGCTTTCGGGTATTGTTTCACATTGGCATAAAATATTCCTTTGATAAAGAATGGATCAATTAGTATCCGGGCAGAATCATGCTTTAGGATATAATCGCAGATCTCCAACGCCTTTGGATTTTTTTGTTCAGCATATAAATTAGCAAGTTCGAGTCCATAGGTGTCAACTCCCTGAAAGGAATAAGCTTTTTGGAGGGCTTTGATTGCGTGAATTGTATCTTTTAACGTCTCCAGTAACATCGCTTTTTCGTAATAGGTTTCAGGATCCATTGAATCCTTAGCGATCATTCCATTATAAATCATCAGCGCCTGGTCGGATCTGCCGGAAACTGCGTACGTATCGGCTAATAACCTTCCTATCTGGGTATTGGAAGGAAACTGGCGGTTCAGAGATTCCAACAAACTGAGTCTTTCACCAAGTCTGCCAAGAATTTCCAGGTTGGCTGCAAAAGGCAGAGCTATTTCCAATGAAGGCTGGAGGGACCAGGCTTTTTGAAAATCAGAATATGCCAGTTCGTGCGCATTCTGCTGGGTTAGGCGGATTGCACGCCGGAGAAAAATTGAAGCATCCCCCGGAAACTTGTTTATGCTGTCGTTGATATTTTTAAATGCCGGATCGTTTAATATCAAAGAGTCCTGCGATTCAGAATGACTGTTTTTATTTTTACACTTGACTATTTCTAGTGTCAGAACGACAAGTAAAATAAAGTAATAGCTAAATTTTGTACAGGACATTCGCAAATTTAAATCATTCCCTTCCCGCAATCAGATATCTAAATGCTTTAATTTCATGTCAAACTTGTTTTTATGTCTTCCGTTTTATTACAGATACATAGTATTTTACGCTGGGTTATTTTAATATTATTAGTTCTTTCAATTGTTCAAAGTTTCATTGGATGGATCAGAAAGAGGGAACTTCGGGAAGTGGACGCTAAACTTTGGTTATTCACTATGATATCTGCACATATCACCCTGCTGATTGGACTGATTCTTTTATTTTTTGGCCGATTTGGCATATTAAGCACGGGCTTGCCAGATGGGGTATTACTTATGCAAGACAAGTTCTATCGTTTTTTCTGGGTTGAACACCCTGTCGGCATGCTGGTTGCTACCGTTCTGATAACTATCGGCCGTGGTGTTGTAAAAAAGCAAATTGCGGATCCCATAAAATATAAAAGGGCTTTCTGGTTATTTCTGCTTGCACTTTTAATTATCCTGGCAACAATACCCTGGCCCGGAAGAGAGATCATTGGCCGGGGACTTTAAAAAATTCCTTCTGCCTTTCTATAAACGGGATTCGTATAATTTTTTTATATTCATACCCTTAAAAAGGTCATATGATCAGATTTCAGGATATTAAGGAAGGAGACATTATTCAGGCAGATTTTGAAGGTCAGCGTTTTGAAGGCGTAGTGACCGAACTCAATCTGGAAGACAAGCAAGTGTGTGTCCACAATGGTGACCAGGAGGACTGGTTTGAAC
>Ga0210384_10003835_pt1 | contig 17141 bp, 13 predicted proteins | sample IncBWH2MmetaG_FD_160574 | JGI IMG/M metagenome (GOLD analysis project Ga0210384, IMG submission 160574) | Forest soil microbial communities from Barre Woods Harvard Forest LTER site, Petersham, Massachusetts, United States - Inc-BW-H-2-M | ecosystem: Environmental > Terrestrial > Soil >...
AGTATACCTGGCCTCTTTTGCAATGTTCGAAAGAGGGCAGATTCGTGCCTAGCTGGGGATGACAATGGTGACAGGGTCTGCGGAGCCTGGTGAAGTGGTGCGCTGCGGAAAATGAGGGAAGGGCCAAAGAGGGATTAAAGTTTTTTTGTGCGATGGCCGAAGAGGAAAGATGGACGGCACTTCGGCAAAATCAGAGGAGACTGTACGAGTGGACAGGCGAAGATGTAGCGTAGAGGCTGGGTATGTTGGCAAGCAAGGGCCAAAAAAAGATAAAAATACTCTTGACAGAAAATGGCGGTTTGCAGATACTCCGTGACGCGCCAGTTACTGCCTTCCCCAAGAAACGTTCCGACGTTTCCTCTCCCTATCCGCACGCCGGAAAACTCGTCAGCAAGGAGTATCGGTGTCGGTAAACATGGAGAAACCAGCCATCAGCACACTAGAATTGGATCGGGAAGTCATACGCTGCAAGACTTGTGGCCTTGTACAGTACCGGACGCGCACGGGGAATTGCCGGAGATGCGTGCGCGCATTGCCTCAGCGTTTAGAGTTCCTGATTCCTCCCGAGGCTACACCGGAGGAAACAGCCGCTGAGCCCGCGACCCAGAAGTTCGTCAACCAGGAAACGGTGGAGAACATCGGGCAGCGGATCCGCCAGTTGCGGGAATCGCGGACGATGACGCAGAGCCAGCTGCAATCGCGCTCGAAGGTGTCGCGATCGTATTTGTCGCGCATTGAGAGCGGGCAGATGACGCCGAGCCTGGGAACGCTGGAGAAGATTTCGGAAGCGCTGAACGTGGGGCTGAACCGGTTCTTCATACCGGAGTCCGACGGGGAAGCGCTGCTCGAGGATCCGTTCATCCAGGGATTGCGGCCGTTTCTTCGGCAGTTGGACTGGGAACAGTGGCAGTCCATCCTGAAGAGACTGCAGGCCATCAGCGACCACGTGAGCGCAGTACCGGCAACTCTCCGCCCTATCGGTAATCCGGCGCGGCTGCCGCAGCCCGCGTCGGCGAATGGCAACGCCCACAACGGACATATCGGCACGGGCCATTCGAATGGGCATGCGCTGGGGAATGCGCATGGCCGTCCGCAGGGCTATCCGCTGCGGCGACCGGGAACGGCACCGATGTACCAGCGGCCGCTGGCGCGATAAGTTTTGTAGTTGTTGCATTAAGGGATGCAGGGCACAGAGAGACGCGGTGTGACTCGGAGGAGTCACGCCGCGTTTTTCTTTTTTGGAGGCATTGCACCACGGAGTCGGAAAACAGGAAGAAAAAGAAAGAGAACAGGAAGGAGTGCCGGTTCTACCTTTAGTCGCGAATGACGGAGACTTTGGCGGCGGGGACTTCGAGGCGCATGAGGCGATGGGAGGAATCGAGGTAGAGGAGCACTTCGATATCGGAGGTGCTGACGCGGAGGCCTTCGTAGGATTTGCCGGCAAGGGTGGCGGAGCCGGTGGCTTCGACGTTGACGGTGCCGGGAGTGAGGTCTTGGGGAATCAAGACGGGGAAAGTTTGCGAGCCGCGCTTGGACCAATCGTAAAGGCGGGCGAGGACCCCGTACTGGTGATAGAGATTGTTGTCGAGCACGGCGATGAGGGGGGCGTTGAAAGTGAGATCCTGTTCGTAAGGACGCGCGCCTTGCATTTGCAGGGTGATTTTGGCGACGCCGTTGGCAAAGAGGACGTGAGCGCCGTTGGTTTTTTCGGCTTGCGAGGTCCAATCGTAGCTGATGGGGGAGCCGTCGGGCTGCAGGGTGAGAGTGCCGGAAACTTTTGCGGCGGGTGATTGCGGGGCTTTCAGCTCGGTGGTGCCTTTGGCGGTCCAGCCGGAAGCGGTGGAGGAGATTTCGAAATCTTCGTGGCCGACGGTTTGGCCGTCGAGCTGTACGGTGAGTTTGCCTTTGTCTGACGCAAGAACGACCGAAGCTTGCGGCTTTTTCTGGCCGGATGCGGGTGAGAGAGCGGCTAGTGCGGTTGCGCTGACGGCGCAAGCGAGCGCCAGGACTTGCATAGTTGCGTGGAGATCTCGGCTGCGCATGACACACCTCTACAAAGAGCGTTTTTCCAAAAGATGGCTGGACTGAGGATGACACGGATGCGCGGCAAGCGCATGCGCGGAGCAGCGCGGGCTTGCCCTTTTGAGCAAGGTCAGGAGCCGGGCTCTTCGACAACGAGATGAGCGGGGCCGGTAACGGGCGCGATGCCGCGGCGGAGGATTTCCGCGACGACTTGCGCTGGTTCGCCGGAGCTTTCGACGCGATGGTCGGCGAGCTGGTAGGAAGGGAGGCGCTGGGTGTGAAGCGCGCGGAAGCTGGCTTCGTCGCGGAAGAGCGGGCGGCCGGTCATGGTCATGCAGCGGGAGAGCAGAACGTCGATGGGAGAATCGAGCCAGAGAACGGTGACGCCGGCGTTGCGAAGAAAATCGGGACAGCCAGGTTGCGCGTAAGTGCCGCCGCCGAGAGCGAGGACGGTGCCTTCCTTGAGTTCGAGGGCGCGACCGAGTGCGGCGCGGAGCTGCTCGGCTTCGAGCTGGCGAAAAGCGGATTCGCCGTGGCGTTCGAAGAATTCTGCGATGGTGATACTGGCGGCTTCTTCGATGCGGTCGTCGAGATCGACGAAGCGCCAGGCGAGCTGGCGAGCGAGGAGGGTGCCGACCGTGGTTTTGCCCGAGCCCATGAAACCGGCGAGGCAAAGAAGCGGTAGGCGAGACTGCGGCCCGCGATTCGAATCGAGTTGAGGCACGTGATGTGTTGCGCGAGTGGCGCTTAGTCGCGCTTCAGGATACGAATTGTACCACTGTAGGAGGAGAGCTCGACTTTGGCCAGTCCCTGGCCGACCGTGCCGAAGAGGCCTTTGGTGAACTTCGAAGCGAGATGGCGGACGCCGTGGGAATCAGGCTTGAGATAAGCGGCGGCCTGGTTGTCGACGGTGCCGAGCGTGGTTTGTGCGTTGAGGTCGAAGGAATCGGTGCTGGAGAAGCGGACTTCGACGAGGCCTTTGCCGCTCTTCATGGCGTAGAGGCCGGTGCGGACGAAATCGCCGTCAAAGAGGATGTTGCCAGTGGTGGTCATGAGGCTGACGTTGGTCAGAGCGGGTTGCAGGACTTGTGCGCTGCCGCTGATGGATTTGAAGTCGAGCTTGCCGGCGCATTGGGTGCAGACCAGGGAGCCACCGGTGGTGCGAACGATGATGTAGCCGGAGACTTCCTTGAGGTGCACGTCGCCGGCGACGCTTTCGAGGGTCATGTCGCCCATCACTTGCTCGACGTAAATGAGGCCGGTTTGCGTTTTGAGCTGCAGTTCGGTTTCTTCCGGAACGGTCAGCAGAAAATTGACTTCGGTTTCATTGGGTTGCGCGGCGAGGTCCGTGACGACGGAGGTGACGTCAATGCGATCGCCGGCTTGCTCGATGTCGAAACTGACTTTGTCGGATGCTTGCGTGGCGGAGACGATGACTTCGGCGCCCTTGGCGGATTTCACTTCGATGCGACCGTTGCCAATATTGTGAATGACCACCACAGGGCGCCCGGTGACGGAATAGCGTTTTTCGATTTTTTTGGCGGTAGTGGCCTCCGCTGATCCGGCGGACCAGAGGAAGATGCCTGCGCTCACCAGAGGGAGAACGCTGCGATTCCATACACGAAACCCCAAGCGAAGACTCATGTTAGTTTACGCTCCTTCCGCGATCGATCATCGCGGACAGCAATTCGGCTTTTTGCTGATAGGCGGCGGCCAGATACTCGCGAGCCAGCTCATCCTGCGGTTGCTCTTTGAGATGGCGGCTGCATTCAGCAATGAATTCGTCCAAGTCGTGCAGATTTTTCTGCAGCGAGGCATCCACGGGAGAGGCGCTTGCGCGGGATGCATTTGTGCTGGCGCGCTGCATGTTGGCGAGGTCGAGTTCCTGCTCGCTGATAGCGGCGGCGGTGCTGACAAAGGGATCGCTCGCAGCCGCTGGAGCAACCGTAGCGGTAGTTGCCGGAGTGGCGGGCGGGGTGTCCGCGGAGCGAATCTGGAAAAGGGCTGCGGCGACAATCAACAAGCCAACACCGGCGGTGGCGAGCGAACGCCCGCGAAGGAGTGCACCCAGCGAGTGCCACCAGGGAGTTTTCTCCGCGGCAACCGCGACGGGTTGCTCCTTGATGATGCCTTCGGCTTCGAGCTGGGCGCGAAGCGAAATCCAAACGCGCTCGGGCGGCGCGATTTCCGCGGGCATGCGCTCAGCAGCAGCAATAATGGCGTGGAAATCCGCAAGCAGATTCTGGCAAGCAGAGCAGCCGGAAACGTGGGTACGCGCTTCTTCAGGAAGCGGCGCAATCTGATCCTGTTCGAGGACGCTTTCTACTTCTTTACACTGCATGATACCTGCTCCGCCAAGTCCGGCGCTGGACCGCCAAACCCGCACGACCTGAAAAATCGTTTAAGCGCGCGCTCTTATCCCCACACCCGGCAATTTGCGCCATTCTAACTCAATCCGAGTGCCCCGTCTGCGTCTTCGCGGCCTGGCGATCGCTACGCGCCTGGTCCCGAAGATCTTCCTGAAGCAACTCGCGCAAACGAGTGCGCGCTTTATGCAACTGGGACTTCGAATTTCCTACCGAGCATCCCATGATGTCGGCAATCTCGTTGTGCTCGTAGCCCTGGACGTCGTGAAGCACAAAAACAGTGCGATAGCCCGGGGGCAACTTGCCGACGGAACGTTCGAGATTGACCCGGTCGACCGCGCCACTGAGCCGCAAGTCCGGCGCTCCCACGTCTTTTCTTGGACCGCCCGTCTCTTCGTCCGGCTCGGTAGTTTCTTCGAGAGAGGCGACCGGGAGCGACTTCTTGCGCAGCCGCATGAGAACGACATTGACGGTCATCCGATGCAACCAAGTCGAGAAGGCGGACTCGCCGCGGAAAGTTCCGATTTTGCGGAAAAGCTGCAGAAAGGCTTCCTGCATCAAGTCTTCCGCGTCGGAAGGGTTATTCACCATTCGCAGGCACAGAGCGTAAACGCGGCGGCCATGCAAGCTATAAAGAAACTCGAAGGCTGCTGCGTCACCGGACTGAGCGAGGCGAATGGCTTCCGCTTCGGTCAACGCCTTGGCCGAGGGCGTAGCGGACGGCTTTTCAGACGTTCGCTCGGCGGTCGGCGCGCTCGGATCAGCTGGTCGGTTTCGGGCCAACGGTCCACTAGCGGCGCATCCACAGGTTCGGATGCACCTTATCCCTTCTAGAGTTGTCCTCGCTCAGGAGCCTATGTCTAAAGAGACAGGACGCAGTTGGCGCTTATTCCCAGCGGCGAGCCGAGCCCCCAATGAGAGCACAAGCTATTCTCCCGCGATCTGGGCAATCCGTCTATGGCGGAGGAGCCGGGAGCGGTCTTGTTCGCGGGGAGGGCTACCTCGCAGTTGGGCGCGGTAGGTTTGTTCGAAGCCGTCTAGTTCATTTTCCGGGACGGCCACCAGGAAGGACTTGAGCAGAACGATGGCCTCGCGGAGGCAGGTATTTAGGTCGAAATGGCAGGCGTCCAAGGTTTGCCAGAGGGGAGCGGTGTCGGCGGCGAGGCCTTCGGAGAGTTCGGAGGCCGCCACGGAGAAGTCGCGGTGCAAGTCTTCCACCATTTCGCCGAGAGTGCCGAGCTTGTGTAGGAACTGGGAGCGGTGAGAGAGCAGGACGCGGTTGAGAAGAGAGCTGGACCGCGCCGATCTTTGGCCGCGCAGGCCCTGAAAGTTCGTTGGGTTCAGCGGGGCGGCATTGGGGACGGTGCCGTAGTGTTTGGCATGCTCGCCAAGCGAGCGCATGAGAGCGGCAAGAGGCTCGGCGAGACGAGTACACAGAGCCGGGGTGACGCAGACTGCCTGAAAGGATTTTGCGACGTGGCCGCTGCGATGCAATTCCATGGCTTCATCGAGCGATACACTGAGCATGGTGTAAGTCGCTTCGAGTTGCTGAGAATAAGCGTGAAATGCCTTGGCCTTTTGGTCCGGCAACCAAGCGTGCCAGTCCTCGCGGACCGAGGCACCTCGACCTGGGAGGAAACGGTCGTGGGTTTTCAAAGGTTGGTCTCCCCTGGGGAACAGCGGGGAGATTATACCAAAAAGTTCGCGCAGGGAAGCAGGATCGAAAAAAAGTGCCAGTTTGGAACTGGGCACATTTCTTGCCCCGGCCGCGCGGCGCCGCTATACTCCATCGATTGCGAACAGAGAGGAATGCAGCGTTGGAATTTGAGCCGCGGGATCAATTTGAGCAGCGCCGGAAGAAACTCGAGCAGATTCAAGAGCTTGGGCATGAGGCGTATCCACGTGAATTCCGGTGGAGCGATCGGATTGACGCGTTGGTAGGAGAGTACGGAGTAGCGACTGCCGCGGAACTTGAAGCAAACAAGAGGGAAACGCGAGTTGCGGGGCGCCTTGTGTCCTACCGGTTGATGGGCAAGGCGGGCTTCGCGCACCTGCAGGGCGGCGGCCAGCGGATGCAAATCTATGTAAGGAAAGATGTTGTGGGAGAGCAGGGCTTTGCCTTGTTCCATTTGCTGGACTTGGGCGATGCGATCGGCGTAGATGGGCATCTGTTCCGGACCAAGACGAACGAGCTCTCGATTTGGGTGGAAAAGATCACATTTCTCTCGAAGGCGTTGCTTCCGCTGCCGGAAAAGTGGCATGGGCTTACGGATGTGGAACTGCGCTACCGGCAGCGGTACTTGGATTTGATCGCCAACGAGGAGTCGCGGCGCGTTTTCGTGACGCGCGCGAAGATCATTCAGGAACTGCGCAAGAGCTTTGACGCGCGGGGATACCTCGAAGTGGAGACGCCGATGATGCACCCGGTTGCCGGGGGCGCGGCGGCGCGGCCGTTTACTACGCATCACAACACGCTGGACATCGACCTATATCTAAGGATAGCGCCGGAGCTGTATCTGAAGCGGCTGACGGTGGGCGGATTTGACCGCGTATACGAGATCAACCGGAACTTCCGGAATGAGGGAATTTCGACGCAGCACAATCCCGAGTTCACCATGCTGGAGTTTTACGAGGCGTACAGCAACTATCAGGACTTGATGGATTTTAATGAGGAGCTGTTTGCGGAGTTGGCGAAAAACATTACGGGTTCGACGATTGTGAAGTACGGGGAAACGGAACTGGATTTCGGCAAGTTCCAGAGATTGAGCATGCGGGAAGCGGTGACGAAATTCTGGCCGGAGGAGGCGGGAGCGGCTCCGACACCTGCGGAGTTGGCGGCACCGGGCGGGGCGCGGGCGGCGGCGGAACGCTATAACGCGTGGGCCAAGCCCGCGGGAGCGCCGTATGCTGCGGCGAAGGGAACCCTTACAGATGGTGAGTGGACCGGCTTGCTGTTCGAGACGATTGCGGAAGATAAACTGATTCAGCCGACGATCCTCTATGACTTTCCGACGGACATTTCACCACTCTCGAAGCAAAAGCCGGAAGATCCGTCGCTTACCGAGCGTTTCGAGATTTACGTGGCGGGAATGGAAATCGCCAACGGGTTCTCGGAACTGAACGATCCGTTCGAGCAGGAGCGGCGCTTCCTGGCGCAGATGGCGCAGGGCGGCGACGAGGTTCCGAAGCAACTGGATGTGGACTATATTCGCGCTTTGAGCCATGGCATGCCGCCGACTGCTGGAGAGGGTATTGGCATTGACCGGCTGACGATGCTTTTGACTGATTCTCGTTCCATTCGCGACGTGATTCTTTTCCCCTTGCTCCGGCCGCAAGGACCGGAAGCCACGGCCGATGACGCGGCGACTGCTTCCGGAAAGTCCGAGTAGGTCTCCACGATGCGATTTGAATGGTTTGTGGCGCGGCGGTACCTGAGGTCGCCCTACCGCCCGGCCGTCTTGCGTTTGGTTACGCTATTTTCGGTCGTCGGAGTCGCGGCGGGCGTGGCCACGCTGGTGATTGCGCTTTCGATGAATACTGGTTTTCGAGAGACGTTGCAGGACCGCCTGCTGGGAGTTACCGCGCATGTTTCGCTGACGCGTCCGGGATCCGGCGGTATCTCTCGCTATCAGGAACTAGGAACGAGGTTGGCTGCTCTTCCGGGCGTGCGGTCGGTTACACCGGCCGTGTATCAGACCGTGCTGTTGTCATTCGGCGGAGATGCGCGCGGGATGGTGGTGAAGGGAATCGACGCGGAACGAGAGCGGCAGAGCGATGAGGCTTTGCAGCGAATCGTGGCGGGCAAACTGGATTTCGCGGCCGATGCCGACGGAATTGAGGCGGTGCTGGTAGGCAAGCAACTGGCGAGTGAGTGGAAGGTGGCGCCCGGGGACTACGTGACGCTGACGAGTCCACAAGGAAGGCTTACACCATTTGGGCTGACGCCGCGAACGCGGAGGTTTCGTGTTACGGGTGTGTTCGATTCAGGATTTTACGACTACGACGAAAACTGGTGCTTTGTGCCGCTATCGGCTGCGCAGCAACTAGCTGGATCGGGTGACATTGTGAACGTGCTGGAGTTTCGCCTGCAGAATCCCGAGTTGGCGCCGCAGGTGGCCCGTCAGGCGGAACAGCTAGCTGGGGCGGGGTTTTCTGCTGCGACGTGGATGGAGGAGAACCGTCCTTTGTTTCGGGCGTTGCGTGTGGAAAAGCTAGTGACGGCGATTTTTATTGGGCTGATCACTTTTGTAGCGGGGCTCAATATTCTGGTGGTTCTGTCGATGACGGTGACGGATAAGGCGCGCGATATCGCGGTGCTGATGTCGATGGGCGCCAGGCGGGCGCAGATTCGCACCATATTTCTGTGGCAGGGTGTGACGATTGGAGCGACCGGGACGTTCGTAGGGCTGGCAGTGGGTTATGTCTTTGCAGGGGTCGCCGGACATTATCAGTTAATCCCGCTGGATCCGCAGGTGTATGCGGTGCCCTACGTGCCGTTCCACCCGAGCGTTCTCGACGGCTTATGGATCGCGGTGGTAGCGATGAGCATTTCCGTGGGTGCAACATTGCTACCTGCGCGAGCCGCGTCGCGGCTTTTACCGGTGGAAATCCTGCGCTATGAATAAGCAGCGGGGACCTGGGAAAGAGTGCCTTTGGAGGGTGATTTGCTTCTATCCATTGCAGAGGCAGGTGGGTCGAGCCCAGGCGTTCCCGTCGCGCTTGGGCGGTTTGCACGACCCGCCGCAAGTTATTGCAATCAAGCCTGTTAGCGAAGGTCTAAAATAGTTCCGGTCTGCCTGTTTTTGGGCAGGCCAGAAGCTTGGCGCAAATGGGAAACAGTTTGCGCGCCACGAGCATTGCCTGCGGACAGTGGGTGCTGGCACGCCTCGTGCTCTAATAGCATCTAACTTACTTATATGGGGAGCGGCGGTCGCGTGACGCAATGACTGAAGGCAGTACAACGCGGGATTTGAGCCCTGATGCCGGCTCTCAAAAGCAAGCCGCCGGCGTTTCCGTTATGCCGACGGTCCTCGAAGCACGCTCGGTACGGAAGACTTATCGCTCCGGAGAGAAAAATCTCGCGGTTCTGGTGGACGCTAACTTGCGTTTGCGGCAAGGCGAGATGGTGGCGATTGTTGCGCCATCGGGAGCGGGCAAAAGCACGCTTTTGCACGTGCTGGCTGCGCTAGACACGCCAACAAGCGGTGCAGTATACTTCGCTACGAAAGCCATTGAAACCAATAATGACGCGGCAATCGCCGATTTTCGGAACCGCGCGGTGGGATTTTTGTGGCAGCGGCACCAGTTGTTGCCGGATTTCAGCGCTGCCGAGAATGTGGCTATGCCGCTGTTGTTGCGCGGCGATGATTTTACTTCGGCGCTGGCAACAGCGCGGAAGGGGCTCGCGGAGGTCGGACTGGAAAATCGGGCTGACCACCGCGCAGGGGAACTCTCCGGAGGGGAACAGCAGCGCGTGGCGATTGCCCGGGCGCTCGTCACTGGGCCGAGCGTGCTGCTGGCAGATGAACCTACCGGAGATTTGGACGAGCAGAATGCTTTGGCCGTATTTGAGTTGCTGCAACGGCTGCATCGAGAGCACGGTTTGACGTCGCTCATTGCGACGCACAATCTGGCGCTTGCGGCAAAATGCGACCGGGTGCTGGCGCTTGAACATGGCGTTCTGCGTACCCGCGCGGCTGCGGCCGAAGCGGACGGGACCCTCGGGGGAGAAGCGAGCTAATCGTGTTCGAACGGTATACAGAAAAAGCGCGCCGCGTCATCTTTTTCGCAAGATACGAAGCGAGCCAGTATGGCAGCCCGTACATCGAGACGGAGCATTTGCTGCTCGGCTTGATGCGCGAGGACAAGCAGCTGGCCAACCGTTTCCTGCGCCAGCAAGGCTCGATCGAGTCCATTCGCAAGGAAATCGAAGCACGCATCACCATTCGCGAGCGCATTTCGACCTCGGTGGAAGTGCCGCTGAGCGCCGAATGCAAGCGCATCCTTAATATGGCGTCGGAAGAAGCCGAGCGCCTGGGCCATAAGCACGTCGGAACCGAGCACCTACTGCTGGGCATCTTGCGCGAGGAAAAGTGTTTCGGCGCGGAAATCCTGATGGAACGCGGGTTGCGGCTTTCCACGCTGCGCGAGGAACTGGCGCGTACCTCAACGGAGAAAACTACGACACAAAGGCCCAAAGAAACTTCGCTGCTCGCGGAATTCAGCCGCGATTTGACGCAAGCAGCCTCGGAAGGCTCACTCGATCCGCTGGTCGGCCGCGAAGGCGAAGTCGAACGGGTTATCCAAATTCTGTGCCGGCGCACGAAAAATAATCCCGTGCTGATTGGCGAACCCGGTGTGGGCAAGACCGCCATCGTGGAAGGGTTGGCGCAGCGGATCTCCGACGGCGACGTTCCGCCATTCCTGGCCGACAAGAAAATCTTGTCGCTGGATCTTTCGCTGATCGTTGCGGGCACCAAGTACCGCGGGCAATTCGAAGAGCGTTTGAAGACGATCATGAAGGAGTTGATGGAGAGCCAGAACTCCATCGTTTTCATTGACGAGCTGCACACGCTGGTGGGTGCCGGCTCCGCGGAAGGATCGCTCGACGCCGCCAACATTCTCAAGCCCGCGCTTTCTCGCGGCGAGATTCAGTGTATCGGCGCAACGACGCCCGGCGAATATCGCAAGTCCGTCGAAAAGGACCGCTCGCTGGAACGCCGCTTCCAGTCCGTAAAAGTGCCTGCTCCGAACGAGGAAGAGGCGGTCCAGGTGATTCAGGGCGTGCGGGAGCGCTACGAGAAATTTCACGCGGTGAGTTACACGGATGAAGCTCTGCGCTATTCCGTGTATCTCTCGAACCGCTATATTCCGGACCGTTTTCTTCCGGACAAGGCTATCGATCTGATTGACGAAGCGGGCGCGCGCGTCAAGCTGCGCCAGGCTACGGTTCCGGAAGAAGTGGGCGAAGTGCAGAAGCGTGTGAAGTTCATCACGCATCGCATGGAAACCGCGATCGCCAACCACGAATTCGAAAAGGCGCGTTTTTACTCCGAGGAAGAGCGCAAGGAAAAGGAGAACCTACGCGGGCTCCGTGAGCGCTACAAGCTGGATGACGCTTCGACGGGAATCGTGACCCGCGAAGATATCGAAGAAGTGGTGTCGCGCTGGACCGGCGTTGCGGTTACCTCAATCAAGGAAGACGAGCAGCAGAAGCTGCTACGCATTGAACCGGAGTTGCATAAACGCGTCATCAGTCAGGATAAAGCTATCACCGCGCTAGCTCGAGCCATTCGCCGCAGCCGCGCCGGCCTTAAGTCGCCCTTGCGGCCGGTTGGCTGCTTCTTCTTCCTTGGGCCCACTGGGGTGGGTAAGACGGAAGTTGCCCGGCGCCTGGCTGAGTTTCTGTTCGGGTCGGAAAAGTCGCTGGTGCGTTTCGACATGTCCGAATTCATGGAAAAGCATTCGGTCTCGAAACTCATCGGCGCGCCTCCAGGCTATGTGGGCTACGAAGAAGGCGGCCAGTTGACGGAGCGCGTTCGCCGCACGCCGTATTCGGTGATCCTGCTCGACGAAATCGAGAAGGCGCATCCGGACGTCTTCAACATCCTTCTTCAGGTGTTCGAAGACGGCCAGCTCACCGACGGTCTCGGCAATACCGTGGATTTCCGCAACACCATCATCATCATGACTTCCAATTTGGGCGCGCGGCATCTGCAGCGCCGCACCTCAATCGGCTTCCAGTCTGGCGCCGACGAAGCCAGTCTCAAGAGCATGGAAGAAATGGTGATGAACGAAGTGAAGCGCGCGTTCAATCCCGAGTTCCTCAACCGCCTGGATGAAGTCATCATCTTCAATCCGCTCGCCGACGAGGATCTGCTGCGCATCATAGACTTGCTTGTTGGGCAGATGAACGATACTCTCATCCACCGGCAGGTTCAGATAGTGGTGTCACCGGAAGCGCGCCAGTGGATTTTAGAAAAGACCTGCGCAGACCGCAGTTATGGCGCGCGGCCGTTACGCAGGGCTTTGCAGAAGTACGTTGAAGACCCGTTGTCCGAGGCGCTGATCCAAGGCGGAATCCAGAGGCCTGCGACCTTACAGATTTATGTCGCGGGAGAGGGGCTCTCTTTCCGGCCCGTGGGTGAGGCAACCCCGGTCGTCCACTAGCGAATCTGAAACCACACAGCCGGCCCATACCGGGTCCGGCAGGAGAAGAACAACTTGCGCTTGGGGGCGCGGCCTTGACGACCTCATCGGCCGCCAGAAGAAGGGTTTGTTTGCCGTTTCGTGTTCCGATACACCGTGGTGTTTGGCTCGCAGCGCTGCTGCTTACCGCTGCGGTTGGCGCGTCGGCTCAAACGGCGGCGTCGCCCGCAGCGGCTGGTTCCGCAGCTCCGCGTGGCACTCTGCTGCTTTCCGCCACCTTGGATTTGGCAACGCTTGAAGCGATAACCGAAGACCACACCTCCACTGCTTACGGCGATCAGCAGCCGCAATCCGGCCAGCAGCCATTCGTCATTGAACGCATCGATTTCGTGGGCAACCGCCGCATCCGCAGCGACACGCTGACCGCCCGAATCTTCAGCCGGCAAGGCGACGTCTACAACGAAGAAACGCTGCGCCGCGATTTTCAGGCGCTGTGGAACACGCAATTCTTCGAAGACGTCAAGCTACGCGTCGAGGATTCTCCGGACCGGCCCAACGCCAGAATCATCGTCTTCGATGTCAAGGAGCGGCCGGTGATTCGCCGCATCCGCTACGAAGGCACACATTCCGTTTCGGAGTCCGACATTCTAGACCGCTTCAAGGAGCGCAAAGTCGGCCTCACGGTGGAAAGCTCGTTCGATCCCACCAAGATCAAAAAAGCGGAAGTGGTGCTGAAGGATCTGCTTGGCGAGCACGGGCGGCAGTTTGCTAAGGTTACGCCGCAATTCGAGCGCATCGCTTCGAGCAACGCGGTCATCCTCGTTTTTAAGGTCGATGAAGGGCCCAAGGTAAAAGTCGGCAAGATCAAGTTCACTGGCAACCACGCGTTCAGTGACCGCAAGCTCATTCGCGCCATGCGCCACGACCGCCCTTACTCCATTCCCCTGTACTTCTGGAATATCCCCGTCCTCACCAAGACTTACGATCGCCAAAAGCTGAATGAAGATTTGGAAGTCGGCATCCGCGGCCTGTACCAGGACAATGGCTACTTCAAAGTCCTGGTCAAGGAGCCCGTTCTCGACAGTGTCGACACCACCGGGCATCGCCTGGGCGTTCCACTGACTGGCAAAACGCACGGCAAGGCCGTCAACATCACGATTCCCATCGAGGAGGGCGAGCGCTACAAAATGGGCACGCTGCGCATCGTCAGCGCCGACCCCGACAAATCTCTGTCTCTGAAAGTCGATGCGCTCAAGAATATTTTCCCGCTGAAACAAGGCGACATTTTTTCCACCGCCAAAGTCCGCAAAGCCCTCGAGGACTACGGCAAAGCCTACGGTGAATTCGGTTTTATCGACTTCACCCCCGAACCAGCAGAGGACATCGACGAAGCCAAGAAGGAAATCAACCTCATCCTCAAGTTCAACGAAGAAAAGCAATACTATGTGCGCCGCATCGATTTCGTCGGCAATACCACCACGCGAGACAAGGTCATTCGCCGCGAGCTGCTCATCGACGAAGGCCAGCTCTTCAACAAGCGCTACTGGGAGCTGAGCATTCTCCGTCTCAATCAGCTCGACTATTTCGACAAAATCGAAGCGGACAAAGCCGCGGAGATCAAGCGCAACACCAAGGACGGCACCGTCGATATCTCCCTCAAGCTCAAGGAAAAGGGCAAGCAATCCATCGGTCTGCAGGGCGGCGTCAGCGGTCTCGCTGGTTCGTTTATCGGTCTTACCTATCAGACCAACAATTTTCTGGGCCTCGGCGAAACGCTTACTTTCTCCGCGCAGTTCGGCGACCTCCAGCGCAGCTTTTTGTTTGGTTTCACCGAGCCGTATCTGTTCGACCGCCCCATCTCGAGCGGCTTTACCATTTTCTCGAGCCGCTACAAATTCGACCAGGCGCGCCAAGCCGCCATCCTCACGGGCCAAGCGGTCAGCATAAATCCGGAGTTCGTGCAGAACTACAACCAGGACAGCACCGGCTTCACGCTGTTCGCCAGCTACCCAGTAAAGAAGCTGTCTTTTACCCGCATCGGCCTGACTTACGGGCTCACGCGCACGAACATCACCGCGTTCAACACCGCCTCCCAGCTTCTGTTTGAAAGTATTCAGTTTCGCAGCCTTGCGGGCCCGAGCGCGCTCAACGGGATCATTACCAGCACCATCACACCTACGATTACCTATAACACCGTCGACAATCCCACCAACCCTTCCCGCGGCAAGAGCTATTTCTACTCTCTGGCCTTTACAGGCGGACCGCTCGGCGGCAACGTCAGCGACATCAGCAATGTCTTCGACTTTAAGATGTACAAGACCGTCACGAAGCACCGCAACGTCATCGGTATTCATGCGAGCGGCGCTTTCATTAGCGCGTTTGGTACCACCACTCCGAGTTGCCGCTCGGCCGTTCCTGTCGATGCCAGCTGTCCAGCAAAAGCCCCCAATGAAATTCCGCCCTTCAGCCGTTTCTACATGGGCGGCGAAAACGATATTCGCGGCTTTGATATTCGGTCGATCTCCCCGGTCACTTTTATTCCCGTTAAGAGCGTTCAGCAATTCTCCTATACGGATCCAAACGGTCCGTTCAACGGAGCCGGCCAGCCCATTCCAAAAACAGCCAACGTGAACGTGCTGGGCTATTCGATTTCGCTTCCCGGCGGCGACGTTCAGAGCTTCGGCAACCTGGAATACCGCATTCCCATCGTAGGCCCGGTGCAAGCCGTTCTTTTCTTCGACGGCGGTACTAGCGGCATTGTCAAGAAGAGCGGTTTGCAGTTGGATCCCGGCGGTTTCATCGATCTACACAATACTTTCCCGAACGCTGGGGATGCGAAGCTGCCCCGTCAACTCGGCATCGCTCCGGGCACCAATTTCCGATTGCGCGGCTCCACGGGCATCGAGTTCGTCGTGCAGTTGCCCATCATTCAGGCGCCCTTCCGCATCTACTACGCATACAACATCCACCGCCTTCATCAGCAGCTTCTTGCGCCTACTGATTTCATCGAGCCTAACGATATTTGCGATCCGCGCGCTCCATTTTTCGAGAATTGTTCGAAAGTCCCCGGAGGCTTGGGACGCCTCCCGGCGACGTTGCCTGCTGACGTTTGGAGGTTCCAGGTTAAGCCCACCTTGGATACCCTGCAGAACACTCCGGGGTCGCTCAATTATTTCGAACCGAAGACCACGTTCCGGTTCACCGTTAGCCGGACGTTCTAGAATGTTGCCGGTCAAAACTTTGTGGTACTTGGGGATCCGCGCAGCGCCAGCAAGGCCGGCCGCCGCGAAACAACAAAGAAGCAAAGACGCGGAGAACAACTCGTTCAGCGCCATTTGCACAAGGTGGGGGAAGCCGTGGCAATGAAGTCTCAAATGATCAAGAGCGGTTTGCTGATCGGTGCTCTATCGGCCTGCGCTGGGCTCACTGGCTGCGGCGGCGGTAGCAGTACTGCTAATCAAGTAAACGTTACCGTTACTGGGTCGACCTCCGTCTTGGTGCCGAAGCAGACCGAGACGCTTACGGCCAACGTTACCGGAGCGACCGACGTATCCTCGACCTTTGCCTGCACCTTTACCACCACGCCGGCCCCGACTACAGCCACTCCCAACCCCACACCGTCCGCCGCGAAGCCGTGCGATGACGCGACCGTGAAGGGTGCGGTCGGCGCTCTCTCCAACATTACGAACACCAGCACCACCGCGTTTTCCACCGCCACTTTTACCGCTCCAGACGTTTTCCCCGATCAGGTGGCTTTTCCCAACGTGATCGTGACCATCACCGCAACGTCCCACGCCAACACCAAGAAAACCGGCGCTTTCACCATTCAGTTTGATTCCGGCGTCCGCATTGTTCTCATCCCCAATACCGCCACTCTGGCCACCGGCGAACCGAAGAACTTCAATGCCGAGGATTTGAACGGCACCCTTCTCACCAGCGACCAGGTCACCTGGGGCGTCACCTATGAAAGCACCGCGAAAATCAATAGCGTCAGTTGCAGCGGCGGCTCCAACGACTGCGGAACGCTATCGGTCGTCAACGGCATCGAGCGTTTCACTGCCCCGGCGAAAGTCCCGGTGGCGGCGCCCGCCTCAACCACTGCCCCTGTGAACGCAGCCGGCATTGTCACCATCTTCGTTTTCTCGAAGATCGACAATGCCCGCATTGCGCAAGGCTCCATCACCATCGTCGCGGGTGGACCTATCAGCTTCAATGGACTTGCGCCCATCACTGTACCTCTGGGCGGACCGGCTGCAGACATTTTCCTAAGCGCTCCAAACGTGACCTCGCAGGTAGGCATCAAGCTCACCGGGCCGACGGTGAATGAAACGATTGATTCCACCAATTCCAACAAGATCAAGATCGTCTTCGCCGCCGGTGGCACTACTTCCATCGGCGCCCGTGTTCGCCTCAACCCTTCGGACTTGCCGGTGCCGGGTGTCTACCAAATACAGGTGACCTCCGGCGGCTCGGCCACTGTGACAGGCGGTCCTTTTTCCTTTACCGTCTTGCGTGCCGCCCCGTCCGTCATCAGCGCCTCTCCAGACAATTTCCAGCAGCAAAGGCTGGGTCAGGCGTCCACCCCGGACGTTCCGGTGCCCCAGG
>Ga0210384_10003838_pt1 | contig 17126 bp, 13 predicted proteins | sample IncBWH2MmetaG_FD_160574 | JGI IMG/M metagenome (GOLD analysis project Ga0210384, IMG submission 160574) | Forest soil microbial communities from Barre Woods Harvard Forest LTER site, Petersham, Massachusetts, United States - Inc-BW-H-2-M | ecosystem: Environmental > Terrestrial > Soil >...
GAACAGGTCGCGTTTGCGCTGGTAAAAGGCGGGCAAATCCAGATACGGCGCTGGATCAAGCATGTATTGCGCAAGCCCCACCTGCATGGGCGTATTCACGGTAAACACGTTGAATTGATGCACCTTGCGGAATTCGGCCGTCAAGGCAGCCGGAGCCGCGACATAGCCGACTTTCCAGCCGGTTACATGATAGGTTTTGCCAAAACTGGAAATAATGAAGCTGCGTTGCGCCAATTCAGGGTGCCGCGATAGTGATTCATGGCGCTGGCCGTCGAATACCATGTGCTCATACACTTCGTCGGAAGCGATCAATACCCTGGTGTCGCGTACGATATCCGCCAGTGCCTGCACGTCGCCGGCATCCAGCACGAATCCGGTCGGATTGTGCGGCGAGTTCAGCATGATCAATCGGGTTTTGTCCGTGATGCAGGCTGCGACCTTGTCCCAAGGGATGGAATAGCCGTGCTGGTTCAACTCCATCGCCACGAACACCGGTTTGCCGCCCGCCAGCTTGATGGCGGGCACATAGCTGTCGTAGGCGGGCTCAATGACGATTACCTCATCACCCGCATGTACGCAGGACAGCAGGATGGTCATGATGCCCTGCGTCGCCCCTGCCGTGATGGTGATTTCGCTGTTGGCGTCGTATCGATGGCCATAGATCGCTGCGATCTTGGCGGAAATCCTTTCACGCAGCAATGGCACGCCAGGCATGGGCGGGTACTGATTATGGCCCTCGCCCATGGCGGCGGACACGGCAGCCACCAATGCGGGATCGCAGTCGAAATCAGGAAAGCCCTGGCCCAGGTTAACGGCATTTTTTTCGGCGGCGAGTGCCGACATGATGGAGAAGATCGTGGTGCCTACTTCCGGCAGCTTGGAGCTTAATCCAAGCTGGGCTGCCACAGGCGCTTTGACGTTGGTCGATGAGGGGTTCATGTTTGAATCGAAGAAGTGGTTCCCGGACGCGCAGGCCAGGGAACCGTATCGGAACGGGGCTTGTTACTTGGTGCCGAACAGTCGGTCGCCGGCATCACCCAGGCCAGGAATGATGTAGCCGTGCTCATTCAGGCACTGATCTATGGATGCGGTCACGATAGGTACATCGGGATGAGCTGCCTGCATGACCTTGATGCCTTCCGGCGCCGCCAGCAGGCAAACAAATTTCAACGCAGTCGCGCCGCGTTCTTTCAGCTTGCGGATAGCCGCAGCGGCAGAATTGCCGGTTGCCAGCATGGGGTCGACCACAATGACCAGACGTTCTGCGATGTCATCCGGGACCTTGAAATAATACTCTACCGGCTCCAGCGTTACCGGGTCGCGATACAGTCCGATATGGCCGACCCGCGCTGCCGGCAACAAGTCGAGCATGCCGTCCAGGATGCCATTTCCGGCGCGCAGTACGGAAATCACACACAGCTTCTTGCCGCTGATGGTCGGTGCCTCGATGGTTGCCATAGGGGTTTCTATCGTCACTGTTTCCAGCGGCAGATCGCGCGTGACCTCATATGCCAGCATCTGGCTGATTTCGCGCAACAGGCGACGGAAGTTGTCTGTCGTCGTTTCTTTGCTGCGCATCAGGGTTAATTTGTGTTGCATCAGGGGATGCCTGATTTCCGTCACGTGATCTGACAAGATGATTCTCCGTATATTGGTAGGCGATACTGTATTGCAGGGTTTGAGCACGGACAGGCTGATGGCCCGTTCTGAGAAATTGCGACAATGCGAAAGTGCAACAATGCGGCCGGCAAACCCCGGCTAGGCCTCAATTTTACGCTGGCCCAGCCCCGAACGGAAATGCTTTTAGCAGTCTTGGGCATGCGCCGCAGATATTTGCGTGATATGTCTTCCGATCAAACGGACTCCGCGCGCCAGCGTCGCGGCAAAGGCCCGGCCAGAGCGTTTTGCCGCTTGCGGAATGGGGGGCTTGATGGCGAAACGAGGCTTATGAGGGGCAATTTGCCTAGTGCTCGAATATTGTTAAATTTTCTTGCTAAATATTTAAAGACATTGACAGTTTTGCACTTTGCCGTCTAATCTGGACTTATGGCTTATTGTTTCCTGCGATACATTCAAATACAGTATAGGGGTGGCTTGATGACTTCGGAGAGGAGCGGTTCCGAGCTTGTCTGGATACAGAAAACAGCTGCAGCAACTGTCAATATATCTGTTGCGGCAATGATATCGAAGATGTTGGGGGGGGGGCGGCCGACCATGCTGCATTTAACACTTATATTGCGGTAACTATTGAAAAATTTGTTTTCAGGCGCGCAATACTGATGAGTAAGCAGCGTCGGCTGCCATGAATGACTATTGGCACAGTGCGTCAAACAAGGCAGGCTATCGTTGCCGCAATGTTCTCGGAGAGAGTGTGATGATGAAAGTTCTTGTCGTTGAAGATAATGAAGCCAATATGAAGCTGGCTGTCATCGTGCTGGAAAGCGGTGGGTACAAGGTCGTGCAGGCGGTCGACGGCGCCCAGGGCATTGAACAGGCGCGGCGAGAACTTCCCGACCTGATTCTGATGGATATCCAATTGCCCGGCACCGACGGCCTGACCGCGACCCGCATCCTCAAGGCAGATGCGACAACGCGCCATATTCCCATCATTGCACTGACCGCGTATGCGATGAAGGGTGATGATGAGAGGATGTTTGCGGCGGGCTGCGACGGCTATATCACCAAACCCATCCATTATCCGGAGTTGCTGGCGCAGGTGGCAACGCATCTGGAGCGGGAGGCAGGCATTTAATAAGCTTTGTCATACAAAACGCAAAGCGACTCACGTTAGGACGCAGACCAATGTAGCAAATCGATGAATCATGATGAATGGAGCGTAATGATGGCTGACATATATTCTCGCATACTGATTGTTGACGACGATGCCCATAATTTGAGATACCTGGATGCGGTACTGGGTACTGGCGGCTATGCCACCAGGACCGCCACCAGTGGCGAGCAGGCCCTGGAGACGGTCACCAGCTTTAAGCCTGATCTGATTTTGTTGGACTTGATCATGCCGGGTATTGACGGTTTTGAAGTGGCGCGCAGGCTCAAACAGGATCCCGAAACAAGGAATATCCCGATCATCATGATTACGTCGCTGGACGACAGGGATTCCAAAATCCGCGCGCTGGAGGTCGGTGCGGAGGAATTCCTGACCAAGCCTGTCGATCGCGCCGAACTCTGGGTCCGGGTCAGAAACTTGCTGCGTCTGCGCGAATATACCAATTTTCTTGCCAATCATACGCAAATACTGGAAGGGCAAATCAAGCAGCGCACTGCCCAACTAACCTCCAGCTATCGCGAAACCATACAGACGATGAACCGGGCCGCCGCGTATCGCGACGAAGAGACCGGCGCCCACGTAAAGAGGATCAGTTACTATTGCGTGGAACTGGCTGAAACCATGGGCATGGGAGCCGATTTTTGCGAGCGGATATTCTATGCCAGTCCCATGCATGACGTAGGCAAAATCGGCATCCCGGATGCAATACTGCACAAGCCCGGCAGTTTCCAGGCCGACGAATGGGAAATCATGAAATCGCATTCCGCACTCGGCGCCAAAATGCTGGACGGCGGGGAGTCGCCTTATCTGACCATGGGGCGTGAGATCGCCATGTGGCATCACGAGCGCTGGGACGGCAGCGGCTATCCGCATGGCCTGGCCGGCGAGAGCATACCGCTGGCTGCCCGCATCATGCAAATTGCCGACGTCTATGACGCGCTTCGTTCCAAACGCCCGTATAAGGTGGCTTTTACGCAAAGCCGGGCGCTGGAAATCATACTTAATGGCGACGGCCGCGTCATGCCGGGGCATTTCGATCCGCAAGTGCTCGATGCTTTCCGCATCAGTTCGCGCCGCCTGCTGGAAATATACGATACCGAGTATGAGCATTTCGCCAGTCTTTAGGGCCTGTTCGCAGGCCCTAATCAAGCGCTCGGTTAGCCAAATAGCAAGTCTGCATTGATGACTCAGCGCCATTGAATAAGCAGGAAATAGGCGGTCTTTCTTGTTCTGATTCGTCAATTGCTTGCCTTTCTGTTCAGTGATAATCCATGGTAGCTAGCTCCGACATAGGGGGCGACTCTCACAGGAGACACGGAATGGACGCAAAGGCATTGTCAAACAGGTTGTCTATGGGAAATTTTTCCATGGATACGCATGCCGATTTAAGAGAAGATTTCCATGCCTCGGAAGCTCCTTTTGAGTCCAATTCCCGGATCGACGTCAAAGGCATACGCGAAGCGATCGCCCGAGTCGAGGCTGAAGCGCGCGCCACCGTGGCGGCAGAAAGCCGTATCCTGGCGGAAGCCCGCGCCCGTGCGCTGGCTGAGGATCGCGCCCAGGTAGATGTGGAAGCCGCCGCCCTGGCCCAGCAAAAAGCCCAGTTAGATGAAGACGTAATTTCCAGCAACAGGGCCCGCCTTGAGGCCGAACGCCTGTCCCGCCTGGCCAGCCAGGCCAGGATTCTTGCCGCCAATGAAGAGACGCATGAGTTGCAAGAGCGGATCAAGATGGATGTGCTGGCGCGGGAGCAGGCTGAGGAGCGCGCCAAATCGGAACGAGAGGCGAATCAGCGTGCTGCCGAACAATTGGAGGCCGAGGCGGAATTAGGCGCCAAGGCCAAAGTGGTCGCGGAAGGCCTTGCCAGGGAAACACAGAATGCGCGCAATTGGGCCACTGAGCGTTTTGCCGCGTCCGATGCTGCCAAACAGGAAGCGGAAGAAAGGGCGCGTGCCGATTTGCGTATCGCTGAACTGGCCAGGGAGCGCGAAAAGCGCGACCGCGAAGCGCGCGAAACCGCTGAAATGTTGCTGAAGGTGCGTATCGAAGCGCTGCAGCTTAACAAGGAGCGCGACGAGGCTGACGCAATGGCCCTGGAGTTTGCAATCAACCGTGCGCCTATCGAAATGCGAGCCCGTGAAGATGCGCTGGCCAGAGTGGCGATGGAACAAGAGCAAGAGGCGATGGCAAAAGCACGTGTCGAGTCGGAGCAGCGTGCAGCGGAAGCGATACAACTGCGCCTGCAGGCCGAGACAGAGTTGCGCAATGCCGCCGCCAAACGCGAGCAGGCCGAACTGATTGCTGCGGCGACTGCGCAAGCGCGCCGCGATGCAGAAGAGCAAATCCGCCAAGTGACGGAATCACGCATTACCGCGGAACGCGAACTGCAATCTACCGCGATGCACAGGATAGAGGCGGAGCAGCATGCAGATGAGGCGGCGCGCCGGAGGCTGGCAACAGAAGTGACTGCTGCCGAGGAGGCGCATCGCCGCGGCGTGCTGGAGCAACACGCCGCGCTGGCCGCGGAGCAGCGTTTGCAGGAAGAGCAAAGAGCCGCCGTGCTGGCCCAAGAGCGTGCCGACAGCGAGTCTGAATCGCTGCAGCTGGCGCGCGAAAAAGCTGCTGCGGAGCAGCAAGGCCTGACCGCTTCCGCACTGCAGGTTGAATTGTTGAAGAAGACCGGCGCCGCCGCCGCCCAGGCAGCGGAGACGGCGCGGGAATTGGCGCAGGCCGAGCAAGTGCGCGCTGAAGCGGAGCAAAAAGTTGCACAGACGCTTCAGGAAAAATTGTTTGTTGAGCAGCAAAGGACTGAGGAGGCAGACGAGGCGGCGAGATTGGAGCAAGTGAAGATCGAGTTGCTGAAAGAACAGCGCGAGCTTGACAATCAAATCAAGCGTGCGAGAGAGATGGAATGTGCTGCTGAACAGGCCATTCTTGAAAAAAATCTGGAGCTGGCCGAACTCCAAAAGCAAATGACAGCCGCAGCTGCGCAAAAAGAGAAAGAAGCAGCCGAATTGTTGCGTATTGAGCAGCAGCGTGCAGACGACCAGCATAGGGCCATGGAGTTGATGCATGCCAAGCTGGAGGTCGAGCGCAAGCGCGCCGGCGCAGTACAGCAAGTTATCCTGGCCACGCAGGAGAAGTTAAGCCAGGAGCAAGCTGCGCAAGCGGAAGCCGAAGCACGCTTGCTTGCCGAGCAGGATGCCCAAGCACTGGCACAGGCAAGGTCTCTGCACGAAAAAGAAGCCAGGATGGCACTGCAAGCGGCTGCGATAGCTGATCAGCATACGCTGGAGCAGGCACAGCTGCAGGCTGAAACGCAAAAGAAGGCAGCCAGGTTGGCCTTGCTGAAGGCGCGTCAAGCCATAGAATTGGGCAAAGCGGAACAAGTGCGGCTGCAAGCCGAACACGAGGCGGTGGCGGCGGCGCAGCAAAAGCTGGAAACTGAGCGCGCCGCGGCCGAGGAAGCCATTGCCCGTGCGGTAGTGGAACGCGAGCATACGGTCGTATTGCGCGAACGCCAGCAGCAGGAAGCCGTCGCCAAGGAAGCGCGCCAAGCCATGCTGCAAGCCGAGCAACTGCGCCTGGATAAAATGACCGAGCACGCAGAATTGCAGCGCGAGACGTCGGCAGTGGCGCAAGCCAAGGCGGCTGAAGCTGTTGAATTAGGCAACACCTTGCGCTTGCGCGCCGATTCCGAGAAGAGGGCGCTGGCACTGGTGCAGCAAAAACTGTGTGCGGAAAAACAACTGATTGGCGAGCTGGAGCAAAAGGCCAGGCTGGAGCAGGAACAACTGGATATCTGCGAGGCGAAATTGCGCGCTGAGCAAGACACCCTTGCTGCAATCGCCGCCAAAGTTGAGGCCGAGAAGAAACTGCTGGAGCGAAACCAGGTGCAGGCTGAGTCCGAGCGTGAGCTGGCCTTGGCAATGCGTGCAAAGGCCAGCGTTGCTGAGCAACTGGCGAGTGCAGAAAAAGAAAAGGCTTTGGCGCAGCAACGCAATCTTGCCATTCTCCAGGAGCAACTAAGCACTGAACAGGAGCATGCTCGCTTGGAGCAATTGAACATATGCGCCAACGAGGAGCGCTTGAAGGCCGAGCAAGCCGCGGCTGCCGACGCCGCGGCGCGGGCGCAGGCAGAGACTCAGCAGGCAGAGCAGGCGATTGCGCGCGCCGTGATCGAGCAGGAAGCCAAAGAAGCTGCACAAAGCAAGCTTGTACAAGAACAAGAGTTGCATGAGAAGGTAAAAACATTTGCAGATGCCCAGCATAAAGCGCGAGAGTTGCTGGTAGCCAAGATACACAAAGTGGCGGAACTCGAAAAGCTTGCTGAAGAACGTATCGCGGCAGATGCGCAATTATTAAGCCTCACTCAGCAAAAATTGAGCGCAGAGCAGAGTGCACGCGATGATGCAAATGCGAAATCGCAAGCAGAACAGCAACTGAAAGCGTATGCAGAGGCCAGGGAAAGTGTGGAAAGGCAGGCACGCATCGCGAGTGAGACATTGTTGCGCGGCGAGCAATCCCTGTATCAGGAGATGGCGGCACACGCTGAGGCGCAGAGCTTGGTCGCAGCATTGACCGAGCGGCGCCTGGCGGACGAACAAGCGGCGCTTACATTGCAGCAGCAGCGCCTACTGGCCGAGCAGAGCGCAGCCGAGTTGCTGGCACACAGACAAGCGGCAGAATCCCAGGCGCATCTGGAAGCGCAGGGCAGGGCAGCGGCAGAGCAAGAGCAATTGGAACTGGCGCAAGCGAAGATGCGTACGGATGCTGAAGCCAGGATGGCTGCCGAGCAGTTTAATCAGGCGGAAAAACAATGGCTGGCATCCGCGTCTGAAGAAGCTTTGATGAAACGCCAGGCGGCCCAGGCGCTGGCCGACAAAAACCGTTTGCTGGTTGAGTGCACCATGGCGGAGAAGGCGCGTTATGAGGCAGATCAACTGTTAGCGCAGGAGCTGCAGTCCAAACTGGAGGCAGAGCAGAGAGAGAACGAGGCGGTTGCACGGCGTGCCGATTTCGAGCGCGGCATTGCCGAGGCGTCGCGGCTCAGGGCGGAGCGGGAAGAACAAGCAGTCGCGCATCTGGCGGATAAACACGCTGCAGAACAAGAGCTGTTTGCAAAATCGGCTGAGCACGCAAAGGTGCAGCAGCTTGCAAATGAGGCTGTGCAGGCGAAATTACGCGAAGCCAGCGAGTTGACCCGGCTGGAGAATGAACGCGTAGCGCTGGAATTGCAGACCTTGAGCCTGGTGCAGGATAAGCTGGCGGCCGAGCAATTGGCAGCGGATGCAGCTAACAGCCGTCAACTGGCAGAACGTGAGTTGCTGGCGGCCGCCGAGGCCAAAGCCAGGGCCGAGCAAGAGGCGAACCGGCTCTCGCTGGCGAGGCTCGCCAGCGAGCGGGAAGCCGCTGAGCTGGCCATGCGCCAAGCTGGTGCAGCGAAGCAGGCGGCGGAGCTGGCAGAGTTGCATGCAAACGAAATGCTCGTATTGCAGCATACTGAGTTGCAGCGTGCCGATCTGGAGCAGAAGAATTTGCTCGCTGTTCAGGAGCAATTGCGCATCGAGCAGGAAAAAATTGCATTGAACGAATCTGCATTGGCTGCGATAGAGCAAAAAATCGAAGCCGAGAAAATGATTTTTGCAGAATCTGAGCGGCGTGCGCAACTGGAATTGGAGCTCTGCAGGCAGAGCGAATTGCGTGCCCAGCAGGAAAGCGCCGCCCGCCAGGCCGCGCAGGAAAAACTGGAGCTGGAACAGCAACTGAATGCTGCCGAAATAAAATTCGTTGAAGAGCAAAGGCTGGCAGCAGAGCGATGCGCGACGCAACTGGAACAGCAGGCGCAGCAACAGGAGCAATTGTCGCAACTGGAGGCGGAGCGTGTAGCCGCGCAGCGTCAATGTGCGGAGACATTGCAGCAACAGCAGTGGATGGAAAGCAGTTTGTGTGAAGAAGCGTTGCTGCAGCGCGAACTGGAACAGCAGAAGAACACGCTGCTGCAACATCGTCTGGAGCTGGAAGCGCAGGCCACGGCCGCACTGCAGGCAGGCATAGCGGCGGAACAGGCAGCGTTGGCGGCTCAGCAAGCAGCATTGGACGCTGCGCAAAAGGCGGCAGCACAAGCCTGCGAGCTGGAGCGCGAGCAGCAGCAGATTCATCTGCAGCACGAGCAAGAGGCTGAGTCGGCCAGACAGCAATTGCAGCAGGAAACGCAACAAGCAGAGTTGATTGCAAAAGAATTGCTGGCCCGCTTTACGCAAAAAACCGAACAAAACCTGGTGTGGCGCCATCGTGCCGAGGCAATATTGTCGGAAGCGCCGATGGCGATCGCGCTACCGGCAAAACGTTCGGGCAAGCTGCGCACCTCGGTTTTTAGCGGCATTGCCGTCGCTGCGGGCGTGGCCGGAGTCGTAGGATGGAGTACGCTGGACCTGTCTCACGCGGCAGGCATCGGCACCAAAGGAGTGGTCGCTGCCATTAACACGGTTGGTCCCGCAGTGCCGGCCGGGGCCGACGGCAAATTGAGCATGTCATATCAGTTGGCAGCAGCGCCGGTCGCCAGGAACGAGGTCAAATAAAGGCGCTGAAGTGCCGGCCGGGATATTGTTGGAAGACAGTGTTGGAAGGCAGCCGCACAAAAGGCTGTGCGAGCTGCCATATGAAGATACGGTGTTTTCGCTTAATCGACGCTCAAGGAAAGGCAATGAGTACCACGAGCCCGCCATTGGCGTGATTGGAAATTCTCAGCTTGCCATGATGGCGTTTAACAATCCGCTCGACTATCGCCAGGCCCAGGCCTGAACCGTTGGCCTGGCCGCGCGCAGTATCCAACCTGGTAAAAGGCCGCAGCAAACGAGGCAGGTCTGCTTCGGGGACGCCCTGGCCGTGGTCCCTGAAGCTGAGCACGATGCCCTGTTTTTTTTCCTTGTTTGCGTAGCTGCTGCGGATGTCAATATTGGCGATGGCGGTATCCGCCGTTTTGCCGTATCGCCTGGCATTTTCAATAATATTTGTAAAGAGCCGGTGCAGTTCGACGGTATTGCCCTGTATTTCCATGTTCGGGTTGATCGCTGCGCGGATGACGATATCGGATTGCCTGGAGTATTCCTCAACGATTTGTTCCAGCATATCGCTCAGGCCGACATAGTCGAAATTGAGCTCTTCCGACGGTTTTGCGTAGACCAGGAACTGCCCTATGATGGCGTCCATCTGGCTGAGGTCGGATTGCATGCCTAGCCTTGCGTCGTCGCTTAAAGTCGCCATTTCGACCTCAAGCTGCATGCGCGCCAGCGGAGTGCGCAGGTCGTGCGAGATGCCGGCCAGTATCACAGCCCGGTCCGATTCTATGCGTACCAGATCTTCCACCATCTGGTTGAAGCTGACATTGGTTTCCTTGATTTCATTGGGTCCCGCTTCGGGCAAGGGTTTGGGCTGCTTGCCCTTGGCCAGCATGCGGGCTGCCGCACTGAGCCGGGCCAGCGGTTCGTTGATGAGTTTGGAGATGAACGCTGCACCCAGCAAGGTCAGGAAAAGCGTAATGGCGGCCCAGCCCAATAGCTGCAGGCCGGTTGCCGGCTCCAGCCTTCCTTCGTCGAGCTTCAGCCAATACTGGTCGCCGTCAATTTCAAAACTGATCCAGAAGCCTGGAACGTTGTTCATTTTCTTGGCAAAGCGCGTATCTTCGCCCAGGCGCTCCCTGACCAGGCTTTGTAGTTCCCTGTAGATCGGGGTTTCTTCCGGCGGTTCTATCTTGTCGGTGTCTTCCAGCAGATAGATGCGTATGCCTTCATTACTGGCAAGATCTATCAGCAGTTCGGTACGCTTGTCCGGTGCCGAATGGGTCAGTGCGGCGCGGGTAATCGTCACCACGGAGACAATTTGGGCGGCGATCTGCTGCGCCCTCGGCGTGCGCTCCACCATGCGAAAGCTCGCGAACCAGGCGGCCATGCTGCTCATGACCAGGAAGGTCAGCAAAAAGAATGTGCGCCAAAAAAGTCCGCTCAGGAGCCAATCAAAACTGTTTAAATAGGCGCGCATTCAATAGTGGCGGCAAAGTCTCGATTGCTCTTATTATTGACGGGATTGGCCGTCGGGAATGAACACATAGCCCAGGCCCCATACAGTTTGTATGTATAGAGGATTGGACGGATCCGGCTCTATCAGTTTGCGTAATCTTGAAATTTGCACGTCGAGGCTGCGGTCAAACACTTCATACTCGCGGCCACGGGCCAATTCCATCAACTTTTCGCGCGATAGCGGCTGCCTCGCGTGACGGGCAAATACCTTCAGCACGGAAAACTCGCCGGTGGTCAGTGCAATATTTTCGCCATTTTTCTTCAGTGTGCGGGTCGCCAGGTCCAGCACAAAGTCGCCGAACTCGAAAGACTGGGGCCCCTCGGAAGGCGCTCCCGGCAGTTCGTCAGGCGTCTTGCGACGCAGCACGGCATTGATCCGGGCGACCAGTTCGCGTGGACTGAATGGCTTCGGCAGATAATCGTCGGCACCCATTTCCAGGCCGATGATGCGGTCGACTTCCTCGCCCTTGGCCGTCAGCATGATAATTGGCGTCTGATCGCCCGCTCCACGCAGGCGGCGGCATATCGCCAGTCCGTCTTCGCCAGGCAGCATCAGGTCGAGCACCAGCAAATCGTAGCGCTCGCGTATCCATAGCTTGTTCATTGCCTGGGCATTTTCGGCACTGACGACATTGAAGCCTTGTTCCGTCAGATAGCGCCGCAACAAATCGCGCAGGCGGACGTCGTCGTCCACTACGAGGATTTTTGCCTTCGGGCCGCTGGTGGCGGCATTGTCGGGGTTGTTGTCTATAGTATTCATGTGGGTATGTTACTGTCAGAAACAAATTTGATCGCCATATTTTGTTAATTCATTACAAACTGTTACACACTTTACCGATTTCGCTGGAGGATTGCGGGTGGTAGCGCATAAACTAACATTAAATGATCAATTTAGATGTTTAGCGTTGGATTTAAGCATAAAATTGCCGTTTTATACTGGTTTGCTGCGCTGCACTTGACGCATAATTGCCAGGACGCATTTCATTAATTTCAATGAGATGCGTGCTGGGGACATAAAGATTTCTTGATAATTCAGAGCTAGGAATTCGCTTGTTGGCGAAAAACGGAATGGACATAGGCCGCTCAAAATTTGTTTTCTTTTTGCTATTGCAAACCGCATGCCTCACTGCGCTTGCGGAGCCTGGCCGCTTCGGCAACTTTTTCTCCTTTGGGAAAAACCCTGCACCTGAGCGCAGGGAAGCACAGTTGCAACATGCAGATAAGAAAATGGAGAAAGACGTCCTTGTTGATGACCGCAATGACGCCAAACGCCAAGCTCCTCCTGCCGCCAATCCTTCCAATGGTAACGCCGACACTAACCAAAAGCGCAGCCGCATGACCCCTGACGAGCGCCGCGCCCTGCGTCGGCAGATCAATGAAGCCGGACATGATATTTATGTCCCCGGCCGCTAGTTTGACCCTGTTTGCCTGATTTAATTCAAAAATATCTGTTTCTGCATAGCGGCAAAGACGCCTTGTTCGCTATGTTAGCGCCTGTGCTGCTTCATCACTTTTTGTTGTTCTCTTTGCCAGTCGCGCTCTTTTTCTGAGTCGCGCTTGTCGTGCTGCTTCTTGCCTTTGGCAAGACCAATTTGGCACTTGATCATGCCTTTGCTGAAATGTAGATTCAGTGGCACTAAGGTATAGCCGGCCCGTTCGACTTTGCCGATCAGTTTGCTGATCTCTGCCGCATTGAGCAGCAGCTTGCGCGTCCTGACCGAATCCGGATGGATATGGGTCGAGGCGGTGGGCAGCGCGCCGATATGCGCGCCAAACAGGAAAATTTCCCCGTTACGGACGATGACGTAAGCCTCCTTCAGTTGCGCGCGTCCGGCCCTGATGGACTTGACTTCCCATCCTTGTAATACGATCCCGGCCTCGAATTGTTCTTCGATAAAATAGTCGTGAAAGGCTTTTTTGTTGTCGGCAATGCTCATGCAGTTTAAAGAGTATGTCTATTTCGGCCTAAAAAGCCCTGTTTAGGGGTGCTTTCGCGTTTTTTTGACGAGGAAACAGAGTGAGTCGGTTAAAATTTCGAATTGTGATTCTACCAAATGGTTCTTATTGATGGCAGTCGTACATAAAACAGTTTTTGTCGGTTACAGCGCAGAGCAAATGTTTGCGCTGGTAGAGGGGGTAGAAGATTACCCCAAATTTTTGCCGTGGTGCGGTGAAGTTCACGTCACGGAAAGAACTGATGATACATTGATTGCAACACTGTCTATTAATTATCACGGCATCAAACAGCGTTTTACCACGCAAAATAAAAATAACCCGCCGCATTCTATGGAAATGAGCCTGGTCGATGGGCCGTTCAAGCAGTTATACGGACGCTGGAAATTTACCGAACTAAGGTCCGATGCCTGCAAGATCGAGTTTGACTTGAACTACGAATTTTCCAGCAAGCTGCTGGAACACTTGATCGGCCCTGTATTCGGCAAGATTGCCAACAGCTTTGTCGATTCCTTTTGTTCCCGTGCAGAGACTTTATATGGCTGATGCCGGATTTATCAAGGTGCAGGTTTGTTATTCCACGATCCAAGGGGTGACTTTGCTCGACGTGCAGTTGGCTGCCGGCGCTACGCTGTCAGAGGCAGTCGCGCAAAGCGGCATCCTGCAGAGGCACCCGGAAATCGACGTCACAATCAATAAAGTCGGCATTTACGGCAAACTTAAATCTGCCGACTCGCCCCTGCACGACGGCGACAGGGTGGAGATATACCGTCCCCTGATTGCCGATCCCAAAGAGGCGCGCCGCCGCAGGGCGAAAAAACAAAAGAGCGGACAGCCGGGCGGTTAAGAGTGGCTTATTGGCAGCCGGCCAGCAAACGCTTATTGCCGGCGCTTTCCTGTGCGCGCTGTTCGTCAGTCATAATGGCTCTTTCGCCATTGGCGTCTGTCGTGGCGATGCGCACGCCGGAATCCAGCGTGCGCTGATAGGATTGGACCCGCTCGCAATTCTTGCTTTTTTCGCTGGCGACACGTTGCTCTTCTGCCGCTTTCTGGTCTTTCTCTGCCTGTTCTGCCCTGCGTTTCAAGAAATCCTCATTCTTGCTTGCCGTCGTGGCGGGCTTTGCCTGATCTGCATCCTGGGTCGCCGCGGCGCTGTCGGGGAGCGCGTTTTCCTTGCCCGGCTTGTTTGGCGACTTGAGGATGCGGTTATTCGGTACCGAGGAGGGCGGCGGGGTATCGGAAAACTGTTTTACCCCTTTTTCATCCAGCCATACATATTGGGCAAAAGCCGATGCGCACACGCAAAACGACAGGAGCATGGTGGAAAATAAGGTGAAAACGAGTCTTTTTTGATGTTTTTGCATGGATCGCTGTCCCGATAGGGCTTTGTCAAGGAGCCGTCGACCTAGGCGCTTGAAAAGCAGGGGTGGATGAAATTTGCTAGAGTTTTACACGGTTAAAGACGTCTCGGCAAGTTTTCTGTATAATGCGGCTTTGCGCCTATAGGAAATGCTATGCGTTTACTCCAAAAAGCACTCACGTTCGATGACGTGCTACTCGTTCCAGCTTACTCGAACATCCTCCCTAAAGATACTTCGCTTGCTACGAGTCTGACTCGTAACATTAAATTGAATATCCCTCTGGTTTCCGCGGCAATGGATACGGTTACCGAAGCCCGGCTTGCGATTGCAATGGCGCAAGAAGGGGGCATAGGGATAGTCCACAAGAATTTGACGCCTAAAGAGCAGGCGCGTGAAGTGGCAAAGGTAAAACGCTTTGAATCCGGCGTTTTGCGCGACCCGATCACCATACCTCCGACGATGAAGATTCGCGACGTGATGGCCTTGTCGCAACAGCACGGCATCAGCGGTTTTCCGGTGGTAGAAGGCAAAACAGTGGTCGGTATCATTACCAACCGCGATTTGCGCTTTGAAGAGGAGCTGGATGCCGAGGCGCGCGCCAAAATGACGCCGCGCGACAAGCTGGTATTCGTCACGGAAGATGCAGACTTGTCCGAGGCCAAGCGCCTGATGAACAAGCATCGGCTGGAACGTGTGCTGGTGGTCAACGACTTGTTTGAATTGCGCGGTCTGATTACGGTCAAGGATATCCAGAAATCCACGGAGCATCCCTTTGCGTCCAAAGATGGCCAGGGCAAATTGCGGGTCGGCGCGGCAGTCGGCGTAGGCGCCGACAATGACGAGCGCATCGATTTGCTGGCCAAGGCCGGCGTGGACGTGATCGTGGTGGACACTGCGCACGGACATTCCAAGGGCGTGCTGGATCGTGTCCGTTGGGTCAAGACCAATTATCCGCACATTGAAGTCATCGGCGGCAATATTGCGACGGCCGCGGCAGCGTTGGCTCTGGTGGAGCATGGCGCCGATGCGGTCAAGGTGGGCATAGGTCCAGGCTCGATTTGTACCACAAGGATCGTTGCCGGTGTCGGCGTCCCGCAAATAACCGCTATTGCCAATGTGGCCAATGCGCTCAAGGGAACCGGCGTACCATGCATCGCGGACGGCGGCGTGCGCTTCTCCGGCGACGTGTCCAAGGCACTGGCCGCAGGCGCTTCAACCGTGATGATGGGGAGCATGTTTGCCGGCACTGAAGAAGCTCCCGGCGAAGTCATCCTGTTCCAGGGGCGCAGCTATAAATCCTATCGCGGCATGGGCAGCCTGGGTGCGATGGCGGACGGTTCTGCCGATCGTTATTTCCAGGATGCTGCCAATAATGCAGACAAGCTGGTGCCGGAGGGCATTGAGGGGCGCGTCCCCTATAAGGGCAGCGTTTTGGCCATCCTGTACCAATTGGTGGGCGGTGTTCGCTCCTCCATGGGTTATTGCGGCTGCGCTACCATAGAAGATTTGCGCACCAAGGCGGAGTTCGTCGAGATTACTTCGGCCGGCATGCGCGAGTCGCACGTGCACGATGTGCAAATTACCAAGGAAGCGCCAAATTATCGCGCCGACTAAGCTGGAATAGGGCGCTTGCATAAAAAGGAGGGATCCAGTCTCGGCGTAACGGCGATTTGCAGTGCCGCCGGCTAGGGACTGGGTCTTGTGTAAGCCTTCCGCTTGCACCCGACAAATCCGGTTTTGATAAAGGTTTTGCACGGTATGACCACACAGCTAGATCGTTCAAATCCAGCAACTGTGCTTCAATCCAATTCTGGTTTTGAGAACGTGTTTGCGGAGAAATTCGAACACCGGCTAAAGCGCTTCGAGCGGCTTGGCCTGAGGCTGTTTTCGGTCGCCAATTGCATGGTCAATTTTGTGAATGCCCCTTCCAGATTTGACAAGGGGGAGCGTTCCATGGCTGCGCTGGAGGCGATGTTTTGTGAAAGCATGCCGGTGCCGGAAGATATGGTCGTTATCCACGATGCGAGAAACGATCCTGAATTGGCTGGACATCGCCTGGTGATCGGGGCGCCTTACATACGTTTTTATGCGGCTCAGCCGATCTGGGACCATGCGCGGAATTTGATGGGCAGCGTCGCGTTGATTGATTATCAGCCGCGTGAGTTCAGCGACGAAGACCGGCATTTGCTGAGTGACCTGGCGGTCATGATAGAAAGGGAGTTGGCGCTGAGTACGATGTACCATGCGCAACTGGAGTTGATCAAGCAAAACCGGAGCCTGAAACGGGAGTCGCTGATTGACCCGATTCTGGGGACGTGGAACAAGGCCGCCATAGTGCGTTCCTTGCGGCTGGAAATGGAGCGGTGCTCCAAGGCGGAAAAACCGCTTTCCCTGATTTTTTCCAGCCTGGACCAGAGCGATGCGATACGGGATACGCATGGGATCGCTGCCAGCGACGTCGTCATGGTCAAGATTGTCAGCCGCATTCGTTCGTGCATCCGCCCCTTTGATGCGCTGGGACGTTTTGGCAATGACATCTTTTTGATCGTGCTGCCCGGCGCCTCGCATCTTGTGGCAACCGCCGTCGCCGAGAGGATCAGGCTCGCAGTGATGACGCATCCGGACAGGATAGGGGATGAGCAAATTGCGCTGACGATCACAGCCGGTATGATATCGACCGATACCTTTCCCGACGCAGAACCGGAAACATTGATTAGCCTTGCCGAAAAAGCCCTGCTATCTGCAAAGAGCGCAGGAAATAACCGTGTTGTGCAGGCCTTGCCCGTACAACCTGAAATTACCATTTGATTTATGCATTCGAAAATACTCATACTCGATTTTGGTTCGCAAGTCACACAATTGATCGCGCGTCGAGTGCGCGATGCAGGTGTGTTCTCGGAAGTCCATCCGTACGACGTGGATGACGAATTCATTCGCAATTACGGT
>Ga0210384_10003840_pt1 | contig 17116 bp, 20 predicted proteins | sample IncBWH2MmetaG_FD_160574 | JGI IMG/M metagenome (GOLD analysis project Ga0210384, IMG submission 160574) | Forest soil microbial communities from Barre Woods Harvard Forest LTER site, Petersham, Massachusetts, United States - Inc-BW-H-2-M | ecosystem: Environmental > Terrestrial > Soil >...
GTCGGAGGCTGTCCAGGTACGGAGGCGATCACGTCAGGCTGATACGGATTGCCCTCACGCTCGAACAACTGGAGGGACTGCAGTCATTCCCGGCGGCCAATAAGAAGAAAGACCCGCGCTACAAATGGTTCGTCGCCAGCCACGGCCGTCACTGCTGGGAGCTTGACGCCATGGACCCGAACGATCTCCGCGATTGCGTCGAACGGGAGATCAAAGCTCTGATCGAGCCGGTGGCGTGGCAACGTTGCGAGATCGTCAACAAGGCCGAGCAAGAATCGCTGAGGACGGTCCTTGATTCATGGGGCGCGCGATGAGTGTTCACGTCCTCGTCTCCGGCTCGCTTTTCAAGAATCCCGAAATCAGAACCTCTTCGAAGGGCAAGAGCTACGCGACCGCAGCGATCCGCACGGCATCGGCTGATAACGCGACCACCGATTTTTGGAATTTGTTGATCTTCAGCGAGACCGTGCAGGCGGAGTTGCTGCGATTAAGCGAGGGCGACCAGCTCGCTGCGCAAGGTTCGCTTCGGCTCGAGCTTTACAACGGCAAAATTTCGCGGACGGTTTTCGTCGACGCGATCTTGCCGTTGCGCCGCGAGCGAAAGCCGAAGGCCGCGCCGGTAGGCAGCAAGGCCGCGGACGCGATCGTGAAGCAAACGATCGAACCAGGCACCGCCATGCCGACCAGCGCGGCGCCGTTCGATGATGACATTCCGTTTGCGCCGGAGTTTCGATGAACAGCACGGTCCGAGATATCGATCATCAAAGCGCGGCGCCGGACCCGCTCGTCGTCTTCAGGTGCCGCGCGGAAGCGAGGGCGGATTTGGTCGCGGCCGGCCTCTACGAATTGCAAGAGGCTGTTGATGGGCTGCAGGCGGACGCAGAGGCGCAGGGTCTCGTTGCGCGGTACGGGCAAGACACCCTGCAAGAAGTTTTGAGCCAGAGTTTTGCGCGATGGAGTCTGTAAACATGGCGCCGCAGATCGATCCGCTTCCAAAAAGCAAAAGGCAGACTCAATTCGAGGAGTTCGAGGGACGCGCGGAAGCGTTCGGTTCCCTTGTCCGCGACGGCCGCCTGAGCGCAGCCTCAGCGAGCAAAATGATTTGGGAAGACGGCCGCGCCAGGGACTTCAGCGACGAATACATCGCCGCTGTGATCGACAACGTGATCGAAGGTGAGCCGCGCACGAACGGCGCGGACGCGCAGTCGTTCGATGACTACGGCGCCAGGCGACCGGATGACGCGGCCGACATCGAACCGCTCGAAACGATAGACCCGGCAGATTGGGACGGGCAGAAGCCGCCGGAGCGGCAATGGATCATCCGAAATATGATCCCGCTCGGCGAGGCGGGATTGCTCAATGGACATGGAGGCGCCGGCAAAACGTTGCTGGGATGTCAGATTGCCGTCGGTGTCAACATGCAAACCGATTGCCTTGGCTTCGCCGTCGAGCACGGCGGGCCGGTGCTGCTTTATTCGCCCGAAGAGCGGGAGGAAGAATTACATCGCCGCCTCGTCGTGATCGTGGAGAGCCGCGGCAAGCGGCTAGGTGATCTGAAAGGCTTTCGCATCTATTGCCCGCCGCCGACGGAAACGATGCTCACGACCGTCGGCCGCGATGGCCTCGTCAAACCGACGATGACAATGCTGCGGCTCGAGAAAACAATTGAGACGTTGCGCCCGGTTCTCGTGACGATCGACCATATCTCCATCGCGTTCGGCGGCAGCGAGATCGATCGTTCCATCGTCGGGCAGAACGTCGGCTTCATGAAGCGGATGGCCGGTCTCTGCGGCAGCGCCGTGCTTGGTTTCCAGCATGTGAGCTACGCCGGGCTGAATAGCGACGAAGGGAGTTCGGGATCAACTCAGTGGCACAATGCCGCCCGCGCCCGCATGTGGCTTCGCAGTGTGAAGGACGACGAGGCATCGGAGCTTCGCGAGCTTGTCATCAAAAAGCAAAACTACGGGAAGGACGGCCAAAGGCACCTGTTACGCTGGCAGAAGCCGGGCCTGTTTGTGCCCGTCGGGACACCATCGCTCGTTGAACGCGCATCCGAAGAGGCAAAGGTCGATTCGGCCTATCTGGACTGCCTGAGAGCGGTCGAGACGCAAGGCCGGAGAGTTGGGCCATACACGGGCAGAAGCTATGCGCCCGCAATTTTCGAGAGCATGCCGCAAGCCCGCGGCTGCAAGGCCAGGGTCTTAGCCGCGGCTCAAGAGAGGCTGTTTGCGAGCGGCAAGATCGAGGTCACTACGATCGGGCCAAAATCAAGACAGGTGACGATCATCAAGCGAAAGGAGGCGTAACAATGAGCATCGGACCGGCAACCGTTAAATGTTTCCAAAAGCCAACGGCGATCAAGAGGAAACACTTATGAGCCGCGGACCTGGCCGCGTACAGCAAACGATCACCGACCTGATCGCCAGCGATCCACATGGCGCTTGGACCGTTCGCGAAATATGCGAGCGCCTGTATCCCGGCTGGCGCGTCGAGAAAAAGCATCGCGTCGCCGTAACCCGCGCGCTGCGGCGAATGAAATTGCCGGGGACGTGGGGCGTGCGCATGTTGCACCGACAGGGATCGGAATATTACCTTTACGACAAATGCGATGAGGAAAGCACCGAGCACGCGGATTATTTGGGATACTGGAAGGCTGCCCCGATGGGCTTTGCAGCATGGAAGGAAAGGTTTCCGCACCGCATCGACGAAGCGCGGAAGTCATGCTCGGAGGCGCGCCGTTATCGTGATGCGTCACCAATTGAAAAGCTCGAAATCGAGATCGCCGAATTGAATACGAAGATCGGTTTCGCGGGCATGGCTGGCATCAGCCCTGCGCCTTTTAGGCAGCAGATCGCCGAGCTGAAAGAAAAGAAAACAGAGCTTCAGAAAGCAACTTGACCCAATGCAAAACGGTAAATTTGTAGGGTCAATCGCCTTCGATCGCCCTTCAAACGCCCTTCGATCGGGGTTCGATCGCCCCTTCGATCGGGTTCAAACGCCCTTCGATCGCCCCTGCCAACATCCCCCCATACCCCCCCTCCGTTCGAAGGGCCCTCAAGGGCGGCTTCGCTGGAGGCTCGCCGCGGGCCCTTCTAACGGGAACAAGAAAGAAAACCGCGCCGGGCCGATCGCTCCGTCTCGCAAAACCCGAGCGTAAAATAAAATTGCCGAGCCGAGCACCAGGGGTGGCACCTTTCGTGCCAGTTTTCGGCACATCCGGTGCTACCGATCGCTGGCAATCGGGGCCGCTGCCGCGGTTCCGATCGGCCCGTTAAATTGTTGATTTTAAAGGCAAAATTCTTTGCGTCGGAGACATCCTCCGCCTGATAGCATTGAATTTGCTGCATTTTCAGGCCTGTCCCATCTTCCCGTCCCATCCTAAGCCCCTTGCAAGTGGCCCGACTCTGCTTATGCTGATGCAATGTCGGACCTCAGTTCACAGCGAGTTACGCGTCATCAAAAACAGGGCCGCTCCGCGGTCACGAATGGCAAGCGAACGCTGATCGGTGTCCGTGGAGCGAGCAAATTCGGCCGCCGATATCGCGATTTGATTGATCTTTTCTCGGCTGAGGTCGCGGAGGTCGGCGGCGTTCTGACCGAAACTGAAGCAGCCATGATCAAGACGGCCGCTGCACTCGCGATCAAGGGCGAGCAAATGCAGGCCGCGATCATCAACGGCGACGCGATCAATGCGGATGATCTGATCAGGCTTTCTAGTGAGGTTCGGCGAATTCTCGCCGAGATCGCCGGAAAGGCCGGCAAGCGGAAGCCGACCGGGCCGACGCTAAGCCAGTACCTGGCGGAGCACGAGGCCGAGCAGCCATGAGCAGCATTGATCATTGGCGTTCTGATCCGGTGCAATTCATCGAGACTGTCTTGCACGATCCCGAGACCGGCAAGCCGTTCAAGTTGCTTCCCGCCGAGCGCGACTTTCTCGCGCACGCGTTCAAGCTCGATGCCAGTGGCCGCTTGCTTTATCCGGAGCAGTGCTACGCCGCGCCGAAGAAAAGCGGGAAGACCGCCTTTGCCGCGTTGCACATGCTCGCCACCGTACTGCTGTTCGGTGGCCGCTTTGCTGAAGGCTACTGCATCGCCAACGATCTTGAGCAAGCGGCGTCCCGTGTATTCCAGGCTGCCAAGCGCATTGTCGAGGCCTCGCCGTTACTGAAGCGCGAGGCAAAGATCACCGCCGATCGCATCTTGTTTCCCGCATTTCACGGCGCAATGATCAGCGCCGTTGCCTGCGACTATACTGGCGCGGCCGGCGCCAACCCGGTGATCAGCTGCTTCGACGAACTTTGGGGCTTCGTCTCCGAGAACTCGCGCCGGCTTTGGGACGAGATGATCCCGCCACCAACGCGCAAGATCGCCTGCCGGCTGACCGTGACCTATGCCGGTTTCAGCGGCGAATCCGTCCTGCTCGAAGAGCTCAACAGGCGCGGCCTGGCGCAGCCCGAAGTCGGACCGTGCCTGCATGCTGGCGATGGCATCCTGCTGGCCTGGCATCACGATCCGATCGCGCCGTGGCAGACCGAGGCGTGGCCGAGATGCGCAGGTCTCTGCGCCCCAATCAATTCCTGAGGATGATCGAGAACCGTTTCGTCACGTCGGAAAGTTCGTTTGTCGATATGACGAAGTGGGACGCCTGCGTCGATCCGACCTTGACGCCGGTGTTTGCCGACAAGAACCTTCTCGTTGATATTGGCGTCGATGCTTCGGTCAAGCACGACTCCACCGCCATCGTCGCCACTACCCCGCTGTCAGACAAGCGGGTGCGGCTGGTGACGCATCGCATCTTCCAGCCGACGCCGGACCAGCCGCTCGACTTCGAAGCCACCGTCGAGGCGACACTGATCGATCTGTGCAATCGCTTCGCGGTGCGTGCCATTCGGTTTGACCCGTACCAGATGCAGGCCGTGGCGCAGCGGCTGCAGAAGCGCGGCCTGCCGGTCCGGGAATTCCCGCAGACCGTTCCCAATCTGACCCTCGCGTCGCAAGGCTTGTGGGAGCTGATCGAGGCTCGCGGCTTGCTCTTGTATCCCGATGCTGCCATGAGGCTGTCGGCATCGCACGCGGTTGCGATCGAGAGCCCGCGCGGCTGGCGCATCGCCAAGGAAAAACAATCGCACAAGATCGACGTCATCGTCGCGTTGGGCATGGCCGCCCATGCCGCCGTCCGTTTACGAGGCTCCTCAAGCGCAATTCGGCGTCTACGGCAGATCCGCCCCGACATTCGGTCAGCCCCCGCGCGTCGGAACGCCGGACAGCGCGAAGTACACTTCATCGCCGGAGGATTTTCGGAACATGCTCGCCGATATGGAAGAGATCGAAAGGCAGCGGGGGCGAGGATGGTTTTTTTCACGCAGGTCAAGCTCTCCGAATTTTCGAATATAAATGGCCGCGACGACCGGCGGATGTCGGAACCATGGCTGTTCGATCGTCTTGAATCTAAGCCATCCCCGAAACGGAGTTCTGCGTAAATGGCCCCGCGAGCCAACTGGAAGGGCTTTCTGCGTCTGTCGCTCGTCACCTGCCCCGTGGCGCTGTACCCGGCGACGTCTGATGTCGAGAAGATTTCGTTCAACCAGATCAACAAGAACACCGGTCACCGCATCAAGTACTCGCGCGTCGACGCGGAGACCGGCGAGGAGGTCCCGAACGAGGACATCATCAAGGGCTACAAGGTCGACACCGATACCTTCGTCGAGGTGACAAAGGACGAGCTTGAGAACATAGCCCTGGAATCCACCCGCACCATCGAGATCGACGAGTTCGTCAAGCGCGAGGAGATAGACCCGCGCTATATCATCCGCCCCTATTATCTGACCCCGGATGGCAAGGTCGGACAGGACGCGTATGCCGTCATCCGGGAGACGATCCGCAGCATGGACATGGTTGCGATCGGCCGAGTGGTCCTGACCAGCCGCGAGCACATCATCGCGCTCGAACCGATGGAGAAGGGTCTCGTCGGCACGCTGCTCCGCTATCCGTACGAGGTCCGATCCGAATCCGAATATTTCGATGACATCCAGGACGTGAAACTGACGAAGGACATGCTCGACCTCGCCAAGCATATCGTGGACCAGAAGAGCGCCCACTTCGAACCGGAAAAGTTCGAGGATCACTACGAACAAGCGCTGATCGATCTCATCAACCAGAAGCGCGCCGGCAAACCCGTCACTCCGAAGGAGCGCCCACGGGCCAGCAACGTCGTGGACCTGATGGAAGCTCTGCGTCGCAGCGTCGGTCAGGAATCGGCACCCACCAAGCCTACAAGAAAAGCGCGAAAGGCCGCGAGCGGGCAAAAGGAAATGCTGATGCCGATCGAAGGCAGGAAGAAGTCGTCGGCAAAGAAGTCGGCTGCCAGGCCGCAGCGCAAATCGGCCTGACGAACGGATACGATTTTGCAGAACGCTGCCGGCGCCTGAAGTTTGTTTTCGCCTCGGCGTCGGCTCTCAATCCTTCGGAGGGCACTCTGGGCATGCATCGCCAATCGAATCCAGCACCTCGCGGATTTCGGCGATGGCCTCGTCTGGAGAAACCCCGTGCGGGGGATCATCCCGGGCGACGGCCACGGCATGCTGTCGGGCATACGGATCGGCGCGGTCCTCGATCCAGCCGTGAAATTCGCATTCGCGGATGGCGCCGGCTTCTTGCAGCACCGAGATTGCCCAGCCCCTTAGGGTCCGAATGGCGGACCGCTGTGCCTTAGCCATCAGCATTGCCTAGCTCCTGCCCGAGACGAATCGCGTCGGGACGCCTTCTGTTCCGGCTGCTAGCACAGAGCTGGGATTCCGAATTGCGGCAGCTGCGCCTTTTTCCACCTGTTCCGTCGAACCAAACTACCAACGCCTGATGTTGGATTGACGGATGGACTGTGTTGATCAACCCGAAACAACAAACCAAACATCCCGTCCGCGCAAAACGGGTTCGGGCGATCCAGAAGCAGTTTCGCGAGATGTATGCTTTGAAGCGTTGATGGAGAAACCCCTTTGGTCGGGCGCCCGCGATGACGATTCTAGCTAAAGACGATGTCCGCTTTTGCTCAGACAACGGACTCAGGTCGGCCGTCGCGCGATGTCCGTTTCGTGCCACAAGCCGACATTGAAGCAATCAAAGTGAGCCCGAGGCCTAGGAGGAAACGGGCCGCTATACCTCGACATTGGGTAGCGGGCCAGTTTGATTGTGGCAAACGCCCCGAAGAGGGTGCCAAACGGCACGGCGGAAAGAACGAAGAGGCCGCCAACTAGGTGGCCTCGCAACAGCGACGGAGGGAAAAGGCAGGCGGAGCCTACCGAAGGGGCGGCCCCACGATTTGCATGTGGTGCGCTGCCATGAGCTTCTGGTTCGTCTCGGCATCGACACCCTGCCGCTCCGCAAACATCTTCTCCAACCCGCCGGGCGTCACGCCGAACAGCAACACACCGGGCTCCGTCCCAATGTTCTGGAACGTGTGCGGAGTCTTGCGAGGAATGAAGAGAAAGGACCCGGCGGGCGCGCTCACAACACGTTCGCCCAGTTTGAAGTTGAACTGACCGCTCACAACGTAACAGAACTCAGCTTCAATTCCGTGCAGGTGGGTAGGAGGGCCGCTCTTAGGCGCAATGGTTTGACGAAAGATGCCGAGCACGCCCCCAGTTTGCTCAGCTGTCGCCACTAGTTCGGTGATATCCGCCTCTCGGCCCTGCTGTCCGCCGTAGCGGGGTGCTTCGCCGGGCAAGACGATGAATGCCTCTCCTTCTTCGGCGGCGACTGCGGGAGATCCGGAGGGCACGACAAGTAAAATCATAGCGGCAACAAGTGAATACAGAAGGCCGAAACGCATCTTCAGGAGTTTGGATTGCATGGCAACCTCGTCGGGTTATGTGGCGGCGTGCGAGTGACGCCAGAACCGGTCATTTTGCATCGGAATGGATAGCCTAGCCTAAACGCAATTTCCGTTTTCTCCTACTGGCGGCTACGCTTTCGATACTTCAATCGAATTGTCTGAGCTTGAGGCGGATGGATAGACGGCTGTGAGCAGGCGTATGACCGCTTAGGGTCAATCGCGACTCAGCCAGCCGGTCCTTCCTGCCATTCGATGTCCGCTTGTCTCCAAAAGCGACGAAATTGCTGCGCGGCCGCGGAATGACGCGATGGGCCAGAGGGCGACATTACGCGCTTACTTCGACACAGGAGCGGCGCATCGCGTACTAAGATTCGTTGGTCAGCACTAGGCTCACGCACCTCGCGCGTCGCGCACTGCTTGAGCGACTTTCGTTGCTTGCGACACTCGTCCGATTTTTGCGCCTGCAATGATCTTTCTTCGGCGGGTGCTCGCCTTCGGCACCATGCCTTCGTTCGCGGTAGCTCCGGCAGGGGGATAAGTCATGAAATTCGCGGCTCTATGCAGCGCAAGAGCCTTTCGAGCCGCTTCGACATGTGCGGTCCGAGCTGCCAGATTGTGAAGACGCCTGAGTTCCTTCTTCAGCCGCTTCAGCGCCGCGGCGAAGACTTGCTTGCGTTCTGATGCATGCTCGGCGGTTCCTGGAAAGCTTGCTCCGCGAGCCTCGGCTTTTCCGCGCCCCTCTCGCCGCCTTTGTCGGTAGAGCGTTCGCTCCTTATCGCGCATCTTGCGCAATCGGGGTTGCATGGCCTCAAGCTGAGCTACCTCGACGTCATAGATGGCGGGATGGTGCGTGAGGCGGATCGTCTCATATTCTTCGTGGCTGAGGAGGCTGCATTCGAACTTGCAAGGGACCGACATCACCATTCCTCCATTTGATTTCTTGGCCAAGCTCGCCAGCACGGATCATAGGTAATCTGCTCAGTAATCGAGGCGCCCCCACCAGCAATTATCGGCCGACTGAGCCGGCTGTTCTTTCTTCTCGCTTGGTGGGCCGAGATCCCACTTTGTCGCCGGATCAATACAAAACAGGGTAAGCCCGCCGCTCGTCCAGTCGTAAACCTTTTTGACCCGGTACATTGTGCTTGGTCCGAAGCGGCTGCAGACGTTGGTGAACATGTCGGCCCCCGGAGCAGGGTTGTCCGGTAGGGGATGGCGGTCGACAAAATGCAGCGCCGCCGAGAGGCCATCCATGGCGCGCGTGCGTTCCAGCTCCTTGGTATTCTCCAGATCGAAGCAGGCGAGCGTTTGGACCTGCAACGTGATGATGTCGCCGACTTGGGGCGGCTTGGCCGCATGGGCTGAGGTGATGGCAGCTGCAGCCAAAGCTGCGATTGGCAGAGATGATGGCTTCATGGCTGTGGGCTTCCTTTCACGAATTTCAGCCCCTTGGCTTCCGCGAGCGTCGTCACGCGCCCGACAACAGGATGATAGGCGCGGGCGCCGGGACGGCAAGGCCGGATGCTTGATGTGGTCTTCCCAATTCGCGGCGGAAGAGAGCGACATCGATCGTGATATGTGCAACAGCGAAAGTGATGTACACGTCAGGCCAGCCGCGGTAACTCCACTGCGGCGGCCGGAGACCCCCGAGATGGGAATAAGGAGCTTTATCCGAATGCTATTTGGGGCAGACACTCCCGCTCCGCTGGATGCCGTGAGGCTTGACGGAACAACCGAGGCCACGCTTGTCCGCTCCTTATCGGCATTGCCAGCGGACGAGCGCGGCTGGGTGACGTTTGCCGAGGCGCGCGTCTTGTTCTCGACAAGGGCGCACAATACGCATTCGGAGAAACGGACCGGAACGGCAGAAAAAACATTGAATCGTTTGCGACGCAGCATCGCTCCGTTATCAGCTTCATGCCGGTCGAGGGTCGGGTCTATTTCGTACGCGACCGCTGTGACGATGGCTCCTGACGGGCATCGCAGCCATTCCGACCAGTGATTTGGAAGTAGTCAGATTGAAGCTCGACAATGTCGCTTGTGGGTCATTCGCGACTGATCCAGCCGGTCCTACCTGCCACTTGATGTCCGCTTCCCTCCAAAAGCGACTGAAAGCGGCTTTGCGGCGAAACGACGCGAAGGGCCAATAAGCGACATCGCACCTGTCCAGGCACGAGGCGTCTTTCCGCATTCTTGCCGATGGTGTAGCTTTTTATGACGTTTCCATGAGCGGGCATGTATCTGCCAGAGCAAGGGAGACTGGTGATGGCAAAATATTCTGGAGAGTGTTTTTGCGGTACTGTTCGAATTGAAGTCTCCGGGGAACCGGAAGCCATGGGTTATTGTCATTGCCGATCGTGCCGTTCTTGGTCGGGTGGACCAATCAATGCTTTCACCCTCTGGAAACCAGAAGCAGTGAAGATCACGGCCGGGGCAGAGCACGTTGGCATCTTCCAGAAGACGGCGGTGAGCCAGCGGCAGTATTGTAAGAAGTGCGGCGGCCATTTGATGACCAACCACCCTCCGCTAAGACTGGTGGACGTATTCTCGGCCACGTTGCCCACGCTAAAATACAGCCCGGGCGTCCATGTGAACTATGCCGAGACTGTACTTCCCATGAAAGATGGTCTCCCGAAGTTTAAGGATTTCCCGGCGGAATTCGGTGGATCGGGCGAGGAGATACCGGAGTAGTGAAGTCGGAGATGGGTCATTCAGGTCTGTGCCACTTCCGCTTGTCCCTCACTAGCGGATGTGCAGAGGACGCCCGAACTCCTGTGGTGGGCGACCGTCACAGGTCTTCGCTGAGTCCCACATCAAACCGTTGACATTGGCCCTGTACGACTCTGCAGAGTCCTCTGAGGCCGCTCGCGATGTCCCGCTACCCACCTAGCCGACAAGCCCACAAGCCAACCAGTGGACTCCTGTGGGGCACTCATGGACATTCCAAGCAGCGGGTAGAGAACTCTCCCGAACGTCCGCCCGTCTCATCTGGCTCGCCTGCTCCATGCTCGAACCCATGCGCGAAGTCGCTTTGCCTGTCCCGAGTTTATGGACGACAGGTAGTTCCCAAAAAGTTTTTTATAGACAAGCCCTGTTTCCGGGACCAGCTCGACTGCACGGTTCAGGAATTTCCACATTCGTTCATCGGTGAAGCTCAATCCATCTTGCGACACCCGCATGTTAAAAACTACGACCTCTCTTCGCGGAGATTGCGATTTAAGCGGATTGACTGGGAAGTTCGACCGTCTCAACAAACTGACGATATGGCGATACTCGTCTTGCAATTCATCCCGGTCATTCGACGAAAGGATGATGTCGTCGCTAAACATAGTGATCGTCGATCGATAAAATCCCTTGCGCAAATATGAACCAAAATGGGATTGTTCTAGGACGAGTGCCGCGAGCATGGGCGATTGGCGAAACCCGCGCGGCAGCAGATATTTCTCTCCCTGTCGGATTGTGCTCTCGCCAGCAATTTTGAAAGCAACGGCGCGCGATGGCTTGGGCTGGCTCCACGAGGCCGGCATCACGGTAACTCTGCCCAAGCCGCAAACGTCGGGTGCCAAGTCGGATGGCCGCTTCTGCAAGCAGGACTTCGTCTATTTGCCCGAGGAGGACGCTTATCGCTGTCCCGCTGGCGAGCGCTTGCCGTATCGCTTCACGAACGAGGAAGTTGGCAAGCGGATGCGTCGCTACTGGACCACAGCCTGTCAAAATTGTGCGCTTAAATCGCAGTGCACGACCGGGCCAGAGCGGCGGATTCCACGATGGGAGCATGAACATCTGCTCGAGGCCGTGCAGCGGCGCCTTGATGCAAATCCACAAGCCATGCGCCAGCGTCGAGAGACAGTCGAGCATCCGTTCGGCACCATGAAGGCCCGCATGGGGGCGACGCACTTCCTGACCAAAACGCTTCCAAAGGTAGCCGCCGAGATGGCGCTCTCGGTCCTGGCCTACAATCTGACAAGGGTCATGAACATCGTCGGGATCAAGCCTCTGATCACTGCGATCGCGGCCTGAGACCAAGCCGGTCGCGGCTTCTGTCCAGCTGTCCTGGGAACGGCGTTTTTACACATGGGGTAATTCCGGGCCAGAGCCATACTGAGGCTCTGGGAATCAGCTCTTCAACGAATCGACGAGGCTCACCTCCCGGGCCTTATGACAGGAGAGCTGCAATGGAACACTATGTCGGACTGGACGTATCGTTGAAGCTGACAGCGATCTGCATTGTTGATCGCACAGGAAAGATTCAGCGTGAAGGAGTGGTTCATTCCGACCCGGAAGCGATCGCGGCATTCATCAAATCAAACGCGCCGCATGTCGTGCGGATCGGGCTCGAAACTGGAGCAACGTCGACATGGCTGTGGACCGAGCTGAAAAAGTTGGGGCTACCGGTCATCTGCATCGACGCGAGGCACGCCAAGGCGGCTTTGAAAATGCAGATCAACAAGAGCGACCGCAACGATGCCGTAGGCATCGCACGCATCATGCAATGTGGATGGTATAAAGAGGTGCGCGTCAAAGACCTCGACAGCCACGCGGTCAAGGCTCTCCTGGTGAGCCGCGCTCTGCTCGTCAAGATCAAGCGGGATCTCGAGAATCAAGTCCGTGGGCTCTTAAAGAACCTCGGGCTTGTTATTGGCCCAGCAAAGATGAACACATTCGCGTTGCGTGCTGCGGGACTCACCGAAGACCGGCCCGAACTCGCCGCTGCGGTAACGCCGCTACTTAAAGCCCGAATGGCCATCGAGCAGCAGATTGCGGAGCTCGACCGCAAGGTCATGAAGTCTGCGCGTAACAATGCTCAAGTGCGACAGTTCATGACAGCACCTGGAATCGGTCCCATCACGGCCCTTTGCTTTCTTGCAACGGTCGATGACCCCGGGCGCTTTAGAAGGTCAAGAAGCGTCGGAGCTTATGTCGGATTGACGACCCGACGGTTCGCATCGGGCGAGATCGACTGGACAGGTCGAATCTCGAAGTGCGGTGACAAGATGTTGCGCAGCTATCTCTATGAAGCAGCCAATGTGCTGCTCACGCGCGTAGCAAAATGGTCAGCGCTCAAAGCCTGGGGCATTCGGCTTGCGAAACGAAGCGGGTTACGCAAAGCCAAGGTTGCGGTTGCCCGAAAACTTGCGGTCATCCTGCACCGAATGTGGATTGATGGTACCGACTTCAGATGGTCAAAGGAGACTGCCGGCCAAACAGCATAGGCAATCGAATTCCCGCCGACCACCGGCGGGAACCAACGTCCCTGCCGGGACGCTGGCGTTGGTGCGATCGTTCTTGGCCTTGCGATGCTCAAAAAAGCAAGCGCGCTTTACACATTGATCCGCCAGCGTCATCCTACGCCATCATGCGGAGGGCAGGCTCCTACCGCGGAGAGAACCATGAACCCGGCAAGGACATTTTTGGAGAGTCTTGACCGCAGGCCCGGAATTAGAGAACGGCCAAGACCCGGACCGGACATAGGCCTGATCATCGTTTGAGACGATTGAGTGCCATTTTCGGCTCCCAGCTCGGACGCAAAATGGTAGCATAAGCCATTGCGCAAGGCGTGGCCCTGAGGCTCTGGGGACGGCGAAATGCGACGGCGCGATTTCATCACGCTCATCGGCGGTACAGCAGCAACATGGCCGCTTGCGGCGCGGGCGCAGCACGCCGACCGGGCGCGGAGGGTCGGCATGCTGCTTGGCCTCGCCGAAAACGACCCCGAAGCGATAAACCGCGTCAAGGCATTCCGGTTGGGTATGCGCGATTTGGGATGGATCGAAGGGCGCAACGTTCAGATCGACTATCGATTTCCCGGGACCAACGTAGAGTTGATAAATAAGAATGTGACGGAACTGGTCCAGCTGGCGCCAGACGTCATTGTGGCAAATACCACTCGGATCATGGCTGCGCTGCAACCCGCGACGAGCGCCATTCCAATCGTATTCGTGATGGTGAATGATCCAGTCAATCAGGGATTCGTTTCGAACCTTGCGCACCCGGGCGCCAATATCACGGGGTTCTCATTCTTAGAGTCGAACATAGTCGGTAAATGGATTAGCCTGCTCAACGACGTTAAGCCAAATCTGTCGCGGGTCGCATTGATGTTTAACCCGGACTTCGTGCCCTATTACGACGTCTATCTTCGATCATTCAAAGCGTTACCGCAGCAAACCTCGGTCGAGGTCGAAGCAGCGCATGTGCGGAGTGTTGCTGATGTCGAATTGGCGGTCGCCAAACTAGGTCGCGAGCCGGACAGCGGATTCATTCATCCTAGCAGTGCGTGGAGTGATCTTGAAAGCGGCGGATCAGCACCGCGCCCGGCGGCTCGATCTGATTTCGCCGGCCCTTGGCGCTGCGTGCCGAGACCGGCGAATTCGACGACTATGCCGAGACCTAACGCTGTTTGTTGCGGTGCATGAGTCCGTTTGTGGCCCTTCGCGACATTTTGCACACGCTAAACTGCCCGGTCGCTTTTGGGGGCGAAGCGGACATCAATGGGGAGCTGTGCTGGCTGAATTGGTTGTGATTGACCCAAAGCGGTCCTGCCGGCCAGCCGAGGGCCGCCCCGATATATGCTGACTGATCGCGGATAATTCGATATCCTATAGTTCAGTCTGGCTGTCGGGAATCTCATGCAATTCGTTTCCCTTAGGCGGCGCGACTTTATCACGCTGCTCGCCGGTTCGGCGGCAGCTTGGCTGCACGAGGCAGGCGCGCAGCAGCCTAGTCAGCTGCCAATAGTCGGGTACCTGGGCCCAAATGTGGAGTCCGTCGACCGTCCGCGGCTCGCGGCGTTTAGGCAGCGGCTCAATGACCTTGGCTGGATCGAAGGCCGCAGCGTGATCATTGAATATCGTCCAGCGGATGGCCTCATCGAACGCGCAAGCGAGATTGCGTCCGAGTTCGTTGGTCTTAAAGTCAATGTCATTCTGACAAGCGGTGACGCGCAGGGTCTTGCGGTGAAACGGGCAACATCCGGGATTCCGATTGTGATCGCGATAGTGGGCGACCCAGTAGGCGACGGGCTGGTAACAAGTCTGGCGCGGCCTGGCGGGAACGTTACCGGCCTATCAATGCTGCAACCCGAGACGGCGGGTAAGCGGCTTGAAATGTTGCGCGAAATTCTTCCAAATCTGCGCCAGGTGGGAATCTTAGGCAATGTAACGAATGCAGGCGCAGCCGCCGAGTTGAAGGTAGTGCAAGAGGCCGCTCACAAGCTCAACCTCGATACCATTACGCTGGAAATTCGGCGTGGCGAGGATATTCCGGCCGCGATTGCCTCGCTAGGTGGCGGCGCCGAAGCGCTCTATGTGTGTGTCGACCCGGTGGTGAATAGCAATAGAGTGCGTATTAACGCGCTGGCGCTGAAGGCGCTGCTGCCAGTGATGCACAGCTTTCGAGACAATGTCGAAGCCGGAGGTCTGATATCGTATGGACCAGATATCCTCGTGATGTACCGGCGTGCCGCCGATTTGGTCGATAAAATCCTCCGGGGGACAAAGCCCGGCGATATACCGGTCGAGCAGCCAACAAAATTCGAACTTGTCATCAATCTCAAGACTGCCAAGGCGCTCGGACTGACCATTCCGCCCACGTTGCTCGCCCGCACCGACGAGGTGATCGAATAAATTCTGCGACTTCCGGGGCAGCGGTCATCGCCAAGATCAATGGAGGGAGCCCATAACTGCACCACGAGCCCATCAAAACGCTCTCATAACGGCAGCGCTGCGTTTGACCGTTTGACCGGGGTTGTGCTGATTTCAATGTCGATTGGCACAGCCAAAGCGCAAGGGACGAAGCCAACACAAGAGCCTATTACCGGTAACGAGGAACTCGGGGACATGAGCCAGCCAGAACAAGCCTTGGCTCAATTCTATCACGCGTTCAATTCACGCGATCTCAAGATGATCGACGACAACTTCGCTGCTTCCGACGACGTTGCGATCGATAATCCGCTGGGTGGAATTCGCCGAGGTGCTGACGGGCCGCATAAGATGTACGAGGGCGTCTTCAAAAGTCCAGCCAACGTTCATGTTGTTTTCTGGGATTACACGATCCATCGCGCCGGAGACGTGTTTTGGGCGGTAGGACGCGAGCGCGGCACCTACTTCGACGGTGGCGTCGAGAAAGACCTCAACGTCCGCACTACCCGAGTTTTTCAGCTCATCAATGGTCGCTGGCGCCAGATGCATCATCACGGTTCGATCGAGGACGCGAAACTCCTCGCCGAATATCAGAACGCGGTACAATCTGCTGCGTCGAAGGCAAAAAATAGCTGTTCGACGCAGAGGTAAAACGTCGTAATGTGATGTCGCCTTTTGGTCCATTGCGACATTTCCCTGCGCTGCGAAGTGCGGTCGCTTTCGGAGCACAGCGGACATGATCCGCTTGTTTGTTGGTTCGACCTGGTCGCGAATGACCCGATGAGCGGTATCTAGCGTTCCGATTGACACAATGATTAGCGGCGGAGTTCACGTCACCGCGTGTTGCCCGTGGCAAGTTCTTGCGACTGCACCGGGATCATCAGGTGCTCGTTGGGTTTGTCGGGGTACATAACGAAGGGCTGCGTCGGGTCCTTGACATCCAGATCGCGCGGATAGGGACTCAGCATCTCGTGTGCTCCGCCGCCAACGATCATCACATGCGGCCCAGTCTGGACCCAATGCTGGTGCGTGTGCCGTTCGGCGAAATCATGATTACTCGTGCCGGTATCACCGGCCAGCATGAAAATGAAGCCAATCTTATTTGGCGGGGCCTGCTTGGCCTGCAGAGCTTTACGCCATTCCATGGCGTTCTGGTCATCGCATTCGGGCGTTCCGTCATTGGCGATAAAGCACGTGAAACCATTCGATCCGGTTTGGATGGTCTTAGAAGAACCATCCGGCTGCGGCATGGTGATCGTCGCGTTGTTCACGACTGACACCGGGGCGGCGGTCTTCACCTTGGCGATGTACTCTGGTTCGGTCTTCGGAATTTCTTCGTTTGGAAGAGCCGATGCCGACGTAGTGAGGGCTGCCGAAGCTGCGCAGAACACAACTGACGCGAGAGCATAGAACCTGTTCATGGCTTACCTCCTGTGGTGGGCAACCAGCGCCAATCGTACACCCAAACCGAGTGCCGCAGAATCCAAAAGACCGCTGTTGGCCCTTCGCGTCATTTCGCTGCAGAGCAGCGCTTCGGTCGCTTCTCTAATCGGCCGTTTGAGGTCAAGCACTTTCAGACTATCCGCCACTGCAATGTCGATGTCGCTCACGGGCTCGCGCTTCTCTTCGGAATCGGCACCAGGGCCCTTCCATC
>Ga0210384_10003841_pt1 | contig 17113 bp, 15 predicted proteins | sample IncBWH2MmetaG_FD_160574 | JGI IMG/M metagenome (GOLD analysis project Ga0210384, IMG submission 160574) | Forest soil microbial communities from Barre Woods Harvard Forest LTER site, Petersham, Massachusetts, United States - Inc-BW-H-2-M | ecosystem: Environmental > Terrestrial > Soil >...
CGGCAGGTTCGCCCACGGAAAATCGCGAAGCGTCGGGAAGCGAACGAAAAACAGCGGATAGCTAACCACTCCTAGTAAAACCAGCAACGCGCCGGTCCACACTGCCCAGTTCCAGCTTCGTTTCATCACTAACACCTCTCCCCACCCATTCCAAGTACGACTTTTAATCCGCCTACCCGGGGCGGGATTTAGAACTTGCCTAGCGCCCTAAGTCTAGCCGAGGATGCGATTTCGTGAGAAGTCAGGAACAGAAGCCCAAGTCCCGATAAACGCGCAAGCGTTGATCAATCCGCTCAACCCCCCGGTTTCACTCCGCTTCCCCGTTGACCCGTCCAAAACCCGGTGCTACTCTCCGCTTATGATCGCCGCTATTCTGAGGCTCGCCGTGCTAAAACACACGCTGCACAGGCTCAGAGAATTGCTCATCCAGGCCAGAGATCTACGTTACGTGGCCGTCCCAGTCTGGCGACCCTGGCGCGACTTCTAATCCTTGCCAGCTTCCTCGTCCTCGAACTCGCCCTCTCGAAGGAAGATCGCGACCTCATCCTTGCGCGCAGGCTTCCCCACCTCTGGCCCCAGGCACTCGACTGGACGCAGCTTCACCCCCGGGCTACTCTATAGCTCCCCGTTCGACAGGGGTCCTGCCACCGGGACATTCGGACGGTTTCGAGGATCGCATGGCTACGGTTACTACCCTCCCCTCCGGAGCTCGCCACGAGCACCGGGGTCTAAGCTATTGGATGGAGCGCGTCGAGAAGGACCTCGAGAGCGTCCGCAGTTCGCCGGGTCTCGACGCTGTCCACGATTTGCGCGTCGCCATCCGCCGCTGCCGGTCCATCGCCTCCGTCATGGAGGAGGTCGACCCGGACCCCGCCTGGCACGAAATGCGCAAAACGGCGCGCAAACTTTTCCGCGGATTGGGCGCTCTCCGCGACGCACAAGTCATGAACGAATGGGTGAAAAAGCTGGGCGCGGAAAACGATCCCGTGCGCGCTCACTTGCACACCGAATTTGCTTCCACTGAACCCAAACTGCGCGAAGCCGCGTCGCGCCTGGCGGGAAAGTTCGATGAGAAGGACTGGAAGCGCCTGGAGCGCCACCTGCGCCAGCGCGCCCGGCTGATTCCCGTGGGCGGCCTCGCAGCGGAGTGCATCGCTCTCGAACGCTACGAGGAAGCGCGGGAACTTCACGTGCGCGCGCTGCGCACGGAAAAATCAAAGCCCTGGCATGCCCTGCGCATTGGCCTGAAGCGCTTCCGCTATACCGTCGAATGTCTTCTCCCCGAACATCACGCCGCTTGGAGCGAAAATCTCAAGCGCCTGCAAGACCTTCTCGGCGACCTGCATGATCTTGACGTTCTCGCCGCCACACTGAAAGAGATCACCTCTCAGGACGCTGCAACATCTGTGAAGCAGTGGAAGGAAACCATCGAGCACGAGCGTCACGAGCGCATCGAAACCTACCGGCAGCTATCGCTCGGCAAGACCAGCATCTGGAACGAGTGGCGCCATGGCCTTCCGCATGGCAACCGCCTCGAAGCCGCTTCGATGGCGCGCCTGCGCGCCACGGCTCGCGCGGTCGACAAACGCCCGCGCCGCACCTCGCAAGTCTCGCGCATTGCAGTAGCGTCATTTGATGCTTTGCGCCGCGTCGATGCCACTCCCGCCTTCACCGAACCCGCGATGCGCCGCATGCTGCGAGCCGCCGCTCGATTACACGCGATCGGCGCCGGCATGGGAGCGAAGTCCCCGCAAAGAGCCGCGCGAAAGTTTTTGCTGGAGCTGACGATTCCACCAGGTTGGACTGCCGAGCAATGGCTCTGTCTGGCATTGACGGTGCGCTATCATCGCGGCGCGGAACCCGACACCGAACACGGTTCTTTCTCGAAACTTTCCGAGGAACAACAAAAAACTATTCGCGCCCTGGCAGGAGTGCTCCGCCTGGCGCGCGCACTGCGAAAATGTGGCGTCGAAGGCGGTTCCGGCCTGCGCGCCGAAAAATCTCCGGACGCGTTCGTCCTTCGCGTTCCGGGGCTCGTCGATACAGTGGAGACTGCGGCGCGCCTCGCCGCAGCCAAACATTTGCTGGAAACGTATCTCGGCAAGCCGCTCATCCTGAAATCCGTCGCCAAGCCCGAAAAAGTGGTAGCCCTTGAGCCGCAACCCGAAGAACAAATGCAAATCACGACCGCGGCAGCCTCCGACTAGCCGCGTTCGCCGCTATTCAGCGTGAAACTATCTTTTATTTCCCGGCTTTGCGAAGAAGTTTGGGCGGGGCCAGCCAGACGATTTGCGCGCTCGGTGGAGAAACACGTTTCAACTCGATCAACGCAACGCCTGCTTTTTTTAGCGACGTAACGTGATGCTTTGATCCTAGCGCCGTGGCGATCATGTCATCAAGCTGCGGGGCATGCCCGAAAAGAAAAATGGATGATGATTGCTTGTCCTTGGCCAGTTCGCGGAAAAGCATCGAGGGTTCCCCTCCGGGCAACAGCAAATCCGTGCGGCGGATTTTCTGCTTGGCGTATTCGAGCGCGCCGGCAAAAATTTCCGCCGTCTGCATCGCACGCACATAGGGGCTCGAAAGCATCAGGTCCGCGGTCGCGCCCAGCGCGGCGACTCCCTCCGCCACCTGTTTGGTTTTTTCCACGCCTTCCTCGGTGAGATACCGCTCCGGATCGGGCGGGCATTTCGGATTTTCGCGGTCAATGGCGATGCCGTGCCGAACGACATAGAGCTGCATGCGAACTATTCTCCCTCAAGATATCTTGCTCAAACCCCGAGCAACCGTGAGCATTGCGCTCGGCCATCCGAAGCCGACAGCGCAACGCTTCCGCCCGTCAATCACGCATCACCAGCCACGAGTCACGGATTCTTCGGTCATCCCATCGGCTGCCGGAAATATAATTGCACGTGAAATTCCTTTTCAAACAGCTCCGCGCCGCGCGCGGCGTCGCGCAAATCCTCGGCCACGTCGCCGTTGGCAGTCACCTGCAAAGCGACGGCGCCGCGTTGAAAAGAAGCGTGCAAATTCGTCACTCGCTGCCGGTGTGAATGATCGAGGGCCTCGGCGATGCGCACGATGGCCGCCAGCCTCCGCGCGATGCGCTTGTCGTTATTGCTCAGCGAAGAATACGCTACGTGATGTCCTGCCGGTGCGGACTTGCGGTTGTGATAACGGACCAGCGAGGCGACAATCGCACGGTCGCGCCCTTCCAGTCCCGGAATGTCGGCATTCATCACCAGATATTCGCCGTGTTTGTGATGCCCGCGGTAGCTTACCATGTGCCCCACATCGTGCAGCAAAGCCCCCGCTTCCAGGAGCACGCGCGATTGCGCAGGCAGATGATGCACGGGCTGCAATTGGTCGAAGAGGAGAATACTCAGCTCTCGCACATGCTCGGCGTGCGGCTGGTCGTATTCGAGTCGCCGGGCAAAGCTGCGCGCTCCCACCAAGAGCTGCCTGGCCGCCGAATCATATCGATGCGGTTCCTTGCGTGAGAACGAATCGCGCGCGATGTCCTGGAGCAGTCCTTCGCGGATGCCTACGCCGGGAATCGCGAAGCACCGTATGTTCAGGTAGCGCCCCAGAGTGACGAATGTGATGGCCGCGATGCCCATCACGTCCGCGCGGTCGCGACGCACCGCATAGGCTTTCATTCGCTCGCGCAGATCGCGATCCAGAATGTCCGGCAGCCGCTCGCGCAATAAGGAAACTTCCAGGGTCGGCAAGCCATGCTGGCGCGGACCGGGCGCAACATTTGCCAGCGTCTCGGCATTTCCGCCGAGCGCCACGGCAACGCTCTCGCCTAGATTCGGCCGCGAGGGCACCTTCGATTCCAGCAGCGCACGCACGTAGCGCCGCACCTGCTCTCCCTGCGCCGGTCGGATCACTCCGGGCAAACCCAGCGTGGTCATCAGGCGCACCGTTCCGACGGGCAATTGCGCTCCTAACTCCACCGTGTGATCGCGCAAAATACTGACTTCCAGGCTGCCGCCGCCCAAATCCACGATGCACCGTGGCGGCGCCTCCGGTCCCATCGCGGCAAGGACGGCTTCCCGCCCGAGCCGCGATTCTTCTCCCGCGCTAATCACCTCAAGCCGCATGCCCGTTTTTTGTTTGATGGTGTGGACAAATGCGTCGCGGTTGCGCGCTTCGCGCGAAGCGCTCGTACCCACCGCGCGGTAACGGGTCACGCCATACTCGTCCATGATTTCGCGAAAATGCCGAAAGGCTTTGACGCCCTTCTTGAACGTTTCATCGCTGAAGCGGTGCCGCACAAAAACGCCTTCCCCCAGGCGCAGCGAGTAGCGCTCGTTATGCAACGGCTCGATATCGAGTGCGGAGTAGGCCCGCGCGACGCTGAGCCGCACGGCGTTGGAGCCGGCATCGATGGCGGCGATATGAACCGGCTCGGACATGAAGGAAATTACCGCCAGAGGTGCGCGAGCGCGGCAGAAGGCGTGTACTTCGCCGCGCGAATGCCAAGTTGCTCGCCGATACGCTGGCGCAATTGCTTGTTGACCGTGGCCACGCTGGCTTCGCCATCGAGTTCGATAAAGCTGTGCCGTTTGGCCATCACTTCAAATTCGCGTTTAATCATTGTTTGGTAACGAATAAACGACCAGTACAAATCATGCGAGAGCGACATGTCGCGCCCCGCTTCCCAATAGCTGATGGCTTGGGCTTTTTTGAATTCGCGGGCAAACGCCGTCTCGGGACGGACATTTAGCCAGAAGGTGAGGTGCGGGCGCAGCGCCATGGCGTAGAGGCCGCTCATGTAATCGCGATTGATGCCGCGAACCACGCCGCGAGCGATGAGCGTAAAGATGAAGCGGTCGGCGAGTACCACGGTGCCGGCACGCAAAGCCGGCAAGATGCGGTGCTCGACTTGATCGAAGAAATCCGTCGCATACATGAGCGCCAGCGTCAGGCGCGTCACGGCGTTTTTGGCGAGCAGCTGATCGATATCGCGGCCAACGAGGTTCGAGCGCCGCAAGCCGCTGGTCTGCACAGCGAATCCTTCCGACTCGAGCCACTCCTGCAGCAGCGCGATCTGCGTCGAACGCCCCGAGCCGTCCATTCCTTCGATGACTACCAGCGAGCCGGTGATTTCGCTGGGATCGAAACCCACCAGGGGCTCGCCGAAGAAATAATGGGAGGCGTCTTCCTCGGTCGCGCCGGCAGTCTTGGCGAGCGGGCTGACAGGGGCTGCCGGCAAAACTTCCGCAGGCAGGACGGGCGCGAGCGTTTTGTCCTTTTCCTGGTCCGGCATGTCTACTCCGGCTCCGGAATGCCCGGAGCGAAACGCTTGAGATCAATTTTCGAAGCGACGATGTCGCGCATCTGTTTCTGGAGTTTGTTCACCGGCAGCGTCCCGTCGAGTACAACGAAGTTATCGGAGTCGACCATCTTGTCGTACTCCTCGAGAATGCGGGCCTGAAATAAGCGAAAGCTTTCCGCGCGGTCGTAGGAGAGCGCCATGTCCATGCCCGCTTCATAATATTTCAGCCTGGGACGGCCGCTCAGGATGCGGTCCACGGCCACGTCCAGCGGAGCGCGGAAATAAAATGTAATGTCCGGAATCGGCGCGAAGCGATAGAGATTTCTCAGCCAGCGCGGGGGGCAGCCGCGCGCGGCATCGCGCGCAAACGCCGTATAGATATACCGGTCGGCCAGCACCAGATAATCGCCCTGCAGCAGGGGCATGATTTGGCGCTCGCAGCGGTCCGCGAAGTCCGCGGCGTGCAGCAGCGAAAATGTGGTCGGAGTCAGCAGCCGCCTCTGTTTTCCCCGTCGCGTAGCCGATTTCACCAGCGGCGATGAGTTCCACTCCGTAAAATGCAGCCGGTAGCCGCCAATCTCCAGCCAGCGCTTGAGCAGATAGAGCTGTGTGCTTTTTCCCGAACCATCCGTCCCTTCGACAACGATCAATGCGCCAGGATAGGCGCGGCTGGGGACCGGCTTCCCTGGTTGGGGAAGCGTGGATTTTCCGGGTTCGACCCTTGGCTGCTTGACTGCTACGTCTTGGTTTTCCATCAAGTTCGCAGGTAGTGCTTCGTCAACTGAGCCTATTCTCATATTGTTACAAAACCATTACATCATAGCCGCACGCCACTCGCAAAAGAAACGCGGCCCTGGCTAGAAAACAGAAACTTTGATGTGCAGGAATTTTTTCGGATTCTGGCGGAAATCGCCGATCAGCAGACGAAGATCTCCCGTCAGTCCCGCGAGATTATCGTAGAGCTGCGGATCGGAGAAGAGTTTGCCTGCGGTCGTGGTGTTGTCATTCAGCTTGGCCGTGGCGCTCGCGAGATTCGAACTGGTGTCCCGCAATTTGTTATACAACGTGTCGTCGGTCGCCAGCTTTCCCAGGCTGCCCTTCCCCGCGCGGACATCCCCGATCATTGCATTCCCATTCGACAAGGCTTCCTTAGCTTGATCGTAGAGTGTCGGGTCATAGAGCAGCTTGCCAATGGTGCCCTTCTGCGAGCGCACATCGGCGAGAATCACGTTTACATTGTCCAGTCCTTTATCCACCTTGGTGTACATTTCATCCGACGTGAAGAGCTTCCCCACCGTCCCTTGTCCCGCTTGCACGTTGCTCACAAGCTGTTCGCCTTTCGAGAGAATTCCATTCAAATGGTTATAGGCTTCATCGTTGGTGAGCAATTTCCCCAGAGTCCCTTCTCCGCGTCTTACTCCCTCGAGCAAATCCTGAACGTTGTCGGAGAGCGCCTGCAAATTCGCGAGCACGTCGGCGCTCCGTTCCACCACTTCCTTGATGGCCTTTTCTTCAGCGCCTTTCAATTCCTGATTTTCCTTCAACGGCACGCCCGTAAATCCGCGAGTGATATTGACGTAGCGGTTGCCAAGCAACCCTTCGGTTACCAGGCTGGCCACCGAATCGGTAAGTATGTCGTTCTGATATCTCCGGTCGACGCGCATGACGACTTCAATGTTCTTGTTCTTTTCAGGCGCTTTTCCTTGTGTGCGGGGCACCAGCCTGATGGACTCCACGTTGCCCACTTCCACCCCGTCGACGCGCACCGGCGCTCCGTTCGACAATCCAGAAACCTCCGGCAGATACGTAATTAGCCGGTATTTGGGCCCCAGGAAGCCCGCCCCCGTCACGTAAAAAATCGCCGCGGCGGTCACGAACAAGCCGACCAGCACGAAAAGCCCCACGCGTAACTCGGTCCAGGTAAGCTGTTTTCTCTGTGCCATCGCTGCTGCCCTCCTGCCCTCGACTTCAGAGACTACCGCAAATCAAACGAGAAAGCGTTTCAGATACGCATCCTGCGAGTTGGCAAGCTCTTCCGGGTCGCCCTCGAAGTAAACGCCGCCGTCGCGGTAGACCAGAAACCTCGTGACCGCGCCCTCGCTTTTCGCTGTCGCGCCGTTTTCCGGCTGCGCTTTACGGACCACGCGCCTGGTTTCGGGATCGAAACGGAAATTGGCCAGCCCAAATCCGTCCTGCAGCCGCTGAGTGGCCAGCAGAGCCGTCACGCCGTACACATCGCGCAAGCGCATAATCAGCGCGATGATGGTCTGGGAAGTTACCGGATCGAGCCCCGCCGTTGGTGAATCGTACAGCACAATGGCCGGCCGATCGATGAGCGCCCGGCCGATCGATACGCGCCGCCGCATCCCACCTGACAATTCCGGCGGAAACTGGTCCGCGGTGTGCTCCAACTCGACGAAGCGCAGCACTTCCCGCACGCGCTGCTCGACTTCTTTTTCATCCATGCGGTCTTCCCGCAAACGGTACGCCACGTTGTCGCTCACGGTCATCGAGTCAAACAGCGCGCCTTCTTGAAAGACGAATCCGATCTTTCGCCGGAACGTCAGCAGTTCATTTTCGGTCCTGCCCGACAGTTCTTCTCCGAGTACGCTCACGCGGCCCGACGATGCCTGCATCAGTCCGGCGGCCATCTTTAAGGTGAGCGTTTTACCTGTGCCCGTCTCGCCCAGCAACACCAGGGTCTCGCGTTCGCGCACGCAAAACGAAACGCCACGAAGTATTTCTCCCTCGTCGAATCCAATTCGCACGTTTTCAAAGGAAACCACGGCCGCGGGGTCGGATGTAGATCGGGGGATGGCGGTCATCGCGTCTTCCAGCGATTATAGCGGCAATTCGTTCCTCCGGCGGAACGATTGCGCAGCCCGCGCCGCGGTGGCCAGGTGGGAAGCACTAAAACAGTTTGTTGCCCAGGTAGAGGGCCAGCTTGGTGAGGAATACATCGGCGCCAATGATGAGCACGGAGGACACCACGACTGCCTGGGTCGTTGCACGCCCAACTCCTTGCGTTCCGCCCCGCACGGTCAATCCTTTGTAGCAGCCTACCGTGGCAAGGATAAAACCGTAAACCAGCGGCTTGAGCATTCCCTGCATCAAGTCGGCGAAATCCAGGGCATTCATGGCGCGCGTCCAGAACTCCACGGCGCCCAGCCGCAAGGAAAATATGGAAGCCACACATCCACCCAGCAGACCCAAAAAATCGTTCAGCGCGGTGAGCAAGGGGAGCACCAAGATCGTCGCCAGCACGCGGGGCGTCACCAGCTTGCGGCTCGGGTCCGTGCCCATCGCGCGCATAGCGTCCACTTGCTCGGTGACCAGCATGGAGCCAAGCTCGGAGGCCATCCCCGAGGCGCAACGTCCGGCCACCAGTATTCCCGTCAGCGTGGGCCCTAACTCGCGCACCAGAGCCTCGGCCACCGCATCACCGGTCAGCGCCGTTTGTCCGAAGCGCACGAACTGCGCGCCGGTCTGCAGAACCAGCACGGCGCCGATAAAAAATCCGGACAACAGCACGATCGGCAGCGAGCCGACGCCAATGTCGTCCATCTGGTCGAGCATGTCCTGAAAATAGCGCGGGCTCGTCACGAGGTTGGCAAGCGATTGGTAGGCCAGCGCCGAGTAATCCTGAACGCTGGCGACCCAACGCTTGGCCGCATCGGTCAGGACATCGATGATGGACAGAGTGGTCTCTGGTTTGGCTTCGCGACCTGCGACCTGGAGAGGTGTGTCTGCCACGAGTCCCTATTCGCTTAGGGTCTTTTCTTGCGACCTGCGAGGATAGAGTCCTTCGTGAGAAGCGTAACCGTGTGGCGGAGGCACGTCAAGTAAGCGAACCGACAGCTGGGACAGGAATAAAATCTTCGTGCGTTCTGATAGTTTTATCGCGGATTAGGCGCACTGTTGTGATTCTGTCCAAAATCCCCACATAACCTACCTTACGCGGCTGGACGCAGTGCAAGAGCATGGTTAGACTGTTTGATTCTGGCGATGTGTCATTGCGTGTACGTGAGGGTGTGAGTGGGAATGCTGCGATTTTACACAGCGGGGGAGTCGCACGGGCAGGGGTTGCTGGCGTTTGTGTCGGGGTTGCCGGCGGCGATGCCTGTGGATGTGGAGTTTATCAACCGGGAGCTGCACCGGCGGCAGCTGGGTTATGGGCGCGGGGGGCGGCAGAAGATTGAGAAAGACCGCGCGGAGATTTTCGCGGGGGTGCGGCACGGGAAGACGATTGGGGCGCCCATTGCCTTGCGGATTGAGAATCATGATTGGGCGAACTGGGAGAAGTATTTGCAGGTGGAGGGCGGGCTGGAGGACGACGCGGGGACGAAGAAGCTGACGGCGCCGCGGCCGGGGCATGCGGATCTGGCGGGTTCGCAGAAATTTAATTTTCATGATGCGCGGTACATTCTGGAGCGGGCTTCGGCGCGGGAGACGGCGGCGCGGGTGGCGGCGGGAGCGTTTGCGAAGCTTTTATTACGCGAGCTGGGGACGGAGATTGCCAGCCACACGGTGCAGGTGGGGCATGTGAAGCTGGGGCGGGCTGCTACGTGGGAGGAGATTCTCGGCGTTTGCGCGGATTTGGAGTCGCCGCTGCGTTGTGTGGATGCCGCGACGCAGGAGAAGATGAAGGCGGAAGTGGATGCGGTGCTCAAGGCGGGCGATACGGTTGGAGGAGTTTTTGAGATTGTGGCACACCATGTTCCCGTGGGGCTGGGGAGTCATGCGCAGTGGGATGAGAAGCTCGACGGCAAGCTGGCGCAAGCGCTGATGAGCGTGCAAGCTGTGAAGGGCGTGGAGATTGGCGCGGGCGTTGCGGCGGCGGGATCGTTTGGCAGCGAAGTGCAGGACGAAATTTCGTACGACAAGGCGGCTCGAAAATTTCGGCGGTCGAGCAACCGCGCTGGCGGACTCGAAGGCGGAATCACGAACGGCGAGGACGTCGTTGTACGCGGCTACTTGAAACCGATATCCACGCTGCGGCGCGCGCTGGGCACGGCGGATATGGTGACCAAAGAGCCGGTGCAGGCGGCTTACGAGCGGTCGGACTGGTGCGTGGTCCCGGCAGCGGGCGTGGCGGGCGAAGCCATGGTGGCCCTTGTGCTGGCGGATGCTTTTCTGCAAAAATTCGGAGGAGATTCGCTCGCCGAGACGCGGCGGAATTTCGACAACTATGCCCGACAAATCGACGAGTTCTGAAAAAGCGGCTACGAAGCTGCCGCAAACGGTTCAGCAAGAGCCCGCCGTGGCGGAGCAAACTCCCGCTGCGCCCGTGGGGCCGGCGCGGAAGATTTATAAGATTGTAAAATACGGCGATCCGATCCTGGAAAAACCGACGGCGCCAATCAAAAAATTCGACGCCGCGCTGGAAGAGCTGGCCGAGGACATGTTCGCCTCGATGTACGCCGCCTCCGGCGTGGGGCTCGCCGCGCCGCAAATTGGATTGGGGATGCGCCTGACGGTGATTGACGTTACAGGCGGAAAAAATCCCGAGGCGAAGATCGTGCTGGCGAATCCGGAAATCATTCATGCGGAAGGCGAAGTGCGCGAAGAAGAAGGATGCCTGTCGATACCGGGCTTTCGCGGGTATGTGATGCGGCCGCAATTCGTGACGGTGAGAGCGCAAAACGCCAAAGGCGAGCCGTTCGAAATTCGCGGCGAGAATCTGCTGGCGCGCGCTTTCTGCCATGAGATCGATCACCTCAACGGCATCCTTTTCATTCAACACCTCAGCATGTTGAAACGCGATCTCATCAAGCGGAAAATCAAAAAACTCAAGAAACAAGGCGAGTGGTAGACGTTGCAAAGGATGCGAATCGTTTTTTGCGGGACGCCGGCGTTCGCCGTTCCCACACTGAAGCATCTCCTCTCGCTCGCTGAGTTCGAAATCGTCGCAGTCATCACGCAGCCGGATCGGCCACGCGGACGCGGGCAGGAGATTTCATTCTCTCCTGCCAAGGCAACGGCACTTGCGGCGGGCATTGCAGTTCATCAACCGGAAAAAATTCGTTCGCCGGAAGCGCAGGAGTTGCTGCAGAAACTCGCGCCGGACTGCATCGTGATCATTGCTTACGGACAGATCATCCCGGCGCGGCTGCTTCCGCTCCCCAAGCATGGATGGATCAATCTGCACGCTTCCCTGCTCCCGAAATACCGCGGGGCCGCGCCAATCAATTGGGCGATCGTGAACGGTGAAAGCAAAACCGGGCTGACCACGATGCGCATCGATGCGGGGATGGACACCGGCGATATGCTGCTGCGGCGCGAGATGGAGATCGGCGGCGCGGAGACCGCGCCGGAGCTCGCGGCGCGCATGGCCGAAGCGGGCGCGCCGTTGATGACGGAAACATTGCGCGGGCTTGCCGCAGGAACGATTAATCCGCAGCCACAGAACCACAGCGAAGCGTCGCTCGCGCCGATGTTGAAGAAGGAAGACGGACGCATCGATTGGAGTCGCCCGGCGAGTGAAATTTTCAACCGCATGTGCGGCTTTGCGCCGTGGCCGGGGGCCTACACGACCTTTCGCGGGCAAACCTGCCACCTCTGGGGCGAACAGGTGTCTAACGGGATGAGAGAAAAATACGCCGCGGGTTCACCGGGAACGCTGACGTTCCACAATGGAGGTCTGCTGGTGACCTGCGGCCATGGGACTCTCTTGAGCGTGCGACAGGTCAAGCTGGAAGGCCGCAAGCAAATCTCGGCGGCGGAGTTTGTCAACGGGGCGCATTTGAAATCGAACGAACGGTTTGGTGAGTTGTAAATCGAAACGTGTGGTTTGCGACTCCCGCCAGGCCGACTGGGCGGCGGTTCTTCTCACCAGATGGTACGAAGCGCTTTGGATCTACGAATATCGCGGTCCGCGGTCAGCAGAGCGATTCCCTCGACCAAAGCAGTGGCACCGATAACGCGATCGGCAGGATCTCTGGGATAAGCCGCCGGAAGCTCGGCGATACGTGCGCAGGCGCGGGCAGAGATAGGGAGAACGACGAACCTAGATTCGACTTCCTGCAAGAAAGATTCGAGGGTGGTATTTAGATGTAAGCGCCCCTTACCGGCTAGGGTCGCCAGTTCTAGGAGGGTGATGCCGGAGATGGCCAAACCATCTTCGCTTTCGCGGGCACCGTCGATTGCTTCCCTGGCCGTTCTGGAAAGCCGTTCCTGCTGAAAGGCCAGCCACACGACCACATGCGTGTCGACGAGAATCACGCCAGATCTCCCCACTCTTCCAGGGAAAGAGCCGGTGAAACTACATCGCCGGTCACATAACCCTTCCCGGCAAAAAAATTGTAGATATCGTCGGCGCCTGTAGTAACTGGAACGAGCTTGGCTACCGGCTTGCCGCGCTTGGTGATTACGACCGTAATGCGCTTGGCCTGGACCTCATCCATTACGGCCAAACAGTTTGACTTGAAGGCCCCGGCTGCCATTTTCTTCATCCCTGGTCTCCTTTACGCCTATGGTCATTGTACCATGGTCATATCAAAACCGACGATACCTTGAGATGTGTTCGGCCCCCCAATCGGGCGCACGCAACCGTTTTACGGGTTCTTCTCGTCCAAGTGGAAGGATGCGAACGGCAGAGCGTGGCGGGAATTTGCCGGCGGAGGTTGTGTTAGCCGCCCGTTGTGACTTTGAGGAACGCATCGGGGAAAGGTGATTTGCGCCGAACTGAGCGCTAGGGCATACTCGATTTCTGCACCATTTGCATGATTTCAAGCTATCGACAGCATGAAGATATTTGCGGGAAACGCGGCGGCGCACCTCTGCCGCTGGGAATCTTTCCACAACCGCGACAATCGCATTATGGGGAGCTCACATTTCATGAACAATTCTGGATCGTCTGATATGGGCGGCAAAAGACGCGCCCAAGGAGCGGAGTTTTTGCGCTCGGCGGCGTGCCTGGTGTTGGCTGCACAACTTACCGGTATGCCGCTGGCTTTTGCGGCGGGCAGCGACGCTGAGCCGACAGCGGTGGCGAAAGAAGCGAACGATCCGGTGCTGAAGACGATGCAGCACGAACTCGCGCGCGCGACGACGGAATTGGGGAAGGCTGACCAGCCGCCTTACTTCCTTTCTTACACGGTCTACGACCAGAAGATCGTTGTGCTGGTCGGTGCGTATGGCAGCTTGCTGCAGGATGCTTCCGTGCAGCGCCGGCAGGCCGATGTGACCATGCGCGTAGGGACTCCCGCGCTCGATAATACGCACGGGCAGAGCCGCGCCAGCGGAGTGACCTCCGGTTCGCTCCCGCTTGGCGACAACACAGACGCCATGGCGCGCGTGCTTTGGGAACTGACCGACCGCGAATACAAGCGTGCCGCGCCGGCTTTTTTGAATGTGAAAACGAACACCGCGGTGCGTGCCGAAGAAGAAGACAAGTCGCCGGACTTTTCCAAGGAAAAACCGCAAACCCATATCGGCGAAGCGACGGCGCCGCCGCCTTTTGACCGCGGGGCATGGGAGGCCGAAATCAAGCGCCTCTCAGCGGCGTTCCGGAAATATCCGAATGTTTATTTCGCCACGGTGGTGCTGCAAATTCAGGACTCGAATGCGCGCACGGTGTCCAGCGAAGGCAGCGCGGTGGTCACGCCCAGCGCTTCGACGCGGCTGGTGATGGAAGCACAGACGCGCGCGGATGACGGCATGGATTTGCTGCGCGTGGAAACTTTCCAGGCGCCTTCGGCCAGCGGTTTGCCGAGCGAGGCGGAACTCAGCGCCAAGATCGACAAAATGGCGGAGGATTTGAAAGCCTTGCGCGCCGCGCCGGTTGCGGAGCCTTATGACGGTCCGGCGCTGTTGAGCGGAAGGGCGGCGGCAGTTTTCTTTCACGAAGTGCTCGGCCACCGGCTCGAGGGGCACCGGCAGCGCGACGAGGAGGAAGGACAAACGTTTACGAAAAAAGTGAACCAGGAAGTGCTGCCAAAATTCCTGAGCGTGGCGGATGATCCCACTGTGCACGAAATGGCGGGAGCTAAGCTGGCCGGCACATATGATTTTGATAACGAAGGAACACCTTCGCAGCGCGTGGAAGTGATTCACGACGGCGTGCTGAAAAATTTCCTGATGTCACGGATGCCCATCAAGGACTTCAGTCAATCCAACGGGCACGGGCGCAATCAGCCGGGACTGATGCCCACGGGACGCCAGGGAAATTTGATTGTCACCTCGACGCAAACCGTCCCGGAAGCCGACCTGCGGCAGAAACTGATCGACGAAGTGAAAAAACAAGGGAAACCTTACGGTTTGTATTTCGACGACATTCAAGGCGGGTTCACGCTGACGACACGTTCGCTGCCGCAAGCATTTCAAGTGTTGCCCGTGGTTGTGTACAAAGTGTACGCCGACGGGCGGCCAGATGAGCTGGTGCGCGGCGTGGACATCGTGGGAACTCCGCTGGCGGCGCTGACCCGCATCATCACCACCGGGGACCAGGAGCATGTGTTCAACGGAGTGTGCGGCGCGGAGAGTGGACAGGTTCCCGTGTCGGCAGTTGCGCCCGCCATGCTTTTTTCCGAAATGGAAGTGCAGAAGCGCGCACATGCGCACGACCGTCCGCCAATCTTGCCTCCACCCGGTTTCGAAGATAGCGGCACACCCAAAGACGCGCAAAGCAAGCCGGCGGTGAAGCCATGAAAATCCTCCGCAGAATTGCCGTCCTGATTGCCGCGACTTTGCTCGGGATGAACGCCGCTCCTTTGCATGCCGCGTCCGATGATGCAAAGACACCGAACGCCGTGGCGAGCGATGCGGCCATGACAGCCGCACATGCCGCAGCGAGTGGCGATGCCCTTCTCGAGGCTTTGCTGACCGAGCTGGACCGCTCCAAAGCGCAACTCAAAATAGACCAGGCGCCCGCGCCGTTTTTCATCGAGTACCGCGTGGGTGACGTGGACGACTTCAGCGCCGAAGCCGCCTTCGGGGCGCTGCGCGAAAAGCAGCGTTATCATATCCGTGTTCTTCGCGTGGTGGTGCGCGTCGGCGATTACAAACAGGATAGTTACTTCGGCCAGGGCACTGGCGAAACCAACATTCTGCCGCTGGATAATGATGCAGTCGCGCTGCGCCACCAAATATGGCTCTCCACCGACGAAGCCTACAAAGCCGCGGTCGAAGCGCTTTCGGAAAAGCAGGCGGCGCTGAAACAGTTCAGCGCGGACCCGAACCCCGTGGATGATTTCGCCAAGGCTCCGGTGGTGACGGAGATCGAGCCCACCGTCGCGCTCAAGGTAGACCAGGCGGCGTGGGAGAAGACGCTGGAAGACGTTACGGATCTGTACAAAAAGTATCCGGACTTGCAATCGGTAACGGCGTCCGCGCGATTTTCCTCCGTCAACGAGTATCTGGTGAATTCCGAAGGCACCGTGACGCGCAGCGGCAAAAATACCTACAGCGTGCAGTTAAACGGTTCGACGCAAGCGGCCGATGGAATGCGCCTGAGCCGGAATCCGTTCTGGGTTGTCGCGCGCCCGGAAGAGTTGCCCACGCGCGAGGTGCTGCTGACAGCCGCGAACCAAATGCTGGACACCGTGGTGGCGCTGCAGAAAGCGCCAATCGTCGAGGAGGAGTATCGCGGGCCGGTGTTGTTCGCTCCGGACGCCGCGAACGACGTGATCTCGACGATGGTCGGCACAAACGTGCTGGGACGAAAGCCGCAGTTGGGAAAGCCCAACCGGACCACGGGCGCGTTCGCCACCAGCTACAAGACGCGCGTCCTGCCGAATTTCCTGACCCTCGTGGATGATCCGACCCTGAAAGAGTTCCAAGGAAAGAGTCTCGTCGGCAATTACGCGGTGGACAGCGAAGGCGTGAAGGCCCAGGCGGTCAACGTCGTCGAGAACGGCATGCTCACCAACTACCTGCTGGGGCGCCAGCCTATCCGGGATTTTTTGGCGTCGAACGGACATGGACGGGCTGCGGCGGGAACCTCTCCGTCCCCGAGTCTTGGCGTGCTGCTGGTAAAAAGTTCGGAAGCGCAGCCGCCAGAGGCGCTGAAGCAGCGGGTAGTGCAGATGGTGAAAGATCAGGGTCTGCCCTATGCGTACCGAGTGGAGACCCTCGGCCCGGGCAATACGCCCCGGCTTCTCTACCGCGTTTACGCCAAAGACGGGCACGAAGAACTGGTTCGCGGCGCGGTATTCAATGAGTTGGACATCCGCTCCCTGCGCACCGATTTGATCGCCGTCGGCAACGATCCCCTGGTGAACAACCGCACCGGAGGCGTGCCCTCGACGATCATCAGCCCTTCCCTGCTCTTCGACGAACTGGAAGTGAAGCGCGCGGATACCAGCAAGGACAAGCTGCCAGACTATCCGGCGCCGCCTCTGCCGAAGAAATGATCTGTGAATTGTGATTCCTAAATCGTGCAAGGGGGCGGACTGCGGTCCGCCCTCTTCATTTTTGAACCTCGGAACAAACCGGCCACGAAACTATTGACGATTTGACAGCCGGGCTGGAAACTCTTCCCTATGACGCTGGGAGAAAGACTGGAGTGGGTAAGCCGCATGGCGCTGCTGGTGTTCATCCTGGCGTCCGCGGCGTTCCTCAGCGCGATGACCGCGATGCGCATCGCGATTCACGGGCGCGAAGTGACCATGCCGAACCTGGTGGGCAAAAACGTCGCGGAAGCAAACCAGATGCTGCGTTCACGCGGCCTGGTGCTGAAAGTCGCGGACCGGATTTACAGCGATCTTCCCATCAATTTGGTAGTGCGGCAGACGCCGACGGCGGGTTTGCTTATGAAAGTATCGCAACAGGCCCACGTGGTCTTGAGCCTGGGCCAGCGGCAATTGCAGATTCCGCTGTTGGAGGGCAATT
>Ga0210384_10003842_pt1 | contig 17111 bp, 18 predicted proteins | sample IncBWH2MmetaG_FD_160574 | JGI IMG/M metagenome (GOLD analysis project Ga0210384, IMG submission 160574) | Forest soil microbial communities from Barre Woods Harvard Forest LTER site, Petersham, Massachusetts, United States - Inc-BW-H-2-M | ecosystem: Environmental > Terrestrial > Soil >...
TATCGGATCGCCCCCCGCATCCCCTCGATCCCCTTCCCACCCCTCCGGGGGGGAAGGGGACGCCCCCTCCCTCCCCTCTTTCGGAGGGAGTTTCTTTCTAGAGAAGACCGACCGCCGAACCGGCCTGGGCAAGCTGAGTGGCCAAAGCAGTCGCTGTGGTCGGCCCTGGCCCAAACGTTCTGATATAGTGCTGTACTTCGGAGGTCCGCCAACACTGAACCGCTTGGGACCTGCGTAAAGGATCAGCCGTGGTAATTGAGCGTCAGGTGCCAGCAAGAACGGCGTCGCCATGACTACCACACCCTGTGAAAGATAGCATGAACCAAAGCCAACAGGTTCGATCGCGCAGCTTTAGCCCAGCCTTCAAACAGATGTGCGGTATTGTTGCGGTTACCGAAACCGCAGATCGGAAGGCGATTCTACGCGGGTTAGTCGCCAATTGCATGCTGGAGCTTGGTGAACAAGCCTTAGCATCTGGCGAGGCAGCGGCAGAGACCTTGGACACCTTATATGGACTCCAGGTCCCGGTGTCCGTTGCGCAAGAGGCCATTGACGGGCTACTTGATAGCGGCCTACTCAATCGGTCAGCGACCGGGCACCTTGAGCTATCTGCGATCTTCGCCAAAGAACGACGAGGGCGGATCGAAACGGCAAAGCATCTAGAGGCGACAGTTCGCGACGGATGGGTCGCCGAGCTTGCCGCGTCCGCTCCCGAGCTCGACGGCTCGTATATGTGGGCAGCGCTGCTTGCGTACCTTTTTCGCGCCTTCCGGCGTCACGGCATTCAGGCAGCCGCTCTATTGGATCCCTCCTTTGACCCGACACCTGAGGAGAGCGAGGCGCTATCTTCGCTCCTTGAGGAGGCCATCAAGGCTGAAGTACCGGCAGTGAATCACGAACAGGCCCAAGCCTTGGTGTCAGAGTTCGTCGCGCGGTCCGGCGAGCATGAGGATCGTAGCGCCTACATGGTTCAACTCGCCGATGGAGCGTTCACATACTATTCAGTCACGGTATCCCCTGAAGTTGCAGACGCGATGCGTGGTTATTTGCGTCCACTACGGCTGTTCTTTGATACTAACTTCTTATTTGGCCTTCTGGGCCTAGGGGATCGTCTCACATCTGACATCGGGGAGGAACTCTTGGCCGTAATCAAGACTGACTCCTTTCCATTCGAGCTCTGTTATCACGTCCGAACTGATCGAGAGATCAATAACTCAATTGCCCACTACGAATCGCTGCTGAAGAGCCGCCATTGGCAAATCGCGGTGGCGCGCGCCGCCGAGGGGGATCGCAAGGTACCAGGAGTGATGAGGCAGTATTTCTCCATTTATATCCAGAACGGCGTTGATGTGGCTACGTTCTTCCGCCCTTATCGACATGTTGACGTCGTGTTGGAGGAAAGAGGTATTAGACGCTATGAACCTAGCGATGCGCGGGAAGAGGAGCGCGCGACCCTACTCGCGTCCTATCAAGATTACTTAGACTCCCGGCGGAAAGTGAAGTCCTATTCTGTTGTTGAGCACGATGCGACCGTACTCGATGCCGTGAGGGCACTACGCCACGAGGGCGTCGGCTCGTCACTGGAAGTTGGCGCTCTGCTGGTTACGAACGACTATTTCCTGTACCGGTTTGACTGGGAGCAAAGCCGGCGCATGGGCAAGCGACCAAGCGTAGTACTTCCGAGTCTGCTCTGGCAGGTGCTGCGGCCCTTTACTCGTGGAACGAAAGACTTTGACAGGGGCTTTGCCGAGACATTCGCACTTCCCGAGTTCCGAACCGTCAGCGGCAATGCGATCGCAGCGACGGAGAAACTCTTGGGGATTCTCGCCTCCCTCTCCGGGCTGACGGAGGAAACGGCCGCGAGTATGCTGAGCAACGATCTGCTGCTTGACCGGTTAGCGACAGCGACTAGTGAAGACGCGCTCACGATCGTCGATTCGGCCCTCGCCGAAGAAAATCGACGCCTATCCGAGAGAGTGGCTGCGCTGGCTGGCGAGGCAACCAAAGTCTCGAGTGAGCTAGAAGTGGAACGGAGGGACCGGCTGGCACTTGAGCGCGAGCGGGAGACGTTTCGCTCCGACGAGGTGACGCGTTCGCTGCTCGAAGAACGAACCATTGCGGCAGAGGCAAGAGCCCAACACGCAGATGATCTCGTCGAGACCGAGCGATCGCATCGCGTGCGAGCAGAGCGCTGGTTGCATGCGATCCAAGATGGCGCAATTGTTCTTGGGAGTCTTTGCTTTGGCGCTGCAGTAACATACTACCTGCCTATAGTTATTCCCGCCTCGGTTGCAACGCATGTTCCGGGCGGATGGTCGCCTCGATCACTGGCAGGTTTCTCTGCTGCACTCTTTGTCATGGGATTACTCCGGAGACGTTGGCGGAAGGTCGTGTGGTCAAGCTCTGGCGGCGCTCTCGTCGGCGTTCTTTTGTTGCTTACATTGCTGAGATAATGACCCAAGACCATTGAACTGGCCGAGGTGGCCGCGGCGCTGTGGACGGTGCCGCGCATGCGCTCGAGGCAGCCGCGGCGTTGCCGCTGCTGGCGCTGACCTCGCCCGAGAAGCGCTGCGGCAAGATGACGACGCTGTCGCCACTCGCCTGGTGCCGCGCGCTCTCTTGAGCTCGAACATCTCGCCGGCGTCGCTCTTCCGGATCGTCGAGAAGTACTCGCCGACCCTGCTCGTCGACGAGGCGGACAGCTTCCTGCGCGACAAGGAGGAGCTGCGCGGCATCCTCAACAGCGGCCACACCCGCGATGCCGCCTACGTCGTGCGCACGGTCGGCGACGAGAACGAGCCGCGCCGGTTCTCGACCTGGGCGGCCAAGGCGGTGGCGCTCATCGGCCACCTGCCCGACACGCTCGCCGATCGCAGCCTGGTCGTGCCGATGCGCCGCCGCGCCGCCGGCGAGCACGTCGAGCGCCTGCGGCTCGACCGTGCCGATGGCTTCGAGGATCTGCGCCGGCGCGCGGCGCGCTGGGCCGCCGATCGCCTCGGCGAGCTGCGCGGCGCCGATCCCGAGGTGCCCGGCGAGCTGGGCGATCGCGCCGCCGACAACTGGCGGCCGCTGCTGGCCATCGCCGACCTGGCCGGCGGGGAGTGGCCGGGGCGGGCGCGGCGGGCGGCGCTGGCGCTCTCGGGCAACGGCAGCGAGCCGCGGGACAGCGTGCGCGAGCAGCTGCTGGCCGACATCCGCGAGGCCTTCGAGGAGCGCGGCCCCGGGCGCCTCCTCACCGAGGACCTGCTGCAGGACCTGCGCGCGCGGGAGGACCGGCCCTGGGGCGAGTGGCGCGGCGGGCATCCGCTCTCGGCGGTCCAGCTGCCGCGGCTGCTCAAGCCGTTCGGGGTGCGACCGCGCCTGTTCCGGACCGGGCCGAAGGTGGCCAGGGGCTACGAGCCAGAGAGCTTCGCCGACGCCTTCTCGAGATATCTGCCCGGCGAGCCGTCGAACTCGCTACAAGTCAATGCCGGTGCGGGTTTGGCCGACGGTGGGAGCGAAGACCGTAGCGGCGGCGTAACGGCTCCCGAAAACGGCGCAAAGCCGCATGGGGATTGCGTTGTAATGGGTGTAACGGCTCAACGCCCCGGGGCTGGAGGCGGGGAGGGGGGGTCCGGGGGCGAGGGGACCGGCGGAGCCGGTGCGGCCGGTGCGGCCGGTGCGGCCGATGCGGCCGATGCGAACGACGAGAAGGAGGTCTTCGACCTGTGAGGATGGCCGAGGAGCTGTTCGAGGAGCTGCGACGGTGCGGCGCCCAGGTGGAGGCCCGCGGCCAGGTGCTGCACGTCGAGGCGCCGCGGGGGGCGCTGTCGCCGGAGCTGGTGCGGTCGCTGGTCGTCGAGGTGTGGAGCGCGGTGCTGAAGGAGGCTGCGGTGTTCGCGAGCGACGACGCGCGGGTGGACCCGGGGGAGCTGCGAACGGTGTACCGGGCTCACGAGCTGCGGGTGCTGCTCGGGCTTACGACGCCGCGGGAGCTGCGGCGGGTTCACGAGGTGAAGAGGTTGTTCCGCGGCACCATCACCTACGCATCGTCGGCCCGCGGTCGGTTAAGGCCCTGATCCGGCACGTCTGGGCCGCCCGCCTCCGGGTCCGACATGATCCTGGCGCTCATCGCGACGATGGAAAGGTTTCACCGCCGAGATTAACGTTCCTTAGAGCGCGATCCCGCCACCGAGTTCAAGAACAGGCCGATCACCACGATCCCTAGGACGGCTTCCGAAGCCACCGACAGCCGAGCAGCCGTGGTGATCGGCACGATGTCGCCGTAACCCACGGTGGTGATCGTCATGGCGCTCAAGTACAGCATCCGGCCGAAGCCACCGGAGACGCCGGTTGGCAGCCCGCGCGTCGCTCGCCAGAAGTCTTGAATCCGCTCGTTCAACGGTCCTGAGAGAGCCAACATCGGGCCATAGGCGACCGCACCAGCGGGCCGCGGGAAGAGCAGCTCGAAGTCCACGGGCTTCATGTGATCGTCAACGACCAGAGTGATAGCTTCGGGTTTGAATGACAGGTTCTTGTAGAAGGTCGCCAAGGCATCCGGGCCGAGACTCGACAAGGCCATGTTTCGCTCGCTCGAAGAGTAGGCCATCGCAAAAGGGAATATGTCGACTGCCGGGCCTTCTTTGTAACTCTTCATGAAGCGGATGCGGGCGCGGAACTCGATCTCGTCGACGGTTGGCCGGATTGCAGTGACAGCTAGGTCGTTAATGTCAACCTTCCAGCCCGCTACCTCAACGACGTCGCGGTGGTACACCGCGCGAAAGTTGGCCACGATCGCTTCGCGGACTCCGTGGAGAAGAGGGCCGGCGTCATCGCTGAGCGAACTCTCGTACTGGACCGTAGAGTGGTAGAACGGCCGGCCGGGGAGGAGGTAGAAGACGACCGCAAACGTCGGTATCATCGCCAAGTACGTGATGCCCCAGACCTTGCTAGGCACGGACGCCAGCCGCTGCATAGCGTTTACGATCATTCTGAGATCCGTCGCCATCGCTTGCGGCGACCACCATCGACGAGACGCGCGGTGCAGTCTCTCACCTGGGGCCCTCACAGTGCAATCCAGGCACACGGCGGAACCACTTCCGCTGCTTGCCACGCATCGCCTCTGTCTCACTTGTTCTCCTCGGTTGAACGGGGATCGCCCAAGGCATGTTCTAGCAGGTCCACGGGCAGATTATTCTCCCGGGCTACGCGTACCAAATCCGCGTATTTTTCAGGGCAGTGCTTCTGGAACGACATGCGGAGATCAAGAACAAGCTCAGGTACCTGCAGCCTAGTGTTATAGGGAAGCTCCTTCGGATCTTTTCCGGGAAACACGCCGCAGAAGGTGGCTGCGATCTCAAAAGTAATAGGGAAACGACACACATAATCAAATGTCAGCCCGATATTTAGGGCTGCCCATTCCTCGTGCCCATAGTTCACAAAAGCGTGCCGACCGACAGCATCAAACAGTCCATAGGGACTAAGATCAGTGATTATCTCGTCTGCAATGCTGTTATACGGATAGCACTCCTTTAACCTGGCAACAACCCGGTCCACTGCATCTACTTGCTGGTCCTGAGGAATCAATCCGGTCCTTAGCATCACAATCAACACCCGCAGCGACGCTTCGATCGGCGAATGAGTTACGGAGGCCTCCAAGGGAAGGAGCTCGTGCCAGAGTGTCCTAACAAAGGCAGGATCTTCACAAAACCAGGAAACGAGCTGAGGTCGTGCTAGAAGGCAAGCAACTAGAAGGCTGGGCTGAGAGTGCAGGTCGTCGGTCAGTGCCTCTATTAGCGTATGGTCGTTAAGATGGACAATAGCGTCAATGAAGGCCAGTCCCTCACTCTCAATGTCAAAGTTCTTTCTCACATCGTCTATTCCGTGGAAGGCGCCGCTGAGGTCAAGGACAGATTTGAGAAAGCTCCGATACTCCGTTGGCCTCATTGCCGCCGGGATATCTGCTACGAGATGAGAGAATGGCTGACCAGGAGGAGTCTTACTTGGGTCAAAGTGGCGCCTGAAGCGTTCCAACAGTCCCTCGCGGCCACCATTAACAATTAGCTTGGGCAGGTTAGAGCGCAGGAATAGCCAAAAGGCCTCAACGTGTGACGCACTCAGTTCGTTGCCTCGCGAGTGAGCTGCGTCGTTTCTCCTGCCGCGCCAGTAGGCTATTTGTTGACGCAAGTCATCGTCGGCCAGGAAGATGGAATCTGGTTGTGTGCGCACCAAAGCGTTATAGGCCTGTGTTTCCCACTCCTGATCGCTCCTAATGCCTCCTTGAAGAGCGCTCCAGGCGCTCTCGGGAATCTTTGTAGGTCTCTGGGCGCGCATCAGTCGGCTAGCGACTGTTTTCATAAATCCGATGTATGACAATAACAATGCGGCTCGATGTGCGTCGACTTGGTAGCAAACGATCGCTTCGTCGTACAGCGCTCTCGACTCCTGATCGAGAGATTGCTCGAGCAACCAAGTCCGGAAAGGTATTCGCATCAGACGATGGCTGTAGCAACGCGGAGGGGCGAACCGAGCCAGGTCCAGCTTAGTGCCAGCACGTTCCCTACTTGGAGCCGCTGATGAGTGGGTAAGCTCCTGGGTTCATGATTGACTCTACATGCAGATCCAAGTCGAGATCCGGCCAGTAGAGGTGGTGGGGTACTGGCCTTTCGACCCTCGACAGCTGCGCGATCGTGGCATTGGCGAACCAGGGGAACTGTCGGAACGGGAGGAAGAGCTCTCGCTCGTCGAGCAACAGCCAAAGGCCGTGCTGCGAGACGTTGGTGACCTCAGGCGCCGAAGTGCGCGTTCCAGGCTGCTTTGATCTCATCCCTGCGCTCCTCTACGAGCCGCAATGCCTCTCGAAGCTCGCGCTCGCTCAAACCGTAGTTGTTCGCCAGCTCGATGCTTGGCTCCAGCCAGATCTTCGCCTCGCCGTCGGCACTCATTGCGTGTACGTGCAGCCGCTTCTCTTCGCGCGAAAAGAAGAAAAAACGAAGCCCTCCCTCACGGAAGATCGTCGGACTCACAACGGCAGACTAGCACTCTGCGCTCCCGTCCTGCCGGAGGCCCGGACGGCCATCCCGCGGCTTCTCCACCTACTGGCGAACCCATCACCGCGAGACGCCGAGGTCGGCGCCCGGCGTGATGCCGGCGCGCACTGCGGCCGCCGCGCTGCAGCAGATCATCGACAACCCACGCCGGCGTACGTTCCCCGCCGCTGCCCAGGCGCTGCCCAGCAGGCTGTTGAGCCGGCGAGCGGCCCAGGATGCTGCCTGTAAGTGACTGAGTGTAAATGAGTTATTGGTGCCCAGGAACGGAATTGAACCGCCGACCCCGTGATTTTCAGTCACGTTGTAATCGAACTCTATTGCTCCCCATGGTTCCCGCTTCGCTGGTAAACCACGTGTTTATAGCATTTCCATTGCACCTATGCTACCCTGCAAATCCTGGACAGTTGCTCCCCAGACAGTCCCCAGGAGGGCACATGGGACGGCGAGTGAGACTGACCAAACGGCTGGTGGAAGGCACGGCGGCGCCGCTCTTGGGCGAGATCAACCTATGGGATAGCGAGGCCCCTGGCTTCGGTCTCCGGGTTCGGGCGGGCGGCAGCCGGGTCTACGTCGTGGAGTACCGCAACCGCGAGCAGCGCAAGCGCCGGATCACCCTCGGCCCGCACGGCCGCCTGACGGTCGAGCAGGCCCGCGAGCGCGCCCGCCAGGCCTTGGCCGCGGTTGGTCGCGGCGAAGATCCGGCAGAGGCCCGGCTCGAGGAGAGGGTGGCACCGACGGTCGCCGAGCTCGCGAGTCGCTACCTCGAGCAGCACGCCCGGCCGAAGAAGAAGCCCGCGAGCATCGGGGCCGATGAGCGGATCCTGCGGCTGTTCGTGCTGCCGGCGCTGGGCAGGCGGAGAGTGGCCGCGCTCGGGTTGAAGGAGATCGCGGATCTGCACCACGCGATGCGCGACAAGCCGGTGCAGGCCAACCGCATGCTCGCGCTCCTGTCGAAGATGCTGGGCCTTGCAGAGCGCTGGGGCCTTCGGCCGCTGGGCTCGAATCCCTGTCGCTGGGTCGATCGCTTCCCGGAGCGGCGGCGGGACCGCTTCCTCTCGGCGGCCGAGCTCGAGCGGCTCGGCGCCGTCTTGAGCGAAGAAGAGCCCGCAGATCCCTTCGTGATACTGGCGATCCGCCTGCTGCTGCTTTCCGGCGCCCGGCGAGACGAGGTGCTGACGCTCCGCTGGTCGGAGGTCAACTTCGAGCGCGCGTGTCTCAGCTTGCCTGACTCGAAGACCGGCGCGAAACTGGTCCCGCTGGGACCGGCGGCGCTGGCCCTGCTCGCCGACGCGCCGCGCCTGGAAGGCAACCCCTACGTCATCCCTGGGCGCCGCAATGGCGGCCGGCTGCTCGGGCTGCAACGGCCCTGGGTGCGCATCCGGGAGCGCGCCGGACTCCGGGATCTCCGGCTCCATGACTTACGCCATACTTTCGCCAGCATTGGCGCCGCTGCCGGCCTTGGCCTGCCGGTCCTCGGCGCCATCCTCGGCCATCGCAGCCAGGCCACGACCGCCCGGTACGCGCATCTTGCCGACGACCCACGCCAAGCGGGCGCGGCTCGGATCTCCGGCGAGATCGCAGCGGCCCTCAACGGCCGGCAGGCTGTGGAGGTGATCCCCTTCAAGAAGCCTTGAGATACGGCGGGGCGGCAACGCGCCGCCCCTTTTCCCTTCAGACGGCCCCGGCGAGAGTTGATGGCTCCCGCCGGAGCCTGGCCCGACCGGAGACAGAGCCTCCATGCCGAGTTCGCACGAGTCTACTCCCACCTCTCCACCGCCCGCCTGGACGGTCGCCAGAGCTCAAGCCGCCCTGGGCGACGCTGCCTGCCAGGTTCTCGCCGCCGTCGACCTACTCGAGGAGGTCTACCGCAGCCTGCCCCCTCCGGACGACCTGGCCGACCGACAAGAGGGCCGCAAGGCGTATGACGTGGCGACGGACGTTCTCGCGACGATCGAATGTGTGCTCGAGGACGACCTTCGGCCGGCGATCCAGACTTTGCAACGATCGTCGCAGGTGACCGACACCGAGCTCCGCGCCAGTTCCAAGAGTGGCGGCGGCGCCTATGAGCCGCGCCGCCGGCATCTCCTGTTCACTGACTGCCGCGGCATGAGGAGTTTGGTGCTCTCCTGAATCAGCCCGGGCCTTCGCTCGCAAGAGCCAGGCCCGGGCGCCAGTACCGCGGTCCTCTTGCCGGCGACCGTCGCGCCGTCTTCCGGCGGGAGAGATATACTTCCTGTCGACGCGGAGAAGAACCATGGTGTACTACGGCAGAGTCAGGGATGGCACGATCGTCCTCGACCCAGGCATCGAGCTCCCGGACGGAGCGGCGGTCCGAGTGGAGCTGGAGCTCCCCGGAGAGTCGCCGGCTGGCACTGGCGATGATCCGCTCTTAAAGATGGTCGAGCTGGCGACGGAGACTGGCATTCCGGATCTTGCCACCAACGTGGACCATTACCTCTACGCTCATCCCAAGGCCAGAGATGCCGGCTGATGCGGTATTCCTCGCCACCCTGTGTGTGTTGCAGTTGGCGGCCCGTGCCGCGTGACGGCTGGGCGCGTGCGACCCCGCAATGCCGCGCGCCTGGCGCGCTCGGCATGCTGCTCCTGCGTTACATCCCGGCCTCATAGCGGCGGCTATCCGGTCGCCTTGGTTCCCGTCTGGATCGAGTGTTCTGCATCACCCGCTAGCAGTGTCACTCTTGAGGAGGAGGCGCTTTGCGTTGTGAGTTCCCTGAGCATCACGAGCGCGTTGTCGGGCCGTTGGAGGCGATCGAGCAGCGCGAGGACTGGACCGGGTGGGAGTTTTCCCTGGACCGCAGCCCAAGCCAGTTCGCCGACGGTGCCCGGGTACGAGAGATTCGCCGGACGCTTCGCGATTTGCCCGCCGAGAACCGGCTTGAGACTCGGCGCTCGTAGGTGCTTGACTGTGAACGTGCGCAGCATGCCAGCGAGGAGCACGGCCTCGTAGTACCCTTCGATGATCAATTGCAGGTCGACCTCGGGCTGCATGAAGAGTCCGCGGGAGTTCTCGATGCCCGTCGCGAGATCGTGAGCCACACATGACGCTGCGGCGAACGCCGTGACCTCATCGAGGTCACCAAAGAAGGAGCCGAGCGTTAGCAGGTGTTGATCGAGTCGCTCAGCAGGAGCAAACAGCGGCGGCGTGTCGATTGCTCCCTCCAACAGTTGGATGCGAGCATTGAGAGCTGTGCGCGCCGCGTCGCTGGTCACATGACCGCGGTTGCCCTTGAGGAATGTGAGCTCTTCGCACCAAGGGCAGGAGCTTGGGCCTGGCTCTGGCACGTAGAGAACGTGGCCCGATTTCACGTGCGGTACTCTGTCTACTGCGTAGAAGGGCAAGAGGATGTTTCGTTCCCAGCTCGCGTCGCTTGGCCTCGCGAGTAGGACGAACACGTCCAGGTGAGCGATCCTACCGACGCATTGGCTCGCGTAGTAAATTTGATGCTTGAACGAGAGCAAGGTGCTTCCGGTGAGGAACGCGTCATCGAGCAGCAGGACTTGCGATGACTGCTGGATGGTCTGCTTCTGCGTTTCAGTGAGCCGCGCTGCGGTCACCTGAGTCGCGATAGTCGTGCCGAATGCTTCCGCCGCCAGCTCTTGCAACATCGGTGCGTTGGCGTGATTGGGAATGAGGATGAGATCCGGCCGACTGAGATCGCGGAGTTTGGCAAGACATACCTCGCGAAAGGGCAGGTGACGTGCGAGTCGTGCCATGTCGAAGTAGATGCCGTGATGCCGTGACCGGTGCTGTCCGTCTTCGATGTGCTCTACCCACGCGTGCAGGCGGACGGCATCCGCGTCGCGCGCCCAGCGCCAGAACGCCGCGTGACGTCCGACGATCTTCATGTCAGGCCTGACGATCTCTGGTCGACAGTCGGGTTTGCATTCGAGGGTAGCGGGGTCGACATAGATGGTGTGGCGTTGGGAGCACTGGGAACACTTGCCCTCGGCACCGACGGGCCAGGTGGCAATGGGGTACCGTGCGAAGCACTCCACAGTGGTGGGAGGGTCGTCATCTCGCGCGTGGCAGAGTGCGACGACTTTGAGCGGTAGCGTGGTGGCCTGGGCGAAGAGCCCGGCGAGGTGGCCGCTGGAATTCACGCTCTCCACGAGCACGATCGTGTCGACCTCAGGTGTCATTGCCTTCAGTTGGCGGAGGTGTTCGCGCACGATGGTGAGATCTGGAGGGTAGGTGTCGAGCGCAATCGCTGGAATGTCTGCTTGAAAGCGGCGGAGCGCGTCCAGTCGGAGTTTCATTAGGAGCACAAGGAGGTGAGCGTCGTCCGTGACAAGCGCCGTGCGAGGCGATAGAGAGGGTGCGAGCCAATCCGACAACCGCGCTACGTTGACGGTACTGTTGAGAATGTACGAGGTGCGAATGAACGCGTCCGCGTGCAGTGTGCGATTGGGAAGCACGAAGTGAGCGCCTTCATGCAGTAGCACGGCTCCCGACTCGCGCAAGAGGAGCCGGAACTCTAACTCGCGGATGTCGCTCAACGGCACGTCCTCCGGCGGTGATCCGAAGCCCGCCAAGAACCTTACGCCGACCGCTTCCTCGGCCCCCTGAGTGAGCGGTAGGAGAATGCCAGTCGGAGTGGCAGAGAGCTGCTCGCGCAGCACAGTGTCGCTTTCAACGGACGGGATCACGCTGGGCGAGGACGATCGGAGCAGTACGGCATCGGCGGATCGAAAGGCGGGATCGAGTAGGCGAAAGCGATCGCCGAGCGGTCGGTCGGGGCCAAAATCCGGCAGCAAGTCGATGACCGCGAGATGCATATGCGGCAGCGAGGGTGTGTGTTCTCTTGCCGCGCTGCCCCAGCGAAGATACGTAATCACGGGCTATGGTTGTGGCGAGAAGAGGTTGAGTGAGCGGTGGGGAAAGAAGACCTGGAAGCTCGTACCAGGCATCGACCCAAGAGGCGTCTCAAGAGCATGGAAGAGGCCTGCGCTGGCTCGTGCATCGATCGAGCGCTCCGCCGTAGAGTCGAAGTACGCGAGGACGCGACCCGTCCTCACCAAAGCAAACGCGTGTAGCTGTGTAAGGGCGTCTCTGATCTTCAAGAAGCCATAGCCGGGATCGCCGCGAACGGGGGTATCGCGGCTGTCGAGCTTGACGCTTGCACGCGTGTTAATCGCAGCCAGCACGATGTCGCGTTCAAGGCCATACGCATGTTGAGCGATATCAGGGCGTTGCGAGTGGCGGGCAGGGATGCCAACGCCATCGTCGTTCACCCCCAGTTCGAGAAACGCGCCGGTATAGGCGAGAGGGTGATCCTTGATAAGAGTCTGGACCCGCCCGAAGTAGGCGGGCAATTCCGGCGAGACTGATCGTGGATTGTTGATGCGATTGTGGTATTGCATCGAGAGATAACTGCTCACGCTCGCGCCGTTGACGAGTGGCTTGCGGCGGCAATGGTCATAGCAGTTCTGCACCGCCTCGAAGAGCAACTGAACGACAGGCGAGAGGACGCTCGGTATATCGCCGGGCGTGAGAAGGTGTCCGTAGGCGGGTGGTTGGAGGTCGACGGTGGAGAAGGTTGCGCTTAACCGCTGCTCAAATTGGTCGAGATTGTCCGGGTCGAGCACCGCATCTGCAATATGGGAGATATATATGAAATTGGGCGACGCCCAGAGTGCGTGCTCGAGTCCTTTGATGGCGATCCCTTGCCGTCGAGGTTGAGCGTAGTAGGTTCGCAGTTCGGCCGTGATGTCAGCCTCCGCCACGAGCACACGATCTGCATGCCTCGCGATCGCGTGGCCTAGGCCGGACTTGGTGAAGAGGTGGAACCACAGACCCGAGAAAGCGGACTCGCGCTCTGGCATGTACACCGTGATGTCTGCGTTGGCATGTGCGGGGCGAAGCGCGTTCCCTACGCGCCACCCTGCACCGGGATCGATGTGACGACACTCAGAGAGGTCGATTTCGACGAGGTCGTCCGAGGACGCGGCAAGCTGGGTGATGAAGTGCTCCGCGCGCTCGAGGTTGAGACCATGTCCCGCGGATAGGCGCATCAGCAATAGCCGTCCTCAGCAGTGTCACCACCGGCCGGCAGGCGCTCGGCACGCACCCCTCATGGGGCGAACCAGTATTGATGGCTTGCGTTGGCTGTAATGCCTGTGACAGCATTGGAGTATAGCACAAGGCGCAGAGGGAACGGACGAGAGGACGCCGACGCTGCTGGAGCGAGAGGAGGGCGTGCCGGAACTGGGGCTGTCCGCCCCCGCGGACTGGTGCGAGCTCGTCAAGGATCTCATTGCTATAGGGATCGTGCTCATTGGGCTTGACGACAACGGCAACCCGGCGCCGGAAACGCCCGCGCCGGCCATGGCCATCGACCCGGTTCAGACGATGACGCGGCCGAGTACAAAGCCTGACCTAACCGCTGTAAGACCCCTCGGAGTGGTGTCACCATGAGCGACCTCTTACTCGTCGTAGCGTTGCTGGTAATGGTCCAGGGTGGCAAGGATGTCGGCACAGCCACCTGCTTCTTCTACTCGAAGGATGGCATTGTGTATCTGGTAACCAACCGTCACGTCGTACTCGACGAAGCGAAAGGGCTCCGGCCAGATACGTTGAGAGTGCGCCTGCACACTGATGCCAATGATCTCACGAAGAATGTCGAGCGAGCAATTCCGCTCGACCGAGGTGCGAAGCCGGCCTGGCACGTCCACAGAGACTACGCTCGCAACGGGGTTGATGTCGCAGTGGTTGAGCTCGACGCGCGCGTCACTGTAGGCACCGTCATTAAGGCCCTCAACCGAGACAACTTCATTCCGGACCAGTTCCTGATTGCTCCCGGCGAGGACTTGATGGTGGTGGGCTTCCCGCGCGGGTTTGCGGACACAGCACACAACCTGCCGATCATCCGTGGCGCACTCGTCGCGAGTGCCTACGGCGTGCCGTTTCAAGGAGCGCCACTGTTTCTGGTTGATGCGAATCTGCATCCTGGCATGAGCGGCAGCCCGGTGATGACGAGGCCCAAGAATATTTGGCCAGACAAGAATGGCAACGTGAGTATGATGACCGGTACGCCGACCTACTTCCTGGGCGTGTTTTCGGCAACCGTCAGCGTGCCAGTCTCCCCTACCGAGAAAGAGGCCCTCGGGCTGGGGGCCGTATGGTACGCCAACCTCATCGAAGAGATAATCACCGCTATCAGCGCGAAACCATAGGCTCATTTCGCTCAGCACGAGTGAGAGCGTGAGCGGCGCTGCTGAGAGGCGTGAGATTAGAACGCTCGCAAGGCGTCCGCCGGACGGCACCTACTTCATGTTCAGACCGAGCTGCTCATCGCCAGCTTGTCCTTTCGCTTTGGGTGCTCTCGTTGCTCTCCCGAGGCGAGCGGGTGGTGCTTACCGACTGGGTCGTCGCGGAGACAGGTAATGGCTTGGCGCGGAGCGGTGCAAGGAACCGTTTCGCTGCCGTGGAGTTCATCCGATCCAGCCCCAAGGCGAAGCTGGTCCATATTTCAGAGGTTCTCCAGCTGTACACTCGCAGATCGGATAAGGACTGGGGGTTGATTGACTGTGCGAGCTTCGCGGTCATGGAGGACCAGGGCATCTCGCAAGCGTGCACCAACGACCGGCATTTCGAGCAGGCGGGTTTCACCAACCTCCTCCCAGGTCCAGGCTCCGTTTCGGTATAGAGCACCATCTTCCTTCCGGTTCGGCATAGGCACGGCGACCTCGGGCGAGCCCAGTGTCGCAGGAGGACCTCGTAATGGTCGTGGGCGTCGATGGCTGCACTAACGGCTGGGTCGCCATCGCGCTAGTACGAGGCGAGACAACCGGCGATCTCTTTCCCGACATCGCAGCCCTTGCTGCGCACCACAACCAAGCATCTCTTATCTTGATCGACGTCCCGATCGGCCTGCGCGACGCCGGGCGTGAACCGCGGCTGTGCGACACCCGCGCCCGCCAGCTCCTGGGCTCCCCTCGCTGCAGCAGCGTCTTTCCGGTGCCGCTGAGGCCGGCTCTCCGAGCGCCCGACTGCGCCCAAGCAGATCTCCTCAACCGCGACGCCGGCGGCGGCGGCATCGGCTGCATGACCTTCGCGATCAGCGGTAAGATCGCGGAAGTCGATACCTTCCTCCTAGCGCCCCACCAGCCGTACCGTCCGCCCATCCGCGAGTGCCACCCGGAGCTGTGCTTCTGGGCACTCAATGGCGGCCAGGCGATGCATCACGGCAAGAAGATCCAAGTGGGCTATGACGAGAGGCGTGATGTACTGCGGCACTATCTTCCGCATCTCGACCGCCAGCTGCTGGCGCTTGAAGCCCAGCTGCTGCGCGCGAGGCAAGAGATCAACCTGGCGAGGCGGCCCGCGCCCAAGCTGCGCTTCAAACGCGATGACTTGCTCGACGCTCTCGTGACCGCGGTCACCGCCGAGCTCTGCCTCGAGCAGGGCCCGATCCCCCCTCCCCCTGAAACCGACGCTCGGGGGCTTCCCATGGAGATGGTGTACTGGCGTCCCCAGCGAGCTCGCTGAAGTCGAGTTTGCCACCGACGAGGCGCTCGGACGAATAGAGCCAGCTGGCAAGGGCGGCAAGGGCTGACTCGCCGGTCTTGTCTGCAGCCCAACTGGCAGACGTCACGGGCCGCTTCTACTCCGCAGGGCCTGGATCGCAGGTCGAGACGCGGCGCCCCTGCGCGAGCCACTTCTCCAGCTCGTCCACTGAGTACAGCACGAGCTTGGCCGAGGGCTTGCAGAACGGGGGACCATCCCCTCGCGCCCGAGCGTGGGCGAGGTACTTCCTCGAGAGCCCGTACAGCGCTTCGACCTGGTGGGGCCGCAGAAACCTGGGTGGGAGTTGTGCAGCGGAAGGCGTCGTCATAGGTCATTCATCTCATCGTTGAGGACCGGTAAAGGTTCCCGGATCGTCCCCCTGCCGATCGCGGGCGCCGTCAGGAGGCGCCACTGCCGACAGCACCGGGCCGGACCTGCGGTCCGGATTCGTCGCCGCGGCCTTTCGCGCCGCCAGCATCGGGCAGTGTCGTCCGTGTCCGTTCGCCGCGTCCTTCGTCGCAAAGCGGCGCCCACAGCCCCAAGGGCAAGAGTGCGGCAACGGATCGGAGGAGAGGGTGGGTGTGGGGCTGCCCACCCCCTGCACCCGGTCGGGCAGAATCGACAGGGGGTTGCCTCCACCCTGCCCCACCGGGTGCGCCACCGGGCTGGCAGCCGAGCGCCGCGCGTCGGCCAACATCGCGCCCGAGGCCACCAGGTCCACGGCGAGCACCGCGCAGATCGACCAGCCCCAGTGTCGATGCACGCCGAGGACCGCCGACAGCGACTGCGCTCGCAGCGTCGCGACGATCGCCGGCGCGATCAGGGCTCCCGAGCAGACCAGGGCCGCTGTCCAGAGGGCGACGAGGACGCCGCGGCCCGCGGACGCCACCGCGATCGCGTGCGCCAGGTACGCGGTGCCACCGGTTAGCACGACGGCCGTGGCGACCGAAGAGACTGCCAGCAGATCGATCCGCCAAGCCGTCGGAACCGCCACCCCGTCCGCGGCGAGAAAGGCCAGCGCCAGCCGTGGCGCTGTCACCGTCACCGCCGCGACGGCGAAGAGCACCCCAGGGCGGGTGGCGTCTCCTTCAGAGCCTTCAGCCTGCATGACCTTCATCCGATCTCCATGGCGCCGCACAACTCTTCGCTCGTCTCATCGGCTGCTCAGCGCAGATCTCATCGACCACCACCCTGGGCGCGGCCAGCGTCCTGCGCATCGGTCATGAGCACCGGAGCATCTGGCCCGCGGTCAGTGTAGACCTGGCGCGCGGCTCTCACGAGATTTAAGCGCCAAAAAAGAAGCAGCACTCGATGGTCCTTCTCCGCGCTCGGCACAGCGCCGACCGTGGCACGAGAAGAGGGCCGACGGGCATTTCAACCACAGGCCGGTCTGTCGCACTAGAATGTCTGGCTCTTTGCCCGGGTTGGATGCGTATTCCGGCCCAATCCGGCCACCGATTCCGACGTGAAGGCGGCCACCATTCCGGGCTGAAGGCGGCCACCCATTCCGACGCGAAGGCGGCCACTTTTCGGTGGTCATCGGAAGGGTGGCCGGC
>Ga0210384_10003845_pt1 | contig 17104 bp, 10 predicted proteins | sample IncBWH2MmetaG_FD_160574 | JGI IMG/M metagenome (GOLD analysis project Ga0210384, IMG submission 160574) | Forest soil microbial communities from Barre Woods Harvard Forest LTER site, Petersham, Massachusetts, United States - Inc-BW-H-2-M | ecosystem: Environmental > Terrestrial > Soil >...
TGTTCGCCACGTTGATGGCCGTGAGACGCACGCTCCACTTATAGCGGTCGCCGTTGAAGAGATTGTCGTGACCGATAGCCGCGTCAAACAAATTGCGCGCGCGAACCCGGGGCGGATTGTGGTCGGGGTCCTCGGTGTCGGGCGCAGGCACCTTCAGGCGTGTGGACCCGTATTGTGAGGCGAGGCACTGGCCATTTGGACTGATCCGAGTGCCTAAGGGATTTGTCGGTGTCGGAGGGGCCGCATGCACTGGGCCACAAAACAGCCCTGCCTGGAACTGTTGATCCGCACTTAGCCCGGATACATCCACTATATCGTTTCCAGCGAAACCGCTAGTGCCGGCCGGGCCATTGTTGCAACTGCCTCCCGCGCAAGGTACGGGACCTGCCACGAGGCCACTGTCGTATCGCCAATTGAATCCGGCCCATGGTCCGCGTTTGAGGAACTGATATTGCAAATGCGCGGTCAGATTAAATCTTTCGTCGTGGTCAATCCGGAACGGCCCCACGGGGCCCGGGACCGCGCCGACGCCGCCAACTTGAGGATTGAAGAAGCGCGCGGCGACGCTGGACATTACCACAAGCGCCGTGAAGCCGTGGTAGTTCGGCACGCTGGCGCGGATGGCATACCCGGGGATCTTCGAGTTGTGCCAGGCGATTGGGAACGTGACCGGGGTGGCACCCAGGATACTGAAATCGTAGCCGTTGTGGGTGTACTTCCAGATGTACTCGCCGTCCACAACCAAGTATTTCCCGAAAGCCTGCTGCAAGCCGGCGTGGAACTCATTGCGGAAGCCAGGAGGAAGTGTAGAAGGAGCAATCGTGACTGCGCCGGTAGTTGGTGAGGCGCAGCCTTGCCCGCCGGCTGCGAAAAGATTCGCGACAACCGGGTCCAGACATCCTCGGCTCGAAAGCACCAGGTTTTCGTTGAAGGGGCTTTCCAGAGTTCGCGCATAGGAAACGCGCAACACTGTATTGGTCTTCTTGACGTTGTAGGCGATCCCGGCGCGAGGCTCCGCTTGTTGTGCTTTAGCGAGCCCGTTGTAAATGTCGCCCCGGATCCCGATGTTGAAGGACCAACTCCCTTTGGTAATCGTGTCCTGGATGTAGAGAGCCAGTTGCTTCACATCGGTATGGCCGCGGAACAAATGCGCAGCGCTCGTTGGACCAGCGCACCCGTCGTTGACCGATGGCGTCGGCCTGGTGAGGTCGATGCAACCTAGGAGTGGGATGAATCCGAGCGAGCTGGCTGTCGGAACGTTTGCCGTAAACGGAGCTGGATAGACTGCCTGGTTCGTTGAGATAGCCGTGGCGCACTGATTTGGATCGTTGAGACCAGGGCCGCCAACAAATACGGGCGCGCCGTTGGCGTCGAGGCACGGGGCATTGAAAGTTGGATCAACGATTCCAAACAGGTCACCTTCCTTAAGGAACGTCTGCTCGTACACTGCTCCAGCTTTCACGTTGTGAATGCCCTTCACGTAGGAAAAACTCGCCCGGCCGCCAACGTTAGTGAGCGTCCGGTCCTGCGTAACGCTTTCCGACTGAATATTCGGGCCGAGATCCGCGAAGGGATTGCTGCTTGGATAGTAATTGTAATGGTCGCGACGTACGAAAAATCCCACCGTAAGAACCGCGGTGGAACTGATCAAGTGGTTCCACGAGGGGGCGATGTTAAACGTGTTGATCTTCGAGCGTTGGTCCGTAGGCCCGACTACATTCCCGTTGGGATCGAGACCGTTGTTCGCCACCACTGTTCCCTTCCATGCAGTGGCGAGCTGGGCGTCAAATGAATTGGGCGTCTGGAACCAGGAACGCGTATAGAGGGCGTTCAGGTGAATCGAGTCCGCTGCTGATAATTGATAATCCACGCGGTCGAACACGTTTTCTTGGTTTCCTTTGTCGTGCATCACGGTGAATTCGGGCGGATCGAGAAACCGGCCACTGTTCAGCCCACCCACGGCAATGAAATTCCCCCACTTCTGGCCTCCATAACTCAAGTCAAAGCCCGCGGTGGAAGTCCCAAAGGAGCCGTAGGATGCCGTGAGACCGCCGTGCGGTGTGGTGACGCCCTGGCCAGAGCGAGTGGTCACGTTGATGACGAGGCTCGTCTTGTCCCCATATTCGGCCGGTGGCGCGCCTGAGATCACTTCGAGTGACTGGACAGCATCGAGCGGAATCTGGTTCGAGAACACCTTGCTTTGCTGGTCGGTGATGGGCTGGCCATCCACCGAAAATGAATTTTCCGCGTGGTCGCCCAGGCCATGGAAAAGACCATTGGAGTCCGCCGCGACGCCTGGCGTCGCCAGCGTGATGAGCGAGCTCAACGACGACGATTGACTTTCGAGAGGCAGCTTTTCGAACAGGGCGCGGTCCACGTCGGTGTGAAAGGTGGAGTCGTTCTCCAACAGGTCGTTGCCACCCTCGACCGTAACCGTGCTGGATGTTCCCGCTACAGTCAGGCTGACCTTAACATTCACCGGGACGCCGGAGCGGACATCCACATCCTGGGAATAGGGTGCGAATCCGGCCGCAGTGACGGACAGGTGATAGGGATTGAATGGCACATTCGGAAAATTGAAAGCGCCGGAGCTGTCTGTGGTCGTGGTGCGGTCGAGACCGCTGACTGGATTGTGAATCTCGATAGTCGCATTCGCCACCACCGCTGCGGAAGGATCCACTACCGTCCCCGAAATCGTTCCGGAGTTGGATTGACCGTTGACAATCCCCGGCACGGCCAACAAGCACAGCAAAACACTGAATGTTCCCAAGAATGAATCACGAACTCGCATAAATCCTCCTCGCGCGATGTATGAAAGAGTTGAATGAATATGCTCCATGGGTTGAATGGCCACGGCGCAGTTCTATTCGCGATAAAGAAAAGAGAGGAGATTTAAGCGGGAGGGGCGCGCGAGGAGACCTGGTGCGAAATAAGCTCCAGATGAGGATCAACTGGCCGAGTCTGAACCAGCCGGACGATTGCATTCGGCGCTTGCAACCCGGTTCCATGCGAAAGATCAACTGCTACCGAGTGAGCGACCTGGCAAACGCGGCAGTGCTGGTCTTCAAACGACCGGCTGTGCCAGTGGCCCGCAGTCTGCAGCGCGAAAGACACCACGACGAATGCCAGCAGCGTGGCCAACAGCCGGTAAGTGATGCGCCGCCGATTCATTAAACCTCGAGAACTCGCTCGCCAATGATACTTAGACGCAGAAAGCGCCGCACTAGTGGCGCCAAATTTGTGCCGTGTCGTGCACCCCGATCGTTCATACCTGGAGAACGTCTCCTTCACGGGCAACCATTTTGTAGAGCACCGGACTGACAATCCGGCCAAGAAACAGGCGGGAGATGAGCCCGGCCACAACCACGATGGCGAATGGTTTTTGCGAATCGGATCCGATGCCTGTGGACAGAGCCGCGGGCAGAAGCCCCAGGCAAGCGACCAGGGCTGTCATCATAATCGGCCGCAAACGCACCAGCGACGCTTCGAATGTGGCCCGCTCGATCCCATGCCCTTCGAGCCGAAGCTTATTGATGTAGGAAACATCAATCACGGCGGTCTCGGTCGAGACCCCCATAAGGACCAGGAGTCCGAGGATAGAGGAGACGCTCAGCGGCGTGTTTGTCAGCCACAAAGCGAGTAGCGCTCCGACGGGCTCGGTCATCACCACGCTCAGAACCACGGTGACAGGAAACTTAAAGTTTCCGTATAGCGCAAAGAGAATCAGGAAAATCAAGAGAACGGTGAGCGGAGCGATTACTACCACCTGGTTCATGGCCGTAATAAATTCGCTGTACTCGCCGCCCCACGCGATCCTGTAACCAACGGGAAGGGACTTCACAACGTCGGCGATGGCGCGCTGGCCTTCTTCGACCGCGCGCTGCAGGTCGCGGCCTTCGATGCTGTATTGCACCCCGATGTAGCGGGAATTATTTTCGCGGTAAATGAACGAAGCTCCATTGCCTTCTCGGATGTCCGCTAGTTGGGAGAGCGGAATCTGCTGGCCCGTGGGCGTGCCGACCAACAGATTGGCAACCTGAAGAGCGCCCTCGCGGAATTCCGGCTTCATGCGCACCACCAGGTCGAATAATTTTTCGCCCTGAATCACCTGTGTAGCCGCTTGACCGCCGACGGCCGCTTGCACAATGCCCTCCACGTCCGCGACGTTCACGCCGTAGCGCGCAATTTTTTCGCGGTTCACTTCCACCAGCAGGCTGGGCTGGCCCAGTTCGCGTACCAGTGTCAACTCCGTGAACCCGGGCACGCGGGAAAGACGCCGCTTGATTTCAAGCGCCTTGTCTTGCAATACATTCAGATCCCCACCATAGATTTTCACGGCCAGCGCGCTCTTCAATCCGGTAAGCGCTTCGTCCACAGCGTCCTCCGCAGGCTGCGTGTAGTTGAAGATAACGCCCGGGTATGCCGTAAGCTGCTTCTGCACGTCTTCAATCAGCTCTGGCTTGCTGTGAATGGGACCCTGGGCCCATGCGGAATCTTTGTAGGACTTCAGCCCCACATAAAATTCGTCGTTGAAGAACCCGGTTGGGTCGGTGCCGTCGTCGGGACGTCCCAGCTCGGAGCCGACTTCAGTGACCATAGGATACTTCATCAAGAGATTTCGGATCTGCGGACTGAATTTTGCGGCCTCCTCATAAGAAATGGTGTAAGGCAGCGTCGCTCGAATCCAAAGAGCGCCTTCGTCGAGATGTGGCATGAACTCCCCGCCGATGCGAGGAATCAGCAAGAGTGATGCTGCGAAAATGATGGTGGCGAGCAACATCGTAAGCTTCGGGCGCTCCAAGCACCACTTGAGCTCTGACGAGTATTCCTCCCGGATCCATTCGTACGGTTTGTTCCGCCGCTCGCGGACGCCTTGCTTAAACCAGTACGAGCACATCACCGGCACAAAAGTCAGCGTGAGGATCAGCGCGCCGACCAGCGCCACCGACATGGTGTCCGCCATGGGATGAAACAGCTTTCCCGAAGGTCCACTGAGCGCGTAGATGGGGATATAACCCGCGATGATCACGGCGACGGAGTAAAAGATGGGGCGGTCCACGTCTTTGGCAGCGGCAAGAATTACGTCGCGCAGGTCGTATTGTTGTCCTTCGCGCAGACCGAGTTCGCGATAGACGTTTTCAACCATCACCAGCGTGCCGTCGATGATGATTCCGAAATCAATCGCCCCAATGGAAAGCAGGTTCGCCGCCACATCGTGCGCGTGAAGAAATATAAAAGAAAAAAGAAGTGCCAGCGGAATGGTCATGGCCACAATTACCGCCGCGCGGAAGCTCACCAGAAAAAAAATCAGGACAATCAGGACCAGCACCATGCCCCGTAGCAGGTTTGACTCTACGGTATCGGTAGTCAGCCGCACCAGGTCACTGCGGTCATAGAACGGCCGCACCTTTACGTCCGGCGGCAGAATGTGCTCATTGAGCTCCTTGGTTTTTGCTTCCACGCCCTGCAGGACGATCTGCGTTTGTTCGCCCCGGCGCATCAGAATGACGCCCTCGACCGAGTCGTCATTCTTGTTGAATCCGAATTGACCTAGCCGGGGAGCGTGGCCGATGGTGACTTCGCCGACATCGCGCACGCGCACCGGAACGCCGTTTTGCGTTCCGATGATGATGCTGCCGATGTCGGCAGTGTCCTTGATCAGGCCCAGGCCGCGGACGTAATAGAATTGCCCGCCCTGAGAGTAAAAGCCGCCGCCGGTGTTCGCGTTGTTGACGCTGAGCTGCTGAATAATCTGCGGAACCGTGATGTGGTAGCCGTAAAGCCGCGCGGGATCGAGCAGCACCTGATACTGCATCACCGTCCCACCGAAGCCGGAATCGTCGGCCACGCCCGGCACCTGCTTGTACTGCCGCGCGATTACCCAGTCTTCAAAGGTTTTCAGTTCTTGCGGAGAACGGTCGGGGCTCTCGAGCACGTAGCGGTACACCAGACCTGAAGGACTGAAAAGCGGAGCCATGGAAGGCGTAACGCCGGAAGGCAAATTCGACTGCACATCGCTGAGCCGCTCGAACACCACCTGGCGCGCGAAGTAGTCGTCCGTGCCCTCGTTGAATGTTAACCGCACGTCGGAGAGGCCGTAGAGCGAAATCGAACGCTGCACCTCCATCTTCGGCACACCGTTCATTTCCACTTCGATCGGCAGGGTCACCAACCGCTCGATTTCTTCCGCCGCGTGCCCCGGCCACTGCGTGATCAATTCCACCATGGGCGGCGACAAATCTGGGTATGCATCCACGGGCATGCGCTGGAAAGCCACGGCGCCACCCACGGCGATAAATGCGGTCACCATCAAAATCAGGAACCGCTGGTTCAGCGCGAATTGGACAATGCGATGAATCATCGAGTGTCGGCCGTTGTCTTAGTGCTGCAGGGAATTGGCGAATTGCAGGAACAAGCTCCCATCGCCCACGACTTTTTCACCCGCTGAAAGCCCCTTCAACACTTGCGTCTGGCCCGCCTGGCTCTGGCCGATTTCCACGCCGCGCCGTCCGAATTGGTTCGAGCCGGTAACCACATAAACGAACGGTTGGTTCTGGTCGTCGCGCAAGATAGCGGCGTCGGGGACAGCTATGGCGTTTTGGATCACGCCGGCAGTCACTGTGGCAACGCAGTACATGTCTTTCTTCAGCTTTTTGCCGGGGTTTTCGACCTCCAGGCGCGCCTGCAGCGTGCGCGTAGTCGGGTCGAGCGCTGGGGACAGAAAGGAAATTTTCCCGTGAAATATGTCCGGATAGGAGTCTGTCTGCACCGTGACGGCATCACCGGCTTTCACGTATGCAAGATCGTTCTGATAGACGTTGACGAGCACCCACACCGTGCTCATATCCGAGATGGTAAACGCCTGCGTCACGCCCGCTTGCAACAATTGGCCGGGTGCCACCAGTCGCTCCACCACCTCACCGCCAATCGGAGAAAGCAGCGGAAGTTCAGGAGTAGATGGAATCTTGTCGAGCTCGTCCGGTTTCGGCACCCCAAGGATTCTCAGGCCTTGCTCAGTGGCGTCGAAATCTGCCTTGGCCTGATTGCGGTCAGATTCCGCCTGCAACAAATCGCGCTCAGAGATTGCGTGGTGCGCGTAGAGGTCTTCCGCACGCGCGAAATTTTTATCTGCCACGCGAGAAACGTCCCGGGCTTTCAAGTATGTTGCGCGCAACTGTGAATAGTCCGGGCTGCTGACCTCCAGCAGCGGCTGGCCCCGCCGCACCTGTTCCCCAGGCACAACCAAAATCCGGCTCACCGGGCCGCCGACTTGCGTGATCACTGGTGTGGTCTTGAACGCGTTGTAAGCCACCGCGCCGGTAAGACGCAGCGTACGCGTAAGCTTCACCGGCGCAACGGTCACCACTTGCACATGCGACATCTGCTGCTGCGGGATGGTGAAAAGCTCGGGCGTTGCGCCTTTGGCTTCCTTGGAGGAGTACGACGTCATGTCCTCGGCGCGCTCGCCCTTGCCGGAGCCACACCCAGCCAGCGCCATCGCCATTGCTGCCAGGCCTGCACCCGCGCGAAAAATGTGGTAGCGGCCGCGATGATTTTTACAGCCTGTACTCACGGCAGGCTCCTGGTCCCCACCGCTTCACGCAACTGTTCAACGGCGAGCAGATAGGCCGCGAGTGATTGACGGTAAGCAAGCTGAATCGCGCGGTAGCTGCGCTCGGCATCCAGATAGTCAAGCAAGCTGGCCGCGCCGCGCTTGTAGGCGTACTCGCTGATGTCGCGGGAAAGCTTGGCTTCGTTCAGATAGCCGGAGATGTATAGCGACACGACCAGATCGTTGTCGTGGACGCCTTCGTAGGCGGTGGTAACGTCACTCATCACCTGATCGCTGGCCGCGAGTTGCAACTCCTCCGCCTGCGTAATGGCATAGCGCGTGCGCGCGATTTCGCCCTGGTTGCGGTTGAAGATGGGAACCTGGAAGCTGCCGAAGAAAGAGCCGGCGCTGGTGGCGCTTACGTGGTCGTAATTGAATGTTCCGGTGACGTCCACTTTTCCATTGGCGCGCGCAAGTTGGTACTGACTATTGGCCGCCGTCACCGCCTGGCGGGCCGCGCGCAGATCAGGACGTTCGGCGATGGCTTTGGCCTGCAGTTCTTCGAGCTTGACCTTCACCGGCTGGTACTCGAACGCGCCGGCAACGTCGTAATCCTCGCCCACCGATTCGTACCCCAGCAATTGGCGCAGACCCACAAGAGCCTGGGTGCGCGCCAGGCGGGCCTGCGAGACGTCTTGCTGGAATTGCAGCAACTGAAGGTGGATTTTCAGGAATTCGCCTTCGCTAATATCGCCTGCCTTGTACCGCGAGTCGCTGATGTCCACCGTGTTCTGAAAGCTTTTCAAGTCTTCCTGGGCGAGGTCGAGCGTGGACTCCGCGAGTTGCACGTTGAAAAATTGGGAAGCCACCTGAAACACAAGCGTGCGCTCGTTGTCTGCCACTGTGAAGCGCGCTTCGGCCGTGGTATCCCTTGCCGCCTGCAAGCGGTGCTGGCGCTTCCGGCCGCGCTCGAAAAGATAGCTGAGGCCCAGATCGAATTGCGCGGTCGTGTTGATGTAATCCGCGCTGAATTTATTCGGCTGGAAGATGGGAAGGAACTGCGTGTCGGCGGTAAGCACGGGATTTGGGCGCAGGTTGGCGGTAATCTCGAGTGCCTCGTCCTGCTGGATGGTGGTGCGTGCGGCTTTCAGCGTGTGGCTGTGCGCGAGCGCCAACTGGATCGCCTCGTCCAGCGTGATGCGCAGCGGGCCTGTCGTCGCCGCCGCAGGGGTTTGCGCGGAGGTTACGCCCGCCAGACACACGGCTCCCGCCAGAACTGCTAATTGCAAATATTGCGAACGCATGGATTTTTCCCTCACTTTGAAACTACGAGTGTGAATCCAAATGCCGCGAGCGGCACGGAACGGACGGGATCCTAAGCGGAAGGTGGTGCGCGGGCCGGGAGCCGCGGAGTTTCCGGGCTCGGTGTGAATTCTGGTTCTTGTGGTTCAGACCGCTGTCCGATGGTCGCAAGCGCCGGCGCGCGATGGCTCGCCAGCGGTCGCTCTATCGGCTGGTGATTCAGATGACAGATAGAACAGTTATTGTCTGAGACTTTGGAATGGTGGTGCCAGATGCCCCCGAGGGTTACCGTGACGACGAGTAGCGTCAGCAGCGCCACGGATATTGCTACCGATCGAATTGCCCTTCTTTCCCGCATTCCTAGGTTCCAGCCAATTCAACTGCCACAATCATACTGTAGATGTTCTTGTATCCCAATAGGTTGCGGTCGGCGCGTGCCGCGGAAGTCAACCAGCTCTAGTTCGAATGCTCAAGCGCCTTTTCCACCATGGCCACGCATTTTTCCACGCGTTTCCGCAGCGGGCCTTCGATATCCTGCTGGCGTTGGCGCAGCGTGAACATCTCGTCCGCAATGTTCAGCGCGGCGAGCACCGCCACTTTCAGCGAGTCAACCATCTTGGTGGCTTCGGCGATAGAACGCATCTTTCCGTCCACGTAGGCGGCCAACTCTTTCAGGTACTCTTCGTTCTGGTCCGCGTTGACGTTGTAGCTCTGGTCGTAAATTTCGATCTTCACGGTCTCGCTCCCCGGCTGGCTGTGGCCATTGTCGGCCAATCGCAATGCCGGCGCAACGGTCTTGTGGCAATGGTGTCCTGCTGACTCTGTTTGGGAGCGCTGGATGAGGGCGCTAGCTTGCGCGAAGGGCGGCGGCCAGCTTCTGTTCCAGCGCTGCAACGATGCGCGCGGAAAAATCCGCGAGCTGCACATCGGTGAATGTTCCTTGCGCGCTCTGAAACGTCACGCGGATCATCAGCGAATATTTTCCCGCGGGAATTTGCCCGCCGCGGAATAAATCAGCCGCTTTGATGCTTTGGAGTTCAGGGATTCCGAGCGCGCGAATTGTTTCTTCCACCCGCGCAAACGTGACGTCATCGGCGAGCACCAGGGAAAAATCCCGCTCGACGGCCGGAAAACGCGGAAGCGGCTTGAATCGCGTGTTTACGCGCGCTGCTTCGATGCCCGCAATCAATGGTTCGAGCTGCAGTTCGGCAACGTACACTTCTTGCCGCAATTTCAGTTGGTCGGCAACGCGCCGCGCGATCTGTCCGGCGATGCCCAGACTGTTTCCATGTGCGTCACCGTGTACGAGGGCAATCTGCGTCGCGCGCGCCCCTGCGAGCCATGCCGGTCCGCCTGCCTGCCAGCCAAATCCGCCGGCCAGGTCGCCGAGAGTATCGAGATCGCCCTTCAAATCCTCAAACTGATACTCGCGCTCGGATTCATGAATCGTTTTTTCGCGCGCCAGACCAGTTGCGCCAAGGGTGAGCACCGCAGTCTCCACTGGCTCGCCGTCGCGCAATTCGTAAGTCTTGCCGATTTCAAACAGCCGCAGATTGCGCTGCCCGTGATTCAAATTCCATTCAACCGCGCCCACCATGCTAACAATTCCGGTCGAGCGCATCACCGAAGCATCCTCCGCTAGCGGATTGGCAATCACTGCCGACCTGATTTTTTCCGGCCGAAACATTTCATTGCGCTCGGCGTTGACCAACGGGATTTCCACGATTTCCTGATACCCCAGCGCGACGAGGCGCTCAATCAGGCGGTCCTGCGCTTCCGCGTGAGGCAGGCGGCGCGCTGGAAGTTTTGCCGGCGGCAAGCGCGATGGAAATTTGTCGTAGCCGTAGTGCCGCGCGATCTCTTCTACCAGATCTATCCCGCGTGTCACGTCGCGCCGCCACGACGGTTGCCGGCATTCCCACACAGCCATAATGGAGCCCGCGCTGCCGCGATTGTTGTCCACTCGAACTGGGTGAAACCCCAGCGCGCCGAGAATATCTTCGATATCGCGGTCCGGCACATCAGCGCCCATCACGCGCAGCAATTCCTTCCGCGACAATTCGATTTTCCGCGGCGGCTCGGGACGCGGGTACACGTCCACAACGCCCGCAAGAATTTCACCGCCCCCAAGCTGCTGGATCAATTCGGCCGCACGCCGCGAGGCCAGCTCCGCCATTTCCGAATCAGCTCCGCGCTCGAAGCGGTAAGAAGCTTCCGTGCGCAGGCCAAGCGCTTTGGACGTGCGTCGAATCGCAATGGGATCGAACCACGCGCACTCGATCAGAATGTTGCGTGTGCTGAAGCTGATCTCCGTGTCCGCGCCGCCCATGACGCCGCCGATTCCCACCGCGCGCGTGGCATCCGCCACCACGCACATGTCTTTCTCGAGCTTGCGTTCCTCGCCATCGAGTGTGCGGATTTTTTCTCCCGGCCGCGCGCGCCGCACCACGATGCGGTGCTCGTTCAGTTTGTCGAAGTCGAAGGTGTGCAGTGGGTGTCCCAGTTCGAACATCACGTAGTTCGAGATGTCCACCACGTTGTTGATGGATTTCTGGTCGATCGCTTCCAGGCGCTGTCGCAGCCAGTCCGGCGATGGCTGCACTTTCACGCCGCGCAGCACGCGTGCCGTGAAGCGTCCGCAGAGATCAGGCGTCTCGATTTCAACGCGTGTGGCGGCCGCCGCTTTTTCCGCCGCCTCTTTCAATTTCGGTTGCACTGGCTTGAGCGGCAGCCGGTAAATCGCTGCAGCTTCGCGCGCAATTCCCAGATGTCCCAGGCAATCGGGACGGTTCGCCGTAATTTCCGCGTCCAGCACAGGCCCCGCCGCAGACTCCTCCACCGCATCCACGGCGATGCCGCAGAGCGAGAGCCGCGCGCGCAGATCCGCTGCCGACGCCTTCGCGTCCACGAATTCTTTCAGCCAGTTGTAGAGAACCTTCATTTCAGTTCGTCCAAACCAACTTGCCCGAGCGATAGCTCACGGAAAGATCATTCAACGGCGCCACGCGCCCGCCGCATCGAGGCGGGCAAGATAAACCGCGCGGGGTTCTACCCACCATGACGATCCTCAGTGGATCGTTATGGAAACTGCCGCAGGAAGCGGACATCGTTCTGGAACAGCAGCGGCACTTCCGTGACGCCGTACTTCAACATCGCGAGGCGGTCCACGCCCATGCCGAACGCAAAGCCCGAAAGCCGTTGCGGATCGTAATTCACGAAGCCGTACACCGCCGGATTCACCATGCCCGCGCCGAACAATTCGATCCAGCCGGACTGCTTGCACACGCGGCATCCGCTGCCGCCGCACATGTGGCAGGAAGCGTCCACTTCCGCGGAAGGCTCCGTGAAAGGAAAATAACTGGGCCGCAGGCGTGTCTTCGTTTTGGGTCCCAGAAATTCGCGCGCGAAATGGTCCACGGTGCCTTTGAAATCGCAGAAAGTAATGTCCGTATCGACGGCCAGCCCTTCGATCTGGTGGAACATGTAGCCATGCGTCGCGTCGGGATTATCGCGGCGATAGACCTTTCCGGGTACCACGATGCGCACCGGTGGCGGCTGCTTTTCCATGGTGCGAATCTGCATCGGCGAAGTGTGCGTGCGCAGCAGGTGCGGCGAGCGCGAACCGGCGATGTAGAAAGTGTCCATATTGTCGCGCGCCGGATGGTGCTCGGGAATATTGAGGGCCTCGAAGTTGTAGTAGGGAGTCTCGATCTCCGGCCCTTCCACCACGCTGAAGCCGATGGAAAGGAAAATCCGCTGCAGCTCTTCGAATGTCTGACGAATCAGGTGCCGCGTGCCGATCGGACGTTCAATGCCGGGAAGCGAGAGATCGATTTTCTCGCGCGAGATTGCAGTCTGTTCCGCGGTTGCTTCGATCGCCGCCTGCCGGTCGGTTAGCGCGGATTCAACGTGCGCTTTGAGCTGGTTCAACTCTTGCCCGACCACGCGCTTCAACTCCGGCGGCGCCGGCTTCAGCCAGTTGTCGGTGATTTGCGAGAGAATTCCAGATTTGCGCCCGAGCCAGCCATCGCGCACGGATTTCCAGGCAGACTCATCCGCGGCGACAGCCAGTTCACGGTCGAACGCGCCGCAAAAATCTGCGAACATCTTGACGACGGCATCGGGCGCAGTGACGCCGAGCAGCGCGAGGGTTCGTTTTGTTTGTTCCTTTGGGTCGTTCGTCGTCATCAAAGTGCCTGACTGACTCAGGGTATGAGGACGCGGCTACAAGCTGCTGCCGCAGCTACCCTTCTTCGTGATGCCGAACGGGTTCCGGTTTCGCTGCAGCCTTCACAGGCGCCGCCGCCGGTGCCGGCTTGATGTGTTGCTTCGCCGATTCCACCAGCGCCGTAAACCCTGCGGCATCGCGCACGGCCATGTCCGCAAGAATTTTCCGGTCCAGCTCGATGCCGCCCACCTTCAGCCCATGAATTAACTGGCTGTAGGTGATGCCGTTGTTCCGCGCGGCGGCTCCAATGCGCTGGATCCACAGCGTGCGGTAATCGCGTTTGCGTGTCCGCCGGTCGCGATAGGTGTACCGCAGCGAGCGGTTCACCGCTTCTTTCGCCGACCGGTAGAGCTTTCCCTTGGTCAGGAAAAAGCCCTTGGCGTGCTTCAGCAGCTTTTTGCGCTTGGCTCGCCGCTTTGTACCACGTTTTACTCGAGGCATGGCTTGATTCTCCTGTCGCGCGCCCGGATGGCGCCATCGATTTCAAAATTTTTTACGGGGAAACAAATCAGGTCCAGCCGCCCGGAGGAACACCAGGGCTGCAGGACGGGTTTGTCTCGTTGAACTGCTGCTCCCACGCTCCATAAATCGGAGCGGCCGGCCGGCAGGCACCCGTTACGCTCTGCCCAGCACGGAATTAAAACCTAAGAAAATCTAAGCGCCGTACGGCAACGCCAGCCGCACGTTGTGCACATCGGCCGGATTCACCACCGCAGACTTGCCCAGCTTCCGCTGGCGACGCGGCTTCTTGGTGCCAAGCAGATGGCGCATGCCCGAATGCCGGCGGATGATTTTGCCGGTGGAAGTGATCTTGAAACGCTTGGCCGCGCCGCGATGCGTCTTCAACTTCATTTTCTTGTTCTTCTTCACAATTTCCTCGTGGAAATAAAATTTCTAGGCCTGCCCGCCCGCGCTCGATTGCGCCGCCCTCGCCGGTGCCGCAGCCGCCGCGCCTTTTTTCGGCGCCAGCAGCGCCAGCAGAATATTTGCTTCCATGCGCGGCCCGAATTCCACCAGCGCGTGGTCAATCACGTCCTTCAGCAGGCGGTTCATCTTCGCGCGGCCCACATCCTGGTGCGCCATTTCGCGGCCGCGGTGAAAAATCATGGCCTTCACTTTGTGGCCCTCGCCGAGAAACCGGATGATCTGATTCTTGCGCACCTGATAATCGTGCTCGGCGGTGGATGGCCGGAACTTCACTTCCTTGATGTGCGAACTTTTCTGATGTTTCTTGGCTTCGTGGGCTTTTTTACTCTGCTCGTACTGGAATTTCCCGTAATCCACCAGCTTGCAGACGGGCGGCACCGCATTCGGCGAAATTTCCACCACGTCCAGCCCTTTGTCCCGGGCCGCCTTCATCGCGTCGAACAGCGACATCACGCCCAATTGATTTCCGTCTTCATCTACCACGCGCACTTCGCGGGCGCGTATGCGCTCGTTTACTCGAAGCCCTGCAGGACCGCCTCGCTCTGCGATAAACGCACCTCCCGGGCTCGCGAAACCTTCATCGCCGCCCGCTCCTCCGTCCCCCCGCGCACTGGAATTCCCGCTGGAAGGTTCGGGGCAGGAAGTATAGCACGGCTTTCCGCCCGTCCGAAAAGGGACTACGCAGCTCAGGAACTCAATTCCAGGTCGCCATCTGAGCCGACGATCCGCGCACGCAGTTGCGCTATTTCGCCGCGCGCGACGACAACCTCTACTCCGAGGCGATTGTACAGGACGGGCAGATCATTCGTTTGGGGGCATGCTACAGAAAAATTAGTCAGGTGGCAGCCCGCGGGCGCATCAACGGACGGATGCACCGAGTCGCGGCTCCACTCGATAAAAAATGGAAGCAAGCCGCCTCGATCGTCTTCGAACCGGAATGATTTCCAGTGCAGGATTTTTCCGTCGGGGCGCGCGCGTGACCCATCGCTTGGCCCTTGAATCGCAAACCCCGCATCGCGGACTTTCTTCGCCAGCGCGGTAATGTCGTTGGTGTGCATTGCCCAGCCCAGCAGGTGCGGTTCGCGCATCTTCGGCAGGTCGGGAAACCAGGACTGCCCATGCTGCTCCGGGTCAGGGGCAATAATTTCGAGATAACGCTGGCCCCCCAGCGTGAGTAGCGCGTTGCGCGTGCCGCGACCGGGATGCACGCCGCCAAAAACCGCACGCACTCCGGCGCGTTTCTCGACGAACGCGACGCCGCGGTCGAGGTCGTCAATGCCAAGAATCATGTGGTCGAAGTCGGCCGGCACGCTCTCTGCCCCCCACGCAAATCGAGACACTGCGAGCACACTTCCTGCGAGGGTAAAAAATGTTCTCCTGGAAAAGTTCTGCGTCATGATTGCTAGCCGACCGACTTGGAATCCACTTCCGCGCGCAGGTCGGCCACGAACTGGGCCAGCGGCCGCGGGCCCAAGTCACCTTTGGCGCGGTGGCGGACGGCAACGGTGCCTGCTTCAGCCTCTTTCGCGCCGATCACGAGCATGTAGGGTATTTTCTGCATCTGCGCATCGCGAATTTTGGCCTGCAGCTTCTCGTTGCGGTCGTCGAGATGGATACGGAAGCCCGCGTCCTTGAGCTGCAGCGCCACATTCTGCGCGTACACCAGAGTTTTTTCGCTCAGCGGCAGCACGCTTGCCTGCACCGGCGCAAGCCACGTCGGAAAAGCGCCTGTGTAATGCTCGATCAGCACGCCAAAAAATCTCTCGACTGAGCCCAGGAGCGCGCGGTGCACCATCAGCGGCTGGTGCCGCGCGCCGTCTTCGCCCACGTACTCGAGCTTGAACCGCCGCGGCAGATTGAAATCGAATTGCACAGTGGTCAATTGCCACGGCCGCCCGATCGCGTCCACCAGCTTCACGTCGATCTTCGGGCCGTAAAACGCCCCTTCGCCGCGTACGTACTTGTACAGGACATTCATGCGCTTCAAGGTGCTGGTCAGCGCATCTTCGGCGTGTCTCCACTCTTCCGGCGTCCCAGGATAATCCTGCGGGCGCGACGGGTCGCCTCCCGACAACTCCACTTCGTAGCGATCGAAACCGAAGACGCGCAGAACCTCCCAGGCAAATTCGATGCAGTCCTGAATTTCTTTTTCGATTTGTTCCGGCATGCAGAAAATGTGCGCGTCGTCTTGCGTGAATCCGCGCACGCGCAGCAGGCCGTGGAGCACGCCCGACCGCTCGTAGCGGTACACGGTCCCAAGTTCCGCGAGACGGTACGGCAACTCGCGATAGCTCCGCAGCCGCGATTTGTAAATCAAAATGTGCCCCGGGCAATTCATGGGCTTGAGCTGGTAGAGATCTTTCTCCACCTCCACCGGCCCGAACATGCTGTCTTTGTAAAATCCCGTGTGCCCGCTGATTTCCCACAAGTGCCGCCGCATCACATGCGGCGTGAACACCAGTTCATAGCCGCGCCGCACCAATTCGTCCTTCAGCCAGTCTTCCATTTCCCGGCGGACGATCCCGCCCTTGGGATGCCAGAAAATCAGCCCCGGCCCCGCGTCCTCCTCGATGCTGAAGAGATCGAGCTCCGCGCCGAGCCTGCGATGGTCGCGCTTCTTCGCTTCTTCGAGCTTGTGCAGATATTCGTCGAGCTCTTTCTGGTCCACGAAGCAAGCGCCGTAAATCCGCTGCATCTGCGGATTGCTTTCCTGGCCTTTCCAGTAAGCGCCCGCAACATTCATCAATTTGAACGCCTTGATTCGCCCGGTCGAAGGAATATGCGGCCCGCGGCAGAAATCGAGAAATTTCCCGGTGGTGTAGAACGACACCATCGGCTCGGTGGCTTTTTCCTCCACCAGCTCGCACTTAAAATTCTGCCCGCTCTTGCGGTACAGCTCGAGCGCTTCCGGCTTCGGAATCAACTTGCGCTCGTTCGGGATGTCCTTCGCAGCCAACTCGCGCATCTTGGCTTCGATTTTTCCCAGATCCTCAGGCGTAAACGGCTCTTCGCGCACGAATTCGTAGAAGAAGCCGTTGTCGATTGGCGGGCCGATTCCCAGCTTCACGTTAGGAAAAAGTTCAAGCACCGCGGCA
>Ga0210384_10003846_pt1 | contig 17103 bp, 17 predicted proteins | sample IncBWH2MmetaG_FD_160574 | JGI IMG/M metagenome (GOLD analysis project Ga0210384, IMG submission 160574) | Forest soil microbial communities from Barre Woods Harvard Forest LTER site, Petersham, Massachusetts, United States - Inc-BW-H-2-M | ecosystem: Environmental > Terrestrial > Soil >...
GGAATTAAGTCAGCGGGATTCACGCCCAACACCTCAGCTATGTGCACCAAAACGTGGCAGTGCAGCGGCTGACGTCCAGTCTCAATGTTTGTGATTGAAGTTCTGGAAAGTCCAATTGCATCTGCGAGTTTTTCTTGGGTCAACTTCGCAGTGCGGCGGGCATCGCGGAGGCGCTGTCCCATGGCTTTATAGAAGGGGCCCTGCGGAACGGCCATGTCTACTTTTATCGTGGACGAAGCAAAATGTCAACCCCAGAAACAGTCAGTAATAGAAACATATATAAATGTTCTCCTAGTTGACAACCGTCGAGATTCCAGCTAACTTCAAAGTGGGTATCAATCCGAGTCTTGGGGGTAAACATGAACAACGTGCAGGAACACCACAGCGAGGGATCATCTCACCCGGAGCGCTTCACGATCATTGTGAATGGCCGCCAGAAAGTCGTGGCGGAGGAGAAGTTGTCATTCGACGACATCGTTGCCTTGGCCTTTGAGAATCCACCAAAGGGCCCGAATATCGTTTTCACAGTTACGTACAGAAAGGCCGAAGGCAATAAGGAAGGAACTTTGGTCGAGGGGAGGACAGTCGAGGTTAAGGATGGAACGGTCTTTAATGTCACAGCAACTGATAAATCGTAGCGTTGATCTGACTCGACTGCGGGACGAGGGATATGACGTCGAAGTGAGGTCTAGCTACCTGTTGGTCAAGAACGTCCCCTATGTCAACTGCCGCATGGAGATCAAACTCGGGATTCTCGTGTCAGAATTGAGTTTGGCGGGCGATGTGACGACGGTGCCAGGCACTCACGTTGTCATGTTCTCCGGAGATCATCCGTGCCATAAAGACGGAACAGAGATGGTCGAAATCAAGCATGGTAGTAGCCCACAGCAGCTTGATCGCGATCTTGTTGTTCATCATTCGTTCTCCAGCAAGCCGAGCGGCGGCTACAGAGACTACCACGAGAAAATGGCGACTTACGTTGCCATCATTTCCAGCCCAGCTCACGCGATTGATGCCACTGTTACAGCGAAAACCTTTCCGATTATTGAAACAAACGAGGAGGAATCGGTGTTCAACTACATCGATACCGCCTCAAGTAGGGCCGGGATCAATGTCGTGGCTCGAAAGCTGGAGATTGGGAAAATTGCAATAGTGGGCTTGGGCGGTACAGGGTCCTATGTGCTGGACCTAGTGGCCAAGACCCCGGTCAGAGAGATTCATCTTTTTGACGGAGATAGCTTCTCGCAGCACAACGCTTTCAGGTCACCCGGCGCTCCGTCTGTCGAAGAATTGAGGGAAAAGCCACAGAAGGTGGTTTTCTTTCAGAAAAAATACTCGAGGATGAGGCGCGGTATCATCGCGCACGACTGCTACCTTGAAAGTACGAATGTCGATGAGCTGCGCGGAATGGACTTTGTATTCCTCTGCTTGGATAGCGGCGCGGCTAGGCGGCTAATCGTGACCAAGCTGGAAGAATTTGGTGTGCCGTTGATCGATGTGGGAATGGGCTTACATCAAGTCGGTGAGTCTTTACTTGGGGTTCTGAGAATCACTAGCAGCACCTCGACGCACCGCGAGCACGTGCAGGATGGCAACAGGATTCCATTTTCGGACTTTGACGGTAACAACGACTATTCTCGAAACATCCAGGTTGCCGACCTCAACGCCCTCAGCGCAGCGTTGGCCGTCATTAAGTGGAAAAAACTGTTTACTTTCTATTTGGACCTGGAGAACGAGTATCACAGTACGTACACCATCGATGGCAATGCGCTAACCAATGAGGATCGGCCATGAAGCCCGAGATTGTCCTCAGACACGAATTCGTTGAATACATCCCTGATGACCTGAAGGATGGAACGATCTATGTGTCCCTAGCGTTCGCGACAGCGGCGCATAAATGCTGTTGCGGGTGCGGAGGTGAGGTTGTCACTCCGATCAGTCCGACAGATTGGCGGTTGATATTTGATGGCGAATCGATTTCGCTTGACCCATCCATTGGAAACTGGAACTTCAGCTGTAAGGCTCACTACTGGATACTGCGTAACAGAGTGAAATGGGCACCTCGGTGGTCTCAGAAAAAAATTGAAATTGGGAGAGCTCATGATCGGTCGAAGAAGGAGAGGTATTTCGAGACCAACATGAGTCCGACGGCTGAAACCGTGCCTACCGAAAAGCCCTCACGCTGAGGTTTCCCTGCCCAAATACCGTCACAAACCCAATTCCCAAAATGGGAATTTCCCGAAAATAAAGTTCCCCAAGTTGGCGGAAGCACCCCTTTTTTCGACCATTCCCCCCAACTTCACAACGTAAGTGATTGACCCGCAGGGACTTCACAGAAAATGTTCCACGTGGAACATTTTTTTGGAACAAGGGCAGTGGATCTAGCCGAAAGCTGATAGCCGACAGCTGAGAGCTACCCCGCCATCTCCGGCGTAGAAGCCAGCAGGCTCTGAGTGTAGGCGTGCTGCGGATGGTCGGTGATTTGTTCGGCGGTTCCCAGCTCGACGATCTTGCCGCGATGCATCACCGCGATCCGCGTGGCCAGGTAGCGCACCACCGGCATCGAGTGCGAGATGAACAGATAGGTCAGCTGAAACTCGCGCTGCAACTGGGCGAGTAAGTTCACCACCTGCGCTCCCACGCTGACGTCCAGCGCCGACACAGGCTCGTCCGCCACAATGAACTTCGGCCGCAGCGCCAGCGCCCGCGCAATGCCGATACGCTGCCGCTGCCCTCCGCTGAACTCGTGCGGATAGCGCGGCAGCGCCGACGCATCGAGCCCCACGGCGCGCAACAGTTCTCCAGCGCGCACACGCCGCGCTGCCTTGCTCAGCGACTCATGAATTACCAGGGGCTCGGCGACGATGTCCTCCACACGGAAGCGCGGATCGAGCGATCCAAACGGGTCCTGAAAAATAATCTGCATGTCGCGCCGAAGCTGCCGCAACTCTCCACGTCCCGCAGCCAGCAAGTCGTGGCCATCAAAGCGCACGCTGCCCGCGCTCGGCTCGATCAGGCGCAGCACCATGCGTCCGAGCGTGCTCTTGCCCGAACCGGATTCGCCGACCAGTCCTAATGTTTCTCCTGCGGAAATATCGAGTGACACGCCATCGACGGCGCGCACTTGCCGTTTAGCGCCACTGGCGAAAGGAGAGTCGCCGCCGGTATAAATCTTCGTCAGATCGCGAATTTCAACCAGAGCCATGGTCTGCGATTCTTATCACGTTGCGATTATCTTGTAGCGATCAACGGCACCGCCGCCAGCGCTGCCAGCATCCCAACCAGCTTCCAGCGCGTAAAATGCTCCCGCAAAAAGATGCGCGCCAGAATTACCGTGACCGCCGGATACAACGACGTTAGCATCACCGCCGCGTCGAGGCGGCCTGTCTGGGTGGCGCGAATGAAACAGACCGTGCCGGAAATATCGAGCATGCCGGCCAACAAGCCCATGCCCACACGGGTTGCGTCCATGCGCTGAATGTGCCCGCCAATCAAGACCATCACGGCTACTGTCACCAGCGCGGCGAACCGCGAACAGACGCCTCCCCAGAACGCGGAAATATTTCCGGCCTGCTTGATGAAGATATAGAAGCAGGCAAATCCAACGCCGCAAATCACAGCCGTAGCCAGGCCCTTGGCGGACAAGCCCCCTTCGTCCGGCCGCGCAATCAACCAAATTCCAACGGCGGCCAAAGCAAAACCCGTGAGCGCCAGCCTGCCCGGGAGTCCGTCTACGAAGATGCCCACCGCTGCTGGGATCGCAGCACCCACCACGGCGGCAATGGCGGCGGTCAGTCCCATCTTGCCCGAGGACAGCGCCCCATAAAACAACGAGAGTGCCGCCCCGCCACATGCTCCGGAGAGTAAGGCCCAGTACACGCTCGCCGTGGGCGGAAACACCGCATGCGTGCTCAGGGCCAGCGCCAATACCAACGCCAGCCCGCCAACGTGCGAGATGGCCGTCAAGAAATAAGCATTCGCCCGACGCGAAGCGAAGCCTCCGAGGAAATCCGAGCTTCCCCAGGCCAGCACCGCTGCAAGGCCATAGCCAGTGGGAACGAGTTGTAACGATGGCGTCATTTTTTCGGAGACCAAGTATGTGGGGCAAACGTTCGAGCTTACCACGGAGTTTCCCGCTATCTTCGCCGCTAGGATGGTAGAATTTCCACAGTCTTGATGTCTTAGCTTGATCACCCTAGGTTTCTGTCCCAGGATTCGCAGCTTGATTGAACTAGCGCCCTCGATCTTATCCGCTGATTTCGCCCGCCTCGCCGAGCAGGTGCAGAGCGCCGTGGCGGGCGGCGGCTCCGTGGTGCATGTCGACGTGATGGACGGCCATTTTGTGCCCAATATCACCATCGGCCCGCCCGTGGTGCGGTCGCTGCGCAAGGCCACGGCGGCGACGCTCGATTGCCACTTGATGATCGAGAATCCGGACCAGTACATCCCGGACTTTGCCGACGCTGGGGCCAATTGGATTTCGGTTCATCAGGAAGCCTGCCGCCACCTGAACCGTACTTTGCATCTGATCAAGAGCCACGGCCTGAAGGCAGGGGTCGTCATCAACCCGGCAACGCCGGTGGAGACGCTCTCCGAGGTGCTGGACGTGGTGGATTACGTCCTGGTCATGTCCGTGAACCCGGGGTTTGGGGCACAGAAATTTATTCCGGGCGTGCTCGATAAAGTCCGTAAACTTGTAGACTTACGAGCGACTCGGCGCTTGGACTACCGCATCGAAATTGACGGTGGCGTGGCGCTGGATACGATTCCTGAAATTGTTCATGCCGGGGTGGAAATTTTAGTGGCGGGCAACGCGGTGTTCGGGAATGGTGATCCAAAGGTAAATGCTGGGAAGTTGTTGAAAGCCGCCAACAAGGTGAGACTGCTAAAAGCTTAAATTTTTGAGGTCGTGATGAACTTGTCTTCCATGCAACGTCGTTTTACCGCCGTCGTGCTTCTGAGTCTCGTGCTCGTGCTGGCCACGGCTTGCACCAACAAGAGAGTATCGAATCCGCTGGCCAAACTCGACTCGAAGCAGCCCGACAAGGTGCTGTTTGACCGCGCTGAAGATGCGCTGAAACATAACAAGTTCGAGGTCGCGCGCCTTTCCCTGCAGACGCTCATCAACACCTATCCCGATTCGGAATACATGGCACGGGCCAAGCTGGGCGTGGCCGATTCGTGGTACGCCGAGGGTGGCACGGCTGCCTTATCGCAGGCGGAGATCGAATACAAGGACTTCCAAACCTTCTTCCCCAACATGCTGGCGGAAGCGTCCGAGGCGCAGTACAAGGTTGCGAACATTCACTACCAGGAGATGGAAAAGCCGGATCGCGACTTCACTCATGCCCTGCGCGCCGAAGACGAACTCCGGCAGATGATTTTGCAGTATCCGGACAGCCCATTGCTGCCGAAGGCCAAGGAACGGCTGCTGGAAGTGCAGGAAGTGCTGGGGGAGCGCGAGTTCCGCGTCGGGCGTTTCTACTATATGCGCGAGTCGTATCCCGCCGCCCAGGCGCGGCTGCGTTCCCTGACGGATAAGTATCCGCTGTATAGCAAGGCCGACGAAGGGCTCTATTTGCTGGGGCAGTCGTATGAAGGGCAGATCGCGCGCATTCGCGCCATGCCAGCAGGCAAGGCCGATGCGGAACAAGGTAAAGCCCGCGCCATTCAGGAATTCACAAAGAATGCTGCGGAGGCCTACTCCCAAATCGTGAAGCGCTATCCCGCCGGTTTGCGAGGGGAAGACGCCAAACAGAGGCTGGCGGAGCTGCATCAGCCCGTGCCTCAGCCCACTCCGGAAGCGATTGCGTTGAACAAGAAGGAAATCGAAAGCCGGGGCACGCCGGGCATGAAGAGCATGCTTCTCGACAACTTCCGCCGCCACCCGGACACAGAGGAAGCGACCCGGGTTGGGGAGCCGACTCTGGTCGATCCGCAGATGGTGAGCGCAACGGATGTGGCTCGGGCCACAGCCCAGGCGTTTGCTCCAGCGACTGGTTCGTCGACGGTATCGGTGGAGACGGTGAAGGGGGCTCCAGGCCCGAACGAGGCAGCGCCGCGTTCCGACACTCCTCCTTCCGACAAGGTACCGGCGGTCGATCCCAGCGCCACTCCGAATACCACTCCCGCTAACACGTCAGGCGGGACTGCGGCTGCGCCAGTGGAACCTTCCGCGTACGGGGAACTGAAGCCCGACACGGCTCCAGCCAACGCGGCGCCAGCGTCGGAGGCGCCGCCTCCGGCACCTGCGCAGACCAACGAGATCCAGCCGGCAGGGGCTACAGACAATAAGCCTCCGGACTCTGTAAATCAGGCGCCGGCCGCAACTCCGAACAACTCTTCTTCCTCGAGTAGCTCGAAGAAAAAGAAGAAGTCGAAGAAAGTGTTTCCATTCTAATAACGGAACTTAATTGTTCCGAATGATTACGCTCCGGATACATCCGAAAATTGGTGGAAGGCTCTGTCTACGCGAACCATTTACTCTTCTTCCGATTTACCTGTTTTCGTCCCGGAGAATTGGTCCGATCTTGCGGTCATCCGGGTATAAATTGCAAGGTTGTTGAATTAGCAACCATACTGGGTTTCAATGGATTCCCCATTCTTTGATTCTCCTGATAAGGAGCCATAGCCATGCCGCGCCTTGTGATTCTTGGTGTGTTTTTATCCTGGATGCTCTTCTCTCAACTCTCCTCGCCACCCGAAGGCGATGAAAAACGAATCATCGTGCTGGAAAACATCTGGAACCAAACGCAGATGAACCATGACGCGGATGCCATGGGCAGCATGCTGGATCCAGGTTTTGTATTCACGGATTTTGACGGTACGGTCATGAACAAAGGGCAGTTCCTCACTTCGATCCGCGACATTTCCAATAAGTTGAGTCTGGAAGTTTCGGACGACATGAAGTTGCACCGCTTTGGCGATACGACTGTCGTTACCGGAGGCACCCACGAAAAGGGCACGCAAAAAGGAAAAGCCTACGAACACTATGGGCGATTCACCGATACGTGGATCAACCGCAACGGTGAATGGATTTGTGTCGCCAGCCACTTGGGACTGCTTCAGAAATAGACCTCAGTTTGGGGCGGGATGAATGCCATTTGTCCCATGAATTTGCACTCGCGCGGAACCTTTAACGTTGGCGTTCGTAATTTAGCGCATGAGCTCGAAAAGCCGACAAATCACAAACTTCCTGTTCTGCCTGTTAAGTCCAACCCTCTGTCTTAGCCAAGAACCTCCTCAGCCGGCACGGTCTCACATTGTCGTTTTCTCCCATGTCAATGTGATCTCGATGAAGACTGACGGAGTTCTTGCCAACCAAACAGTAATCGTAGACGGTGGCAAGATCGTCAAGATCGGTGCTGCCAAGGAAGTGTCGCAGCCGACGCACGCTTTGCAAGTCGATGGCTCGGGCAAGTACCTCATGCCGGGATTGGCCGACTTACATGTGCATTTGTTTTCTTCCGACGATCTTTTGTCCTACGCGGCAAACGGGGTGACCACCGTCCTGAATATGGATGGTGGGCCCATGCACCTGAGGTGGCGCGAGGAGGTCCGCCGGGGGAGCCTGCTTGGACCGACGATCTATACCGCTGGCCACACCATGGATGGATTCCCTCCGTTGAACGAGATGTTTGTGACCGCCGAAACGCCCGGGGAGGCAGCGGCATTGGTGCGCGAAAACAAGCAGGCCGGTTATGACTTCATTAAGCTCTACGGCACCTTGCGTCCCGATGTGTTTCGATCAATTCTGGAAACTGCTGAACGGGAGAAAATCCCCGTTGCTGGGCACATCAACCGGCTGGTCGGAGCATTGGAGGTTCTCAAATCAAAACAAGTTCTGGCAGCACATTTGGAGGACTTGATTTTCTCCCGCTTTGATCATCCTCCCAGCGACTCCGAGCTGGAAGAGTTTGCCGCGGAGATTGCGGCATCGCATATCACCGTGACTCCCAACCTGAACGTGAATCCGACCAACATCGCGCAGCTTAAGGATCTGGATGCGGTTCTGAAGTCTGAGGAAGCACAACTGCTGCCTCCAGCGGCGTATTCGCAATGGATCCCGGCCAACAACCGCAATGACAGGAATGACGCGGTTAGCCAAATCGAGCAAATGATGGTGGTGCAGAAGGCTCTGTACAAGCTGGTAAATCTGCTGCGCGCGCGAGGAGTTCGGTTAGTGCTGGGGACTGATGCCGCTCCTTATGGCATTCCCGGGATCTCCGCTCACGAGGAGCTTTCGGAGTTGGTCGAGGCCGGGTTCCCGCCCTATCAGGCTTTGCTGACAGCGACACGCAATTCTGGAACCTTTATCGCTGAGAATGTGCCGCACGCTCCTGCCTTCGGGACGGTTCGGGAAGGATCTGAAGCGGACCTCGTTTTACTGTCGGCAAATCCTCTGGCCGATATTCACAATACACGACAAATTGCCGGAGTGATGTTGCAGGGGCGGTGGTTGTCGGCGGCGGACCTCGACAAACTGCAGGCTACAGCGCGAACACACTCAATAGAGGTCAAGCGGCGATTGGACGAGATTGACGCAGCGCTGGAATTGGGCGAGGTCACACGAGCCGAGAAAGCGGCAGAGCCGCTGGCATCGGAAGGGTCCCCGTGGATCGCTGAGTGGGTGCTGATGACGAAGGCTCGAAAATTGCAATCCACCAAACTTCCCGCTGCGATTGAGGTGGCGAGATGGAACACGCTTCTGTATCCCGAATCGTTTGCTGCATACTACATCCTGGCTGATCTTTTATTTCAGGATGGGAATCTCAACCAAGCCAAGATTGCCGCGCTGGAGTCGCAGAGGCTGGAGCCGCATAATGCCGCGAATTTGAACCTTCTGGAGAAGATCGGGACTTTGCAAAGTCCACTTCGCTTTACCGCGCCGGGGACTTACAGGATCCAATTCACCAATGATCAGTCGGGCGAAGTACAGAACACCGATCTATTAATCGCGGCAACGCCGGATGGCCACTTGCTTGGCAAGAAGGCCGACCTGGGTAGCGCCGCTAGCGCGCTTCGTTCCGTGTACGCGGGAGGCAATCGTCTCTGGGCTGTAGCGGACACTCCCTTTGGGCCGCTAGAGTTCCGGATTACCGTGCGTGGCGGAGACCTTACTGGATACTGGGCTGGCCCCTACGGGCGGAATGGCAAATTGACGGGCAAAACGATTCCGTAACACTCGGCGCATAGGTTGTTGCGAAGTCTTATCCGGCCCGGCGAAGGAGCTTGACCATTTTCGGAACAACCTCGTGGATTGATCCCTGTGCCGTAGAGACTTCGAAGCCTCTGCAAACGCATTCGAAGGTAGAGTCGTGAAAGGTGAGTGCAAGATGTTGCAGCTTCCAGAAGGTGTCTGGGTTATGCATGCGGTGCACCGAATTCATGCGTTCGAGTTTACGAATCCACGACGAATTCTCAACCCGAAAAGCGCCGTAGTGCTTTAAGCCCCTTCCCCAAAGCGGATGGCCCGAGAGAGTCTCATCGTTTGGCCCGCCGAACATGTATGTGTGTCCATCAAAGCGCACGATTGCGATAGGCTCGTCGCTATCAGCTGGCGAAATCATTTGAGGGACGCCCGTCCACGGGCGGTGTGTCGGCATATAGTACGCCAAGACTACAAAATGCTCGTCGGCCATGACTAGCGGCAAGGGCGCACCAGTGCATGACTGCGGTATACCTTCAAGCGGAACGACAACATCTCGGTCATCGACTTCGTACATGCAACGATCCTAACGCAGATGGCCACCGACGAGAATTGCACCGTTGCCTGCAGCGATTTTAGGCCTGTAGATCGATTGTGTTCTTCTGTATTGCGTCGGCAAACTTGACGGGTAGTGGCGGTGTCCAATCCGAAGCCTTGTCACGGGGGCTAAAGCCGACACTCGAAACAAACCGTAATCGCAGCGCTGAAGCTCTGCGCCGCCCAAAATCAATTGCTCCTCTACTCCCAAGACCGTTGCTGTGATTTGTAATAGACTCCAGGGGAAATGAGCCTCTCCACGGTAAGACGCGTCGTCTGGGTGGCGGCCCTCTCTCTTGCTTCTACGGTCGGCTGCGCCCTGCTGGCGCTCTTCGTCTTGCGCGGCACGCTAGGCAGCGACGTGGGCAGTTCGATCGCTGTCGCGATTATCTACATGCTGCCGCTATTGGCACTGCAGGCCTCCACCGAGAAAGCACTGCGGCGGCTGGCAGATGCATCGCGGTTTCCGGTTGACTGGATCGTCTATGGTGGAGCGAAATTGGCAATCGGCCTGGCGGCCGCCGGGATTGGCAGCTCACTGGTGTTATTGCTTGGGATTGTAGGGAGATGGCAGGACCTGTACCTGGCGAACCGCATGGTAGTTGTTGTGTCGGTGATTGCCGCGTGCCTGATTCGGTGGTACGGCACGACCAGGAGCCGCCTCGAGGAGCGCAACCGGCAACTGGAAGAGAAGGTGGAGGCCGAGGCACGCACCCTCCGGCTTCATGAGCAGGATTTCGAGCACGCTCGCGAAATTCAGCAGGGGCTGATGCCGAAGCAGTTGCCACAAATTCGGGGATGCCAGCTGGCAGCCGGATGCGAGCCCGCGCGCATCGTGGGAGGAGACTACTACGACGCGATCCTCCTCGGAGATTCCTCCATCGCGATTGCCATTGGTGATGTTTCCGGAAAAGGAATGGCTGCGGCACTGCTCATGTCCAACCTGCAGGCGATTGTTCGGGCCTTTGCTTCGGGAGGGATGGTGCCGCCCGCGCTGTGTGCCAAGGCCAACCAGCTCATCGCGGGCAATGTCGCTCCGGGGAAATACATCACTTTCTTTTACGCCGTGCTGGACTCTGCGCGGATGCGTCTCGACTATTGCAGCGCAGGCCACAACCCGCCGATCCTGCGTCGTCGCGATGGCAGCACGGAGACGCTCAGCGAAGGCGGCCCGGTGCTTGGCGTATTTCCTTCTGCGAGCTACGCGGGAGGAACTGTGGAACTGCGGCCAGACGATTGCCTCGTGCTCTTCACAGACGGCATCACGGAAGCAATGAACTCCCAAGACGACGAGTTTGGTGAGGAGCGCCTGATGGAATTGCTGAGCCATCGATTCAACAGCGCTGAAGAATGCTGCGAGCAAATCATGGCAGCGGTGACGCAGTTTTCCAACGGCGCGTTCCGCGACGATGCGACCGTGGTAGTGGCGACGTTGGCGAGCGAGTGAAATTACGTGCTTTGCGACAAAACACCGCTGGGTTGGGGTGATTCTAGGCCAACAGATTGATTGTATTTTTCTGTATTTCGTCGGCAAGTTTTAGGGTTGTGAGGTTGGCCGAAAACTCGTTCTTTGCTGATAAGAGCGCTAGGATTTCAGTGCTGAGATCGACGGCGTCTGCGCTGGCTGCGTCGGGAGATAGGGTTCCTGCGCTGGCCAGGGCGGTGGCGGCTGCCTCAAGTTGAACTTCGGCTTGGCCCAATCCCTGTAGTGCGATGGCGGAGAGGTCCATTGTCTTTCTATCGGCAGGAATGGTGGACGACTTTAGCCGTTGGTTTTGCGGGGATTTCAGCAATCTCTGACAAATTGCGGATCCCTCGCTGCGCTCGGGATGACAAGCTTGAAGATTACAAGGCGGGATGTAACCGGAATTTCCTTACCTTCGTACTTTCGTTGCATCCTCACTTGCGTTGTATCCTCAGCATCACGCGGGCGAGGCGCCCGCGCCACACGAACCAAATCCCCGCCCCTTCGACTTCGCTCAGGGCAGGCTCTGTCGCACAGAATGCGACAAGGACGGGGCACCTATTCGATAGCTATTTAATTTGCACCAGCGCGTCGGCTGAAGAGGAAGCTGACGCCAGAATTGGCGCGGGGATTTGCGGGTCGCGCCAGCGGTCGAAGATGGAGACTTGGTGGACGCAGGAAACCGTGCACTGCGGAGCGCATGACTTCTCCGTCATATACTCACGCCGCAGGTCGGCGAGAGTATATTCCTCGAGCGGCGTTCCCGGATGTCCGCGCTGCTGCGAGCAATAGTGCACCAGACCGTCTTCGCAGATGTAGAGATAGCGCGCGCCGGCGCGGCAGCGCCAGTCGTTCGGCTGTCCCAGAGCGATGTTGTCCTGGAAGGAATTCACGCGGGTGAAGCTGCGTTTTTCGAAGGACTTCATCTCGTGGTAAACGCGCTTCTCTTCGTCGCGTAGAGGCTGCAACTGGCCGCTGCCGTCGTGAATAATGCCCACGGTGGAAGTAAAGCCCAGCTCCATGGCTCGGCGGCCAATCGTGAGCGCATCCTGCGGATTGTTCACGCCACCGCCAACCACGGAATTGATGTTCACGTGGAAGGTGGCATGTTCGGCCAGCAGTTGCAGCTTCTTGTCGAGAACCTTAAGACTCTTTTTTGAAACGTCGTCGGGCATGACGTTGTCGATGCTGATTTGCAGCCATTCGAGGCCGGCGTTGTTCAGCCGCTGAATACGCTCCGCCACCAGCAGGTATCCATTGGTGATCATGCCGGCGATGGCGCCGTTTTTGCGAATTCGCCGGATCACATCATCGAGTTCCGGGTGCAGAAGCGGCTCCCCGCCGCTGATGGTAATGACGGACGTGCCCAGTTCACCGAGCTTGTCGATGCGGCGGAACATGGCGTCCAGCAGCACGGGCTTGGAAACGTCGTCGAATTCGTTGCAGTAGGTGCAAGCCAGATTGCAACGCCGCATAGGGATAATGTGCGCCAGAAGCGGGTGGTCTCTGGAAAGCACGGCTTTGGCGACAGCGCGTAGGCCGCGCGCGTCACGCACAAGCCGTTGGATACTACGGGGCATGCCGCGGCCGAGATTGGAGGTGGAAGGCATAGCTATGCGATTACTCTTATGGCAACACAGAATAGCTGTAAGTGCAAGATTCGTAACATCGTCCTGCGGGATTCGGTGGGTGAATGGTAATCTTCGAGGGCTGGCGGAACGGCTGCAATTTTAGCTATCCCGGCCGAGCGGGAACAATTTCCGGTCTGACATCGTATCTTTGTCTAGGTTTATGGTCTAGACGGTGTCTAGGTCCAAGCGGCGTCTGGGCGGCCCGTGGCGGCAGGGTGGTTTCAGAAGGAGAAATGTCATGGATTCAAGAGTCAGGGTACTTTGGGTTTTGGCAATCCTCGCAGTAGCGGCAAACTTCGCAGTCGCCAAAACTGCCTCCAAGTCGCAAGACGGCCAGACAATCGTGATTGTCTTCAAGGATGGGCGTCAGCAGAGTTTTGCCATGGCAGATGTTGCGCGCATTGAGTTTAAGGGTACCGCAACTAAGTCTACGACCGGTGCCACAGCCGAGACCTCAACCGCCCCGCCGCTGGGTCAGAGTCATTTCCTGGGCAAGTGGGAATTGGGCGAAGGCAATGGCGACAATTTCATTGCCACGCTGGATGCCAATGGTGACGCTTGGAAAACCATTGGCTCCAGCCATGGGACATGGACCGTGTGGAACGGCGAGGCTCGTATTTCCTGGGACGATGGCTCGCACGATGCTATCCGCAAAGTGGGATCGCAATATGAAAAATTCTGGTACCCCGATGGGGATTTTTCCGGCAAGCCAGGTAATGTAGCGGGCGCCAAGCATATTGAGAGTAAGCCAATCTAGGGAACTAAATCCGTCTATCTCGTGAACCTGGCATCCTGACTGGCGCACGGGCGGGAGTTCTTAGCCTGCCCTGAGAGAAACGAATGGGCTCGTGCCTCCACCATCTAGCATTGCGCTGCCCTTGCCATTCCACAGCGATCCGTTTAGCGTTAGAGCTTCGCTATCCGTCACCCTTCTTCGAGGAGCCCTGTTTGAGAATTCGTATTGCATTCTTGCTTGTGCCATCTCTTCTTCTTTCGCTCATTCTTTTCTTGTCACTCAGCGCACAAGCGCAAATCGATGCCGCAACGCGGCAGCTCTCGCATGATATTTTTCAGCAGCTCATCGAGATCAACAGCACCGACTCCGTGGGAAGCGTGACTGCCGCGGCAGAAGCTATGCAGAAGCGCTTCCTCGACGCTGGATTCTCTCCGCAGGACCTTTATCTGGGCGGGCCCAATGACCGCAAGAAGAACCTGGTTGTCCGTCTGCATGGCACGGGCCAACACAAACCCGTATTGCTGATTGGCCACCTCGATGTGGTAGAGGCGCGCCGGGAAGACTGGACGACAGACCCGTTCCAGTTCGTGGAAAAGGACGGTTTCTACTACGGCCGTGGCACGCAGGACATGAAGGGCGGCGACGCCATCATGATCATGACCCTCATTCGCATGAAAAAAGAAGGTTTCCAGCCGGACCGCGACATCATTCTCGCGCTCACGGCCGATGAGGAGGGCGGGAAGTCGAATGGCGTCGATTGGCTGATCAAGAATCACCGTGATCTTGTGGATGCTGAGTTTGTTCTAAATCACGATGGCGGTGGCGTCGAGACTAATCACGGCAAACCGACCATGGTCTCGGTGGACGCTACGGAAAAGCTCTACGCTGACTACCGGTTGCTGGTCACGAATCCCGGAGGGCACAGTTCCCTGCCCAGGCCGGATAACGCCATCTATCACCTGGCGGAGGGCCTGGCGCGCCTGGCGCACTATCAATTTGCCTTTGAGTTGAACAACGTCACCCGCGCCTATTACGAACGCATGTCGCATGTTGCCACCGGGCAGCGGGCGCAGGATATGAAAGCCATTTTGCAGACACCGCCGGATCAGGCGGCCATCGCACGGCTGTCCGAAGATCCAGAGGACAACTCCACCCTGCATACCACGTGTGTCGCCACGCGGCTGGATGCCGGCCACGCAAACAACGCCTTGCCACAGCGCGCGCAGGCCAATGTGAATTGCCGCATTGTGCCAGGCCACGATGCAGAGGAAATCCGGCAGGAACTCGTGCGCGTGCTGGCCGATCCGAAGATTGAAGTGAAATATGTAGGCGCCATTGGAGAAGTGACGGATCGCGGATCGGAGCGGCAGGCTTACGCGCCACCTGCGCTGCGTCCCGAGGTATTTGGAACACTCGACAAAATTGCGGCCACGATGTGGCCCGGAGCGCCGGTGATTCCCACCATGGCAACCGGGGCGTCTGACGGCATTTATACCAACGCCGCCGGTATGCCTACCTACGGAGTGTCGGGCCTCGCGCTCGATCGCGATGATGTGCGCGCTCATGGTAAGGATGAACGCATTGGCGTGGAGTCGTTCTATGCGGGCGTGGATTTCTATTACCGGTTTCTGAATGCGGTTACTTCGGCGAAGTAGACGGGGACGGATTACCGCAGCCCGTGGGCTTGCAAGTCTAATCCTCGATCGCTTTCCGCAAAGCGGCTCGAGCCAGCAGCCGCGTGGAATCGAGCACCGGTAACAGCGAAGCCTCTGGGGGCAGGAGCAGCGGAATCTCGGTGCAAGCCAGTGCCACAGCATCGCAACCCTCGTCTTTCAGCCGCCGGATCACTTCCGTAAAGTACGCCAGCGATTGCGGCGGGAGCTTTCCATACACAAGCTCGTCAAAAATTATCTGATTGATGCGCTCACGTTCCGCTGAACTCGGAGTGTTATGCCGCAGCCCAGCCGCCTCCAACCGTTCGCGATACACCGGCCCTTCCATCAGATACTTCGTGCCCAGCACGCCAATGCGGTGGTACCGGTGGCGTACCGCCTCGGACGCTACTTCTTGCGCGATGTGCAGCCACGGCCGAGGAGAGCGGCGGGCTACCAGATCGAACGCCTGATGGCAGGTATTGTCCGGACAAACTAGAAAATCGGCTCCTGCTCTCGCCAGCTTCTCTGCGGAGGACATCATCAATTCGGCCACGCCGGCCCAATCGTCGTGGGTGATGAACTTCATGTACTCCGCCAGGGGATGCGTGTGCAGAGAGACCTCCGGATGATTGTGCGGTCCCATTCGCTCGGAACCTTCCACACAAATTGTACGGTAGCAGAGTGCCGCGCCCTCGGCGCTACAAGCCACGATGCCAATGTGTTGGGTCATGTTCTTGTGCCAGCCTAAAACGTTCCTGCCTTCGCGTCGAACAAATCCAGCATTTTTACTTTATGTTCCGCATCGAGAAACGATGCTTCAAAAGAATTGCGCGCCAGTTCCCGCAGCTGCTCCTCGGTGAAGCCAAATGTCTTCTGCGCGATGGCATACTCCCGGCAAAGCGACGTCCGAAACATCGCGGGATCGTCCGTGTTAAGCGTGAGCATCAGGCCATGATCGAAATATTGCCGCACGGGATGGTCCTCCAGGCGCGGACAGCAGCCCGTGAGCACGTTGCTGGTCATGCAAATTTCCACAGGAATCTGGCGCTGGGCCAGCTCTTCCAGCAGTTCCGGGTCTTGGCCAGCGGTCAGCCCGTGGCCGATGCGCTCAGCTCCTAGGTTGAGCGCTCCCCAAATGGACTCCGGCGAGGTCGATTCCCCGGCATGAGCAGTCAGATGCAAACCGTGGTTCGCGGCAAAAGCGTAGACATCCCGGAACAGTTCCGGCGCGCCCCGGCTCTCATCGCCGCCGATGCCGAACGCAATAACGTTTCTATTTTGGAATGTGACGGCGAGTTCGGCCACGCGCTGTGCGAGTTCGGCTCCGAAGTGCCGGACCGCGTCGAAGATCCACAGCAGTGAAACGCCGAAGTCTCGAGCGCCCCGCTCCCGGCCGCGCTCCATGCCTTCAAACAGCGCCGTAAAATCCTGTGATCGCCACAGGCAAACTCCAACCGAGACGAACACTTCAGCGTGAAGAATATTCTCCGACTGGAGACGTTCCATCAGGCGGTAAGTGATCAGTTCGTAGTCTTCCGGCGTGTTCAGGTGCTCGGTCACGGCCTTGAAGGCCATCAGGAAGCCTTGAAAATCCTGATAACGATACAGTGCCTCGCAAGACGCTAGGTCGGCATCCGGCATATTGTGGCGCAAACGCAGTTCCAGCAACGTAGCCGGCTCAATCGCCCCTTCGAGGTGGAGGTGCAGCTCCGCTTTGGGCAGGGAACGCAGAAACGGACTGGGAGCGGAGAGTACCACAGACCGATCTTACCGGAAAACGATCTTACTGAACCTGAGCCTTCCTGCGCCACTTGCTATTTATTGGCGGCAAATTCGCTGCGATGGCGGCTGTAGAAATAGTAGATGGCCAG
>Ga0210384_10003847_pt1 | contig 17096 bp, 16 predicted proteins | sample IncBWH2MmetaG_FD_160574 | JGI IMG/M metagenome (GOLD analysis project Ga0210384, IMG submission 160574) | Forest soil microbial communities from Barre Woods Harvard Forest LTER site, Petersham, Massachusetts, United States - Inc-BW-H-2-M | ecosystem: Environmental > Terrestrial > Soil >...
GGTTACAGGCATTACGTTTGTCACTCTGGCCTTCGCGTTGATCGCCTCCCTGTCCGAGCAGAAGCGCGTTGAAGAAGCGCTCCGTCAGGCGCGGGCGGATCTCGGACGCGTCAACCGGGTGACCACCATGGGAGCGCTCACTGCCTCCCTGGCGCACGAAGTGAATCAACCGATTGCGGCCGCCGTCGCCAACGCCCATGCCTGCTTGAACTGGCTCGCTGGCGACACCCCCAACCTCGAAGCCGCGCGCGCTTCAGCGGAGAGTATCGTGGAAGACGGAACGCGGGCGGCGGAGATCATCAGCCGGACCCGCCTGCTCTTCGAGAGAGGCGTTCCGCAACGGGAGCTGGTTGATGTCAACGAAGTTATTCGAGAGATGGTCCTCCTCCTGAGCAGCGAGATAACGCGATACTTCATATCAGTCCGGACGGAGCTGGGGGCATATCTTCCCCAGGTCATGGGAGATCGCGTGCAATTGCAGCAGGTCATGATGAACCTCATCACGAACAGCATTGATGCGATGAAGGATGTGGATGGGACGCGCGAGCTTGCGATCAAGTCGCAGCGAGCCGAGAACGGGCAACTCACTGTGTGCGTCAGCGATACCGGCGTGGGGTTGCCCTTGCAGCAGGCGGACCAGATCTTCTATGCATTCTTTACGACGAAGCTTCATGGAACCGGTATGGGATTGTCCATCAGCCGCTCCATCGTTGAATCGCACAACGGCCGCTTGTGGGCTTCTGATAACTCTCCGCGCGGCGCGAGTTTCCACGTCCTTCTGCCTACCACGGTCGAGGCACGAGACTGACGCCGGCAGGCCCTTCACGCCGGCCTCAGGTCACGGTTCCGGATCGCGGCCTTCGGCGGTCCCAGCAGTTACTTGCTTAGGCACAGAACTTTCTCCTTGGTCCGTATCAGAAGAACGTCGCGACGTTCGGGGGCCTGTGCTTCGTGGCGTTCCGTAGCCCATCGGACGCACCCGTTCATGTCGCCATGCACCGCGAGGAGATCGCGACATGATTGTGGTTCAGGCCCCAGCAACCACACAATACGAAGGATTAGCGATCAAGTCGCTAACCCTTTCGTGTTTTCTGCTCCCATTTTGTCCCATCTTGCTCCGACGCGCCGGCTGGCCAACCCGCACCACCGGTAGCGCCCGCCCGGCTCTCAGATAGCGGCACCCCGGGCCGCAAAGCGGCCGACCACGCAATCCTGAGCGCGTCACCAGTCGTGGCCGTTAATCGGAGGTCTTCGCCTGCGCCGGCGACGTCGCGCGGCGGGCGGCAGCGACGTCCTCGGCCCGGACGAGTGGCGCCTCGTTTCCCCAGCTCGAACGTTCATGGTTGACGACCGCCGCCACCTCCGCGTCATTGAGCTGCGGGCCGAACGGGGGCATCACGGCAGGATATGCCACGCCCGCAATCGTCTTGCCGTGGAGCCCGTGCAGAACCGTCCTTAGGTGCTCGGACGGATCCTTTGACTTCACCGTGGCGCTCCCGGCAAGTGGGGGAAATACACCTGGAAGGCCCTGGCCCGTGAGCTGGTGGCACGGCGAGCAGTAGTTGCCGAAGACCTGAGCGCCCTGCGCCTGCCAAGCGGGCTCGCCTGCCGAGGCGCCCGAGGGCGCGCTCGGCGAAGGGGCGGCGGCTGCGGGAGCTGAGGCAGGAGCCGCCGCGCCCGGCGCCGCGGCCGCGAGCGTGTCCGCATGGCTGCGATACTCGGACGCCGCATACCACATCGCCCAGGTCATCACGACGAGCGCGAGGACCCACGTCCACGTCGGGATGGGCGCGGGCGTTTCGACAGGTCCGGGCTCGAAGACGTCGCCCCGACGGCTCTCGTAGGCGTTCACCAGGATCGGAACGCGCCCGCGGACGACCTCCTGCTTGCGCAACCCGACCACGGCGATGCCGGGGCCGTTCCGTACGACAAACGGAATCTCCTCATGTCCCGCCGACCCTTCGCCGCCGGATGCGCGCACGCGGAGCACATGCGGCCCGTCCGCTAGATCACTCGTGTCGAGCTCGAGCTGACCGGGCGGCTCGAACGAGGCGCGGGGTGCGCGCTCGTCGTCGAGGAAGACTTCGATCCTCATCCGGGATCCCCCTCATCGTCGAGAATGCGTCGCTTCACGTGGTCGGTGGAGGTCTCACCGGGATACAGCGTGTGACGCACGGCCTTGTAGAAGGCGTACGCGACCGTGCACACCGCCAGCCCGACAAGTATCCATTCGACGAGCGAGTGCGTCGCGTGGACGGGCTGGTCAAGGTGCCAGGCTGACGCCACCCACTCGGAGGGTGTCTTCACCTCTGCAACTCCGGCTGGCGCAACGACAGCAGATACGCCACGAGGGCACGTGCCTCCGGCCGCGCGACAATGACATGCCCCTGGGCCGAGACGAAGCGCGGTGGCACGGGCACCACGAGATCGCCCGGCGCCGCCGCGGCCTTCTCCTCGAAATACCACGGGAAGCCCGGCATGACCGACTGCGGCACGACGGCGCGGGGGTTGTAGAGATGGAGCAGGTGCCACGTGTCGCTCGGCTGGCGCGCCGCCACGTTGGAGAGGTCGGGGCCCGTGCGTTCCGTACCGGGGAGGGGCGGGTCCTCGTTCGCGTAGTCCCCGGCCACGGTCGCCCGGCCGTAGGGCCGGTCGAGCGGGAGGTCGCGGACAAATTGAGTGTGGCAGTAGCCGCACCCCTCGCGCAGGTAGACGGCACGGCCCTGCTCGGCGAGCGCGCTCCGGGCCGCGACACCGGGAAGGCCGCGTGTGTCCTGAACGCTCACGGCCGGAACAATCGCGATCAACAGCGTGAGGGCGAGGTAGCCGAAGAACGCGAACCCGACGACGGCGCGATGGCTGGTGTGAAAGTTCATGCCGACGCCTCGACCGCGGGAGCGGCTGGCGTTGCCGTGAGCATGCGCCCGGGCCGCATGGCCCAGACGTTGACGGCGAACACGAGGTGGCTCGCGACCATCAGCACGCCGCCCGCGGTGCGCCACAGCCACATCGGCTCGGCCGCTTCCACGGATCGAATGAAGGCTTCGCCCGCGACCCACGCGAAGCCCTGGAGGACACCGGCAATCGTGATCGATACCACGTAGATCACATAGCCCACGAGGGCGAGCCAGAAGTGGATACCCACGAGGATCGGATTGGGCTCCGAGCCCGTCAGCCGAGGCACGAGCCCATACGCCGCGCCCCAGATCACGAAGGCCACAAAGCCATACATGGCGAGGTGGGAGTGCCCCACGGTGACGTTCGTGAAGTGCCAATAGATGTTCGTCGTGCGAAAGGCCTCGAGGGTGCCCTGCGTAGACACGAGGACGTAGGCCACGATCCCGGACAGGAGGAAGGGCGCGGCGTAGCTGCGTTGGAGCACCGCCGAGGCCCCTCGGAAGGTCAGAAGCAGATTGCCGCCTCCCGCCCACACGGGGACCATCATTCCCACGCTAAACAGGATCGCCGTCGTCTGCAGCCACCACGGGACGGGGCTGAAGATGAAGTGGTGGGCCCCGATGAGCGTGTAGAAGAGGATGTTCGTCCAGAAGCCGAGGACACCGAGCGCGTAGGAGTAGATGGGGCGGCCCAGGATCCGCGGGATCGCGTAGTAGGCAATGCCGAGAGACAGCATGGTGAACCACATGCCCACCGCGGTATGCATGTAATAGCCCTGGATCACGACATTCCCGAGCCCGTGCTGGTACAGGGGGACGTAGGCCGTGGTGAAGAGGATCGTCATAAAGCAGAACGCGCCCAGGATGTACCAGTTTGAGATGTAGAACTCTGCGATGTGGCGAGTCGCGACCGTCATGTATGCGTTCACGCCGTTGAGGACAACGCCCGCTGCGAACAGCGCCGCGACCGGCCAGACCCACTCGCGATACTCCTGAGGTCCGCGCGTCACGCCGACGCTCAAAGTCGCGAGCCCGGCGACCACGGCCGCGTTCCAGAGGGCCAGTGAGATGCGGGAGAGCGTCGGACTCCACAGCGGGGCGCGTGAGGTGCGCGCGACCACGTACAGCGCGAGGCCGACGAGCGCCATCGAGCTCCAACCCCAGAAGACGGTGTTCGTGTGGACAGCCCGAACGCGCCCGAAGGAAAGCCACGGCACCGCGAGCACATCGGGCCAGTTGAGCTTCAGCGCGTCGAGGAGGCCGACCGCGGTACCGACCAGTAGCCACGCCGTGGCGCCCGCCAGATACTCGCAAACGACGCGAATGGTCCCGGGGTCGGCGGTCGCCGAGGGCCGGAGGGTCAGGTCTTGGGTTCGCCGCTGTACCATGGCGCTCCCTTTCCGTTCGCGAACGATCACGATCGGGTTGACTGCCCTGTCGTGGCCTTCGCGAGCTGGCCGCCCTTCTCGCTATTCTCGCGCTGCGTGAGTGCGCACGAAACGAGGGATCGAGACCTTTCTCGTTGAGACCGAGTCCTTTCGCGCGCTCGTCTCGCAGGCCGTAGCCGTGGGCCGCGCTCGCCTACTTCGGCTTAGGGGCGTAGAGCTGGCACCAGCCCTTCGGGTTGATCTTCCCCTCCACCAGCTTGCAACTGCCTGGCGTCACGAATTGCAGGCAATTGTCACATTCTTGCGGCCCCTTCGGATTCTCCTGATACTGCACCAGCTTCGGCGCGATCTTCGCCTGCGCGCCCGCTCGCTCCGAGATGAGGGTGGCCGCCACCGCGGTCATGCCTGTCCACAAGATCGCCCGCCGTGAGGTCCTGAACCCGCTTCCGTCGGTCATGCTCGTACTCCCATGCTGAAGCTCGGAATCACTCATTCCGAGCGCCACTACGCGCCACACCACCCCCGCATCGCCAGCCTCCGCTCGTTACGGGGTTGCCTCTCTATCTGTGACGAGGACGTCCAGAGCGGCGCCGCTTCTGCGCGGGGTTTCCGCAAGAGTGCGAAACGCGACGGGCGGAGTGGCGCCCTGTATTTAGGACTTGGGCCAAGTCGGATGTGGCGAGCGGGAGCCGCTGTGCTGCTGCCGGCGGCGACGGCACCGCGGGAGCACAACTGGCATCCTGGCCTGAGGGCCCCAGGCTTGGGCCAAAACCCAAAGGTCATCTGCTCCCGTTCTGCTCCCATACCAGCCTGAAAGCCCCCGGTCAGGCCTTAACGCCGTCGGGCCCACAATCCCGCACAGCGTCAGGATTCCATCGTGAGATCGGGAACTTGCGCAGGGTCGTTGGGTTCCACATCCCGCTTCCGAACCAGCGGCTGGGCGAGCCTGGCTCCGGTCGGCCCGCCGATGGTTTGGGGGGCTACGTGTTCTAGTCGCGTCACCATTCTCGGACCGAGATTCGCAGCCGTGAGGGCGCGGCGCCGGGCCCCGGGGATCAAATCGACCGCGAAGCTGAGCATCTTTGATATCGGTGATTGCAGGCCCTTGCAATCACCGAGATCGCTCTAGTATCCCGCGAGGCATTCCCGATGTCTTCTCGACGGCTTCATTGCAGTGGGCAACATTGATCACTTGAGCCGAAAGCGTCGCTTCCGGATGCTGGGTTTCCGCCGCTTCGGCCAGAAGCTCGCCAGCAAGATGCCTGCAAGCAGGAGGACGATGACGACCACCTCTGCGATCCCGACGTCTCTCTCTCCAGGATTCGGGCCACTATGGGCGGCGAGCACTCGGGCGGCAACGACGAGATTGCCCATGCAGAGACCGAGCAACCTCATCATCAGTCCGGCGGATCGGCTCATTGCTGGCCGGGCTTGGCTGAGGAATGACCCGGGCCGGCCCGTAGATTGCTCAAGAAAGCTACGAGGTCGATCACCTCAGCAACTGACATGTTCTTGTCCACATCCGGCGTAACGGATCGTCCGTCGGGCGTCATATACCCGGGGCCATCGACAATGATGGCGTTCGGATTGATGATCGATTCGAGCAGATAGCCTGCGGGGTGATGCGCCCCGACGTCGGACAGGTCCGGGCCCGCTGCGGAGGAGGGCGGGAAGCTCTCTCCCGAGACGGTATGGCAGGCGAAGCATCCCAAGCGGCCGAAGACCTCCCGCCCACGTGCCGGGTCGCCGAGCGGCGGGGTGAACCGCCAGCCCTTGGGCACGCCGCCGCTGGCGTGGAGCTCGGACATCGTCACGTGGACGGCCACGGGCTCGTCCTCGACGCGATGGCGGAGATGGAGGGCATGGCGCCCCGGTGTTAAGTCGATGAGGACAGCGGTACAGGCGAATATGATGACCGCCAGCACGGCCTCCCGGCGGACGTAAGTGAGCAATCGAGCCGGGAGGATCGATCTCGCAGGCCTCGATGAGCCGCGGACGACCAATCGCCCCAGCCGGAAGAGTCGGGCCCCGACCCCGGCGGCGTGTCCGCGATCGAGGCGGGGCACGACGGTGTAGCGATTGACGGCTCCCCACCACACGAGGCCCAGGACGACGAGCACCTTCAGCCCAAGCACGCGCCCATACGGCGTCAGCCACAGGGCCGACAGTGCGGTCAGCTGGACCCAGGCGTTGTAGCTGCCGCTCAACACGACCACGGCCAGGGCGCAGGCTGCCAGCCGAGAGAAGCGGCGCGCCAGGACGCCAAGGAGCCGTGGGGGTCGGTGGCGGGCATCCACCAGCACGACCAGCGCCAGCGAGAATAGGCCACCCGTCCACACCGAGGCGGCCAGGACATGCACCCAGTCGATGCCGGCACTCAGGGTGAGATCGCCCCAATCTGCGGCGTGACCGGAGAGGCTCGTCGTGAGGGCAATCCCAACCCCCAAGAGAAGTGCCGGCCACCGGCCCAGGCGGGTGGAGTTGGCGAACGACACCAGTAGGACGAGCCCCAGCGCAAGCAGGCGGGTGGTCCAGATGGTGCCGAAGTGGGTGCGGGTCAACACGGCGGGGAGTGCCGCGGTGGCGGACGCCAAGTCGCCGCCCGTCATGGTCAAGGTTCGAAGGACGAGCGCGCTCATCGTGGCCAGGATCAGGTCCACGATCGCGAGCATCCGCCAAAACTGTAGTCGCGCGCGGATGGGGTTCAGATCCGCGCCGTCGGTCGGCAACACGAGAAGGTCGACCACGAGGCCGCCGATGAGGACAGCCAGACCGAGAAAGCCGAGCCAGGCGGTCAGCACGGTGACCACCGCGTCGGTCAACGGAGTCCCGCTTGGCGACGAATCATTTCACCCGGAAGGGAAAGCTCCCCTCGGTCCGATGCCCGTCACGGGCGACCACACTCCAGAACACCTGGTACTTGCCCGTCGGCAGCGGGGGCAGGCTGACCTCGAGGACCGTATTGTTCTTGGGATCCACGCGGCCGTCTCCCTTGTCGACCCGCCCTTTGTTGCCATCTTCCACGCGGATGGTGCTGAACACCGGCTCAATCTCGCCATCAAACCAGATGCGGACCACTGGCGGCGGCCCCTCCACGGTATGGCCGACCCGCGGATCGGAGTGGTCCGGAAAGGCGTGCGCCCACGCCGGCCCGGCCATCAGGAGCAGCGCCGCCGCCAATCGCCCCCGCACTATTTGGGCTGCGTCGGCCCCAGCACGCCGCTGAAGGGCGTCCAGGTGAAAATCTGGGGCGCGATGTCGTCGAGGTAGAAGTGGAGCTGGGCCACCACCCCGATGTTCTTGCCGGTTGTGCCATTCACCGGGATCATCGCCTCGATCCCGAGCTGCACATAGCGGCCAAACCAGATGACACCAGGGTTGATGGTGCCCGTCGTGTGCCCAGCCAGCGGGCCGTTCGTGGGCGTTTGCATCGCGAACTCCACGACCGGGATCATGCGATTGAGCGGCGCGGGCAGCCCAACGTCCCGCACAAAGGACTGGAGGTACTGAAAGTTGTACTGCACGGAGAAGCCCCACTTGATGATCTCGGGATTGAGGTCGCGGGCGATATCGACGCTGCCGTCGTCCGCAGTCGTGATCGTCTGCGTCCGAAGTCGGGTCGGGAAGGAGTACCCGAAGACCCCGGTCAGCGCGAGCGGTTTGGCAAACTCCAGGCTGTCCGGCAGATCGCCGAATCCTTTGCCGAAAAAGAGTGTGGGGGTCACGCGATCAAAGGAGTCGCTGCCGATTCTCTTGCTGCCGGTGCCGCCCACCTCCCAGGCGACACCCGCCGAGACCAGCGTCTCGTGCTCCGCGCTCTTGAAGAAGACATACTTGAGCGTCACCTCCAGGTTGTCGAAGCCGGTGAGAGAGGGGCCCTGGTCGGGATTGCGCGCCTTCCACGTGCCCAAGACGGAGATGCCGAGATCCCGGCTGAGCCGCTTTGAGAATTCCGAGCTGACGTCGGTTTCCCAGGTTCGGTTGCCATCGCCGGAGCCGGGCATCTTGATACTGGAGACGGTCGGCAGCGACAGCTCGTCGGCCACAAACGGATCGTCGATGGTCAGCGTAGCCGGGAAAAAGCGCTGCCCGATGATGCCATGGGCCGCGGCGGAGTTGGCGCCGCCGATAATGATGGCGAGCGCGAGCAGACACACAACCGTGCGTCGTCTATTCATGATCCCCCTCCGTGCGCGCACCATCGCCCGTCAGACGGATGCGACAGGAGCGCAGTTGGACCGACGATGAAGGAGAAGTGGCTTTAGAGCGAGGGGGAAGCGGGTGGGGCTCGTCCCTGGTCGGGACGGGGGACGGGATCCGCGGGAACTTGCACAGTGATGGGGAGCGTAGGCTCCAGCGCGACGAGCGTCGGGGTCGCGAAGACAGACATCTCCACTTCGGTCCCGACGGCGTGAGAGGAGACTGCAAGGGTCGCGCACGAGTCAGCGGCCTGCGGAGCGGGGCCATGGTGAACGGAATGGAGGCCGTCCTCGTACAAGAGGATCGCGAGCAGGAGGATCAGGATCGGGGCCATAGCGCGGCGGCGGCCTCGCCAGGTCACGAGTGCTATGAGCAGGGCTCCGACGAATGCCATTGCTGGTAGCGCCGCTGGAGCCGGGGATGCCGTCAGGGTCGACAGCGGTGCCGGGGGGCCCGCACTCACCGGGGCGGGTTCGCTTGCAGTCCCGTCCCCCCCGAACCCTGGGTGAGCAGAGACCGGCAGCACGAGGCCGCAGAGCAGAAGTGTCAGCACAACGACCGGCACGACCGCGATCCCGCGGACCGCCACCATGCCCCGCACGGTAGCCGCATCGCGGCGCGAGGTCAAGGAGGGGTCCCTGATGTGGTCGTGGCTCGCTCCTACATTCGCGAGTTGGACGTGGCTGGCTCAATACCTCAAGCCGCTGGATTCACGTTCCTCGAGTTCGCCGGGAAATCCAGTCCGATTCCCATATTCCCAGGCTATTCCCACCTCAATTCCCAGTGAATTCTCAGACCCGAAGCCCTGGGCGAGAGCGATCGCGTTCGCCTGGACCCTGTCAGATGAGCTCAACCTCGAACGCAAGACGGGTCGATTTCGGTTGTTGCAAACCCGCCCAACACGTCTAGATTAAATCGACCTCGAAGGTGAGCATCTTTGATATCGGTGGTTGCGGGCCCCTGCAACGACCGAAATCGCACTGACCGGGGTCACCGCCCTGGCATGATCCCTCGCGCCGATTTTGAGGCCATCTACTAGCATCAGGGGGCCTGGCCTAGGTGCCCTCTCGCAGCAACCTGAACCTTCTATGAAAACCCGGAGCGGTTCACTCGCTGGGCGATTGCTGGACCGTTGCATTACCGCTCAATTGGCGCTGAGTTGGCCCCCAGATCGTGCCATCAAGCTCCCGTGCTGGACCCACGCTGGAGCCACGCTGGACCCCCGCTGGACCCACGCTGGGGCCACGCTGGACCCCCGCTGGAGCCACGCTGGAGCCACGCTGGACCGTTGGGGATGACGTCATCCGCCCGAGTCCTTCGTCCCGCTCATCCCCCGGCCCCACATGGCCCGCCCGTATTCCCAGGAGACGTGCGACGGGGGGAGAGGGCAGCTGAGAGACTGATCGAACGCCCGGATGCGGTCGATACCGGGCAACGCCCAGAACCAGGCAGGCGGTACGTGCCCTCGAACGGCTTCGTCGACGATCACACCGATGTCTCCAGGCGCCTCATGCAGATCACGGCTTGTAGTTCACCTTCGCCGGCAGCACCTTCCGCATCAGTTCCGGGTAGATGAAGCCGCTCCAGTCCAGTGGCTTCGCGAGCTTGCCCTGCGCCTTGAGCTGGGCCTCGGCCAGCCGGAACAGGTTGACGGTGAAGTCGCTCAGCTCCATCTCGAAGGTGAGCTTGGCCATGAGCTGCTCGACCGTCGCGGGGTCGAGATTCTTGAGGAAGTCCGACACGTCCTTGGCCGCGCGCTTGCGATCGTGGTTGATCAGGTCCGTGGCGTCCACGAGCGCGCGGATGAAGGCCTCGGCCGGGGCGGGGTTCTTCTGGATCCACCCCCGGTTCATGTAGACGTACACGCCCTGCTCGAGGATGCCCTCCTGGGTGCGAAGCACCTTGGTGTTCTTGATGGCGGCGAGACCGCGCGTCACCCATGGCTCCCACACCGCATAGGCATCGATGTTGCCGCGTTCGAGGGCCGCGACCATCTCCGGCGCCTCCACGTTGACGACGGTGTAGTCGGCCGGGTTCAGCTTGAGCTTGTCGATCATGGCGAGCCAGAACACCTCGCCGCCGGAGCCGCGCGCGATCCCCACCTTCTTGCCCTTGAGCTGGTCGAGGGTGTCGACGTTCCGGCCCACGACCGCGATCCACCGCACCAGGCGCGTGGCCTGCGCGACGACCACCACGTTGGGGTCCAGATTGTGGTTGGCGACCCCGGCGATCTCGGAGCCAAAGGCGGACTCGATCTGGCCGTTCACGAGGAAGGCGACCATCGCGGAGCCCGAGGGCCCGGTGTTGATGCGCACGTCCAGCTCGTGCTTCTTGAACAGGCCCTCCTGCTGTGCCACGTAGTATGCGGAGAACACCGGGTCTACTCCGGTGGCGATTGTCATCTTCGTCTGCGCCCAGGAGGGGCCGGTGCACAGCAGCGCGGCCAGCACGAGCAGGCATCCCATCCCACGTCTCAGCATGATCGTTGCCCTCCCCCTGGCGATCCGTCAGGTCGCCGGCGAATACTTCCCCGCGAACGTGTAGATGCTCCAGCGGAACATGCGGTCGACGGCGAACCCGAGCAGTCCCAGGCTCACGAGCGACACGAAGATGTCGTCCACCAGCATGAACATCCGGCCGTCCCACAGCATCTTGCCGAGCCCCTCGTTGGCGGCGATCAGCTCCGCCGCCACGATGGTGGTGAAGGAATTGGCCATCGCCAGCCGCATGCCGGTGAGAATGTGTGGCACCGTCGCCGGCAGCGCCACGTGAAAGAAGATCTGCCCGCGTGTCGCGCCGAGCGCCTGGGCCGCGCGGATCTTGTTGTTCGCGATAGCGGAAACGCCCGCCGCCGTGTTGAGGATGACGATGAAGATCGTCGTGTAGATGATCAGGAAGATCTTGGAAGCCTCACCGATCCCGAACCAGATCACGGCCACGGTGATCATGGCCACGGACGGGATGAAGCGCAGGAACTCCGTGTACGGCTCCAGGACTTGGCGGACCGGCCGGAATGAACCCATGGCGAGCCCGATGGGAATGCCGAGCAGGGAGCCGGCGATGAACCCGACCAGGATGCGCTGGACGCTGGCCCACAGGTGCTCCAACAGTACGCCGTTGCGCACCAGGATGACGGCCTTGCGGAAGACGATCGCCGGCGGCGGAAAGAGCACCGAGCTGACCAGGTAGATGGAGGCCAGGTGCCAGAGGACGAACAGGCTGGCGAAGCCCACCGCGTATCCCCCGTACCGGTTCCATGAGGCTTGCAGCGACCGGAAGGACACGCGTCAAACCCCGCGGGCGAGAGACTTGGCGACTTCGTCGCGGATCATCTCATAGACCTGCTTGTAATATCCGAGGAACACGTCGTCCGTGCGGTCCCGCGCGCCGTCCAGCGCAACGTCGAGCACGCCCTTCACGTCCGCCTGCGGCCCCGCGCGCATGACGCCGACCCGTGTGCCGAGGGTGACGGCCTCGTCGATGTCGTGGGTGATGAAGAGCACCGTCGTCCGCGTCGTCCGCCAGATGCCGGCCAGCTCCACCTGCATGAGCGACCGCGTCTGCGCGTCCAGCGCCGCGAACGGCTCGTCCATGAGGAGCATCTTGGGCTCGTTCACCAGCGCCCGCGCGATCTGGATCCGCTGCTTCATGCCACCCGACAGCTCCGCCGGATACTTCTGCTGCTGGCCCTTCAGGCCCACGAGCTCCAGGTAACGCATGGCGCGCTCACGCCGCTCCGCCCTCGCGACACCACCCATCCGCAGCCCAAACTCGACGTTCTCGACGGCCGTGAGCCAGCCATACAGCGAGTCGTCGCCCTGGAAGACCACCCCGCGGTCGCGGCTCGCGGCGGTCACGGGCCGCCCTTCCATCACGATCTGTCCCGCGGTCGGACCCTCGAATCCCGCGAGCATCTTGAGCACCGTCGTCTTGCCGCACCCGCTGGGCCCGAGCAGGCAGAAGAACTCGCCGGCCTCGATGTCGAGGCTGAAGTGCTCCACCGCCACGTACTCGGTGCCCTGAAGCGACCGGTAGCTCTTCTGCACGTCCCGGAAGCACACGAGCGACATCGGAGGATGAGCCTAGCACGGGAGCCGGCTCGCGTGCGGACGCCGTCGTGCCCGCGCTGGGGAGCGTCCTCATCCGAGTGATGGCGTCCCCGACCGGGGGCGTGGGCCCGATCATCATGCGGGCCCGCGAGCTCGGATTCAAAGGACGGGTCATCCACGCCGGGCTGGTCGACAGGTCGGTGCGCGTGGCCAGGGGCCGGATCGGCCAGAGAATCTCCCCTTGGCGCGACAGTCACCAGCGGGTCGCGGTCATCGAAAGAACATGCGGCGGTTCTATCGGACGACCCAGGTGAAGATCGACCTACACTAGCAGCGCTGACGCCCGCCCACCTCGGGCTCCTTGGGCTCCGTCAACGGACCTGAGGGTGAGGTGGTGGTGAGCTCAAAGCTGCTGAGAGATTTGGTGAAAACGTGGTCGTGACTGAAACACTGATTTAGATCGGGATCTCGAACCGGAAAGCCACCGACCTGTTCGCCTGCAAGTGGTTGCGGGCCCTCGCAATGAGTGAAATCGATTCAACTTCGCCAGTCAGGAATCTAGTGGTTCGTGAACGGTTCAGCCGCATCCGCTGAGTCCCTATGACCTCACCTTTCTGCCGTGGCCGGCAGCTCGAAGTCTTCTAAACGCGGTTGATCCTCGATCAGAGCCCGGATCGAGGCCATCCAAGATGCTCCAAAATCGCCGCTGAAATACCGCTCACAAGTCTTCGTCATTGCAAAGGTCCTACTGGACTGGAATGGGCGCTCAAAAGGAAGTGATCTGCAATATCGCCGTAGAGGCGTGGTGCGAGCGCCTCTCATGCCAAGTCCTGCATCGCTGTCTCCGCCTGCTCCAGCCGGAACCACGCCGTGCGCAGGATGTACTGACTGGTTCAGCGCAACCCGGATCACGCGCGCCTCAGGGCAGCCTGAGCAGTTTGGTCGCGGTCAGCGCGTAGATGAGGGCGCACGCCGGGATGTTCTTCAGCGGGACAAATTCGTGCGGGCCGTGAGACACCGTCAGCAGCCCCGGACCGTAGGCGAACGCGGGAACCCCACGGCGGGCGTACCAACGGTTCTCCAACAGGCCCGGACACATCTCGAAGACGGCACGCTCCCCGGTGACCGTCTCGATGGACCGCGCCAGCGCCACGGCGACCGGACCTCCGTCGTCTGCCGCGGCCGAGGGCGCTTCTTGGAATATCTCCAGTTCGAGCTCCACGCCCTGCTGCCTGAGGCGGTCGAATAGCTCGAGCAGCCGCTGCTTCTCCACTGCGAGGTCTTCCTCAGGGTCTATTCGCCGGTCCACGGTAAACACGCATTCAGACGGCACCAGATTAAAGCTGGTCCCGCCCGCGCACTCTCCACCCATCATCAGGATCGAGGCGCGCGCCGCCTCGGGCGTGATGTTGAACCGGGTATGTCGTCCCGTCACCTCACGCTTGAGTTCGAGCAGCGCCTCGGCCACGGCCAACATCCGCTCGAACGCGTTGACCCCCTGGTAGTGAAGCCCCACGTGGGCTGGCTTGCCTTTGACCGTGACCCGCAGGGAAATGGCGCCGCGGTTCGCGTTCCACACGACCCCGCCCGTGGGTTCGGGCGTCAGCATTCCGATCCCGTGCTGGCCGAGGAGTCCTGCTTCCTCCAGGTAGCGAGATCCCCGCCACCCGCCGGTCTCCTCGTCGGGCACGATGGTCAACCCGATCCTGCCCCGCAGCTCGATGCCGCAAGCCTTGATGGCTTTGACCGCGGCGATCATGGCGGCGAGCCCGCTCTTCATGTCCGAGGAGCCGCGCCCGAAGAGGTTGCCTCTCCTGACATGCGGTTGAAGCTGTTCACGGCTCGAGGCGGGAACGACGTCGTAGTGCCCGTGGAAATAGAGCACGTCCTCTCCAGCCCCGTAGGAGCTGAGCAGGCAGTAGCCGGGGGGTCCCTCCGCGTCGCTCAGGGTTGCGCCCGGGCGGTCACTGGGGACCTCCACTAGCGTGCACTCCAGCCCGATCTCGGTGAGCTTGGCCGCGACTAGGTCCACGCACGCCCGATAGGCGCTGCCGGGCGGGTTTTCGGTCGGGATCTCGATCAGGCGTTTCGTAAATTCGGTCATCTCCGCTTCGTAGCTAGAGATCGCCTTCCGCAGCTGACCCTCCATGACACCCTCCCTTTGTCGTGCCGTCCTTGATCGCGGCCAGCTACCTGGCGCAGTGACCTTTCTGGCTCCAGAGTTGTCCGCGTCATGCACGCGATCTATCATGGCCTCCGGCCATTCCGGGACACCTTGATACGATTGGTGCTATATCCGAACGGACACGGTGGAATCTTGGAGAATATTGACTTCGACGCGCCGAGCGACGCGGAGCTGGAGTCCTGGCGCCGTCGGGTCCGCTACTGGCGCCTCCCAACCCTCGGGGCGCTTGAGCTGCTCCGAGCGGACTTCTCGACGCAGCGATTTCGCCGGCACTGGCATCCCGGATACGCCATCGGCGTCGTGACCCAGGGTGCCGAGCGTTTCTATTGCCGCGGAGCTCACCACATCGCTGATAGGTCGAGCATCATTGCGGTGAATCCCGGCGAGATCCACGACGGGGAATCCGCCGCTCCGGACGGGTGGCGTTACCGCATGATCTATCCCACCGAGGAGCTCATGGTGGCGGTCGCTCGGGAGCTAGGGGGTGGACACGGCTCCCCGCCGAAGCTCGTTCGTCCCGTCATCGTGGATCGCGAACTGGCCGCCGCCTTCCTCGAGGCGCACCAGGCGGGCGAAGACGTCGCCGCCCGCCTGCGCGCCGAGACCGCGCTCCTAACATTCCTGACCGCACTGCTCCGCCGACACTCTGACCTCACCGGCGGCCAAGCGCCGTCTCCCGCCAAGGAGACGCGGCGACTTCAGCGCGTCCTCGATTTCATCGATGCGAACCTCGAGGTGGATCTGTCGCTCGACACGCTCGCCGCCACCGCCAATATCAACCGCTTCCACCTCCTTCGAATCTTCAAGCGGACTGTCGGCGTGACGCCCCACGCCTATGTGACCGTGCGGCGCGTAGCCCGCGGTAAGACGCTCCTAGCCCAGGGCGTTCCGGTGGCGGACGCCGCGCTGGCTGTGGGCTTCTGCGATCAGAGTCACTTCGCTAATCGATTCCGGCAGACATATGGCATGACACCCCGTACTTTCCAGCTCGGCAGTGGGGTGCATGATGGCGGTGACCGGGTTGAAACGGGGTTCGGATCCCATTAAGGATGTTGGCCGTCCGGCGCGGTTTCTATGACTTAACCTATAGCCCCGGGGGTCTTGTACCCGCGATGGCGGGTGGGAGTGAAAGCCGAAAGGCTGGTCCTCGGCCTGAATCTCGAAATGGAAGGCGATCGATCGGTAGTTCGCCTGCGAGTGGCTTCGGGCCCGCGCAACGCGTCTAGATCAAATCGATCTCGAACCTGCGAATATTTGATATCGCTGGTTGCGGGCCCGCGAAACCACCGAAGTCGATCGTCCATGCGAGCCTGCCAGGCGGCGATACACAAGTATGCGATCGCAATATCTGCCCTCGGTCCTAACGGACGCGCTCGCGGCACTACGCTTGAACTGCTCGTTTGAAAATCGCCTCGCCAGGATTCTTCAGAGCGGACAGAATGTTCTCGGCAACCTTCGCAATCAGCTTCTCACCCCAGAATGGATCTCGGACGTCGTAGTAGATCACGCGAATGTGCTGCAGATCAAACGGAACATCCTCTTGATTCGACGAGACGAGTACGACCGGCTTTTCGAGCGCGTGAGCTAACCCGAGCTCATAAAACACATTCGGGTTCCTTCCGGTCAGCTCGGCCACAAGCACCTTGGCGCCGGTGATTCCAGACCAGACCTGATCCACGATTTTCCCGGTCGCGAAGATCTCATCATCGGCGCGGACGGAACGGAGGCCGGACTTGGCAATCGCCGGCTCGTAGACCGTCTTATAGTATCCGCCAATCGGCTCGGCGAATGGCATCATGACGAAGCAAGAATCACCGTGTTCGATCTTCACGCCACGGGTGAGCTTTTTGAGCGTGTCGTCGGTTGTCGGACTGACTCGAGGGCCTTGCGCTACATCGAGCACCCTCTTCTTCCCACCCACGTCCTCGACGAGCTGGGCGTCCGTCAGACTCTCGTTGAAGATTGACTTAAATTCCTCAACCTTTCCATCGGGGATACGGAACGTGTCCGTTAGCGCGTTCCGAAAGAATTGATCGTCGGGAATATTCTCGCCCCGATAATGTTTGTACACTTCGCCGAGGATAGGTGCGTTCTGGACGGCTTCGCGCAGCCCATCGATCTCATCACTGGAACTCTGGGGTCGGAGGACTTTCTTTGCCAGGTCGGTCACTTCCACTTGACCCGGCTCTGGGCGACGAAGAAAACCATACTTGAGCGCCGAGCTGATCTCGACGCCGAACGGGCCGGAGAATTTGACACCGCAGAAACCGGCGCCATCCCGATCTGAGCAGGCCTTGCCGGCGTTCTGATCAAGTATGGCCCGCGGAACTCGCAGAGCCTTTTTGACAGCATGACGCGGAAAGGAGCTGGCTCCGGC
>Ga0210384_10003850_pt1 | contig 17086 bp, 15 predicted proteins | sample IncBWH2MmetaG_FD_160574 | JGI IMG/M metagenome (GOLD analysis project Ga0210384, IMG submission 160574) | Forest soil microbial communities from Barre Woods Harvard Forest LTER site, Petersham, Massachusetts, United States - Inc-BW-H-2-M | ecosystem: Environmental > Terrestrial > Soil >...
CGTGGGCATGCCCGCCCAGCGTGAGGAGCAAGCCCGCATTCCCATTTACGTTATGCCGAATGGCGATACGGCTGGGGCGCGAGGGGCGGCTATTGAAGCACTAAAGCTCGCCCGGCAAAGCGGTCTGATGTAACTATCGCGTTCCGCCTGGCTCTAGTCGATATCCCGTTCGAGACTGGTTCCGCGTGGCCATCCATCCACACCCAGTCAATCTCTCACTAGGCATCGTTTCCGGAATCCTGTAAAACAATCCCGACCCGAAAAGGGTAAGACACGGGAGGCTTTCCCATATGAGTAAGGTAGCAATCTCCGCGCGGCTGTATCTTCTGGTCATGCTTTTTCCCACGGCGATCGCGTTCGCGCAAGGACTGTCCGAGCGGGAATCAGCTCTTGTGCGCTCGATCGATGACGAGGGGCCTGCGGCCGTTGCTTTGCTCGAGAGAATCGTCAACATCAATTCCGGGACATTCAACACGGCCGGCGTCTTGGAAGTCGGTAAAGCATTAGAGAAAGAGTTCCAAACGCTTGGCTTCGCAACTCGATGGGTACCAATGGACTCGGTCAAGCGCGCGCCGTCGCTGGTCGCAGAACATAAAGGCACACGCGGAAAGCGCGTGCTGCTCGTCGGGCATATGGACACGGTTTTCGAGCCTTCCAGCCCGTTTCAGAAGTTTGTGCGTACCGGGGACTCAGCCGCCGGACCGGGTACTTCGGACATGAAAGGTGGAATTGTCGTGATGCTCTCTGCACTCAAGGCTCTAAGAAGGGTTGGTGCCTTAGAGGGCGCTACCATTACGGTCTTCCTCACCGGCGACGAGGAATCGGTGGGCGACCCCACAGAGGTCTCGCGAAAGGAGTTTATTGAAGCCGGCAGGAATAGCGACTCCGTTCTCTCTTTCGAGCCGCTCTTAACCCAGGACGGCAAAGAATACGCAACGACGGCGAGGCGCGGCGGCACCAGGTGGGACCTTCGCGTTCAAGCGAAGTCAGGTCACTCCAGCCAGATATTTTCCGAATCAATGGGAGACGGGGCCATCTTTGAGCTTGGCCGCATTCTGACTCGATTCCACGATACGTTGCGCGAACCCAATATGACATACAACGTTGGACTGGCTCTCGGCGGCTCCAATATCAAACTAGAAGCCGGCGGCGATGCCTCTGTCTCGGGCAAAGTGAATATCGTGCCGGGTGAGGCCCGCGCGATTGGCGACATTCGAGCGCTTTTCCCAGAGCAGCTCGGTCGTGTGAAGGAGAAGATGCAATCCATCGCCGGACAAGAAAGCTTTCCTGGCACAAAGGCGGAGATCACTTTTCACGATGTGTACCCGCCGATGGCTCCCACTGCTGGCAACGCCGCGCTCCTGGCCAAACTGAACGAAACGAGCCGGTCGCTTGGCGCTCCCGAGTTGCAACCGGCCGACCCGATGCTCCGCGGTGCCGGCGACGCTTCGTTTGTTGCTCCCTTTGTCGCTGTCCTTGACGGTCTGGGAGCCCCTGGAAGCGGTATGCACGCTCCAGGCGAATCGGTGAACCTCGCGGGTTTACCCCTGCAGAGCAAACGGATAGCCCTTTTAATTTATCGGCTGACCCGAGAGTCTTCCCTCTAGCCGCATACGCGGGTGTTTTCGAGTGTGATGTAATGGCGAGGCGACCAACATCAGCAACGCCCTACTGTCTATGCTTATGGAAGGCGTACTGATCAATTTGCGATGGAGGATCGTTCCATGTGGTTTCGAGGCGATTCCAGCTGACCTACTTCCAGGGGTGCAACCGACGTAGCGTATGATTCGACGATTCTTTAGTGGTCATTTTCTACACTAGGCGTAATACCAGCTTTTCTCTCTGCGATCGACGCTCACATTCCTAGGGCGGGAACGCGCACTCCTTCCTCGGTCGTCGACGCGACGATCAGCATTCGGATTCGCACGACACGGAGATTGCCCTTCAGTTTACAGACAGGATCCAAGACCTGGGTGTTGCTACATCAGCTCTTCTATGAACGTGCGAGCCACGTCGGGAGGCACCCTGGGATCGCGATGGACTAGGGGGCCTTCGTTCAGCACCGGCTCGGCTCCGTGAAGGGTTGGGACATCGGTGCGCTCGAAGAATCTGCCGATGGGAATTTCCTCGCCCCAGAGCAGAGATTTCTCCATAGCGGCGGTCCAGTCAGCCGCGTCGTAAGCGGAGTCGTCCTCGAGTTTCTTCACGCGCGGACGGAACCACTGGTAAGTATTGTCGTGATTGTATGTGACGCAGGGGCTGAAGACATCGAGGAACGAGAAGCCTTTGTGCACGATACCTTGCTTGATGAGTTCGGTGAGATGCTTCTGTTCGCCGCTGAAGCCGCGGGCGATAAAAGTGGCGCCTGCGGCTAGAGCGAGGGAAATGGGATTAACCGGAGCCTCGACGTTGCCGAAGGGCATGCTTTTCGTTTTCATGCCGAGGCGGCTAGTGGGCGAGGTCTGGCCGGTGGTAAGGCCGTAGATTTGGTTGTCCATGACGATGTAGAGCAGGTCGACGTTGCGGCGCATGGTGTGGACGAAATGGTTGCCGCCGATCCCGAAGCCGTCACCGTCGCCACCGGTCACAATAACAGTCAATTCGTGATTGGCGAGCTTGAGGCCGGTGGCCACGGCCAAGGCGCGGCCGTGGAGCGTGTGCATGCCGTAGGTATTGATGTAGCCGGGAAGGTTGGAGGAGCAGCCGATACCACTTATGGTGACGACCTTGTGGGTCGGTATCTGCAGTTCGATCAATGCTTTCTGAAGCGCGGCGAGCACGCCGAAATCGCCGCAGCCGGGGCACCAATCGGGATCGACTTTGCCTTTAAGATCAGCCATGGTCAGTTGACTGGTACGTTGTACGCTGGTCGCCATGTGCATCTCCTCCTCAGACCATAATCTCGTGCATGGGAACGGAGAGTTTCGTTTTCCCGGCGAGCTGTTCCTTCACGGCCTCGACAATGTGATGGGGCATGAAAGGCTCGCCGTCGTACTTGCGAATGTGGCCGTTGGGGACAAAGCTGGTTTCGCTTCGTAGGTAACGCGCGAACTGGCCGCTGTAGTTGTTTTCGACGATGATGGTGTGGCGCGAGTTTTTCAGGATTTCGAGAATGGCTTCGCTATGTAGCGGCACCAGCCAGCGGATCTGCAGCTGATTGGCACAGATTCCTTGTTCGTTGAGTAGTTCACAAGCTTCCTCGATTACGCCTGTGGTTGAACCCCAGCCCATCAACGTGACATCGGCGTTGGGCGGACCTGAGAGCGCGGGTGGCGGCACGGCGGCTTCAATGCCTGCGACTTTGCGCATGCGCTTCTCCATCATGGCGCGGCGCTTGATGGGATTGGTGAACTCATCGCTGATGATTACGCCGTCTTCCTGGTGTTCGTCGGTGGCCGCCGTGTGTATGTGGCCGGGCACGCCGGGAACAGCGCGGGGTGAAACGCCGCTGTCGGTGATTTTGTAGCGTTTGTAGCCACCGTTCGTGGGGGCTGCGGTGCCACCATTGCCGTTGGCAGGAGCGATGAGCTCGCCGCGATCGATGGGCGGGCTGAAATTCAGGTCGTTTGGAGGGACGCTGAGCCGCCCTTCCGACAAGAGGAGATCGCAAAGTACAAGCCCTGGACACTGGAAGCGGTCGGCAAGGTTGAATATCTCGGGGATGAGCTTGAAACAATCGCCGATGTCCAACGGAGCTGCGATTATCCGGGGATAATCGCCAAATGCGGCACCAAGCATCTGCCAGAGATCGCCCTGCTCGGTCTTGGTGGGAACCCCGGTGGACGGGCCGGCACGCTGACAGTTGATGACTACGACGGGGGTTTCGATCATGGCGGACATGCCGAGGCCCTCGCTCATCAGGGCGAAGCCGCCGCCAGAGGTAGCGCACATGGCGCGGACACCGGAATGAGCCGCGCCGATGGCCATGTTAATCACACCGATTTCGTCCTCCACTTGGCGGACCATAATGCCGGCTTTACGAGCGTGTGCTGCCATCCAATGCAGCACGCCGGTCGAAGGGCTCATGGGATAGGCACAGTAGAATTTCACACCTGCTGCCGCCCCACCCATGGCCATCGCAGTATTGCCACTAAGAATCGCGTAGCGATTGTCTGTCTTGGGAACCGGAATCGGGAAGGCGGCGAAATGAGCAGCGGCGTAGTCGTAGCCGGCACGCGCCACTCCGACATTTTCCGCTATCACGGCATCGCCCTTTTTCTTGAACTGCTCCCGGAGGACCTCCTCTACTGCTGGGAAGCCGATACCCATCATGTGGAGACCGGCGCCAATGGCGAGGGTGTTTTGGGCAACCTTATTGCGTGTAATGTCGGCCAACTCTGAAACCGGAAGTGGGCACAGCTGTACGCCGTCAGCGGCAGAGCCAGGCTTAATCGTGTCGGCATTGTAGATGCACGAAGCGCCGGCAGTGAGAAGGTTTAGGTGGCGATCCATGCTGTCCTGGTTAAGTGGAATGAGCAAGTCAATGCGGTCACCCATGTTGGTGACTTTTTCCGGGCCCGTGCGAATGGTGAGAAATGTGTGGCCGCCGCGAATGATAGACTGATAGGCGTTGTAGGCGTTGAGGTTGAGGCCGCGGCGGCTGAAGATCTTTGCGAAAATGTCGCCCGGGGTGGCGACTCCTTGTCCGGCTGCGCCTCCGATACCGATAGCAAAGGTTTGCTTCATCTCGCCCTCACTGACTGAGAGCCCGGCCAAGCCGTGGGGACCGAACGCCCGAACCAGGCTCAAATGAATGAATTTTGGTTTCCCGGCCGAGAGACTCCTCATCCGAACGATTCGTTCGTTTTTTCGGGTAGCCAGAGTATACACCCAATTCTTCCGGATGTTCTCCCCCGCTAGAGATGAAGAGATGAAGCGCAGCCACTTTGAGCAGCTAGCATTTTAGGAGAACTAGGGTTGCGTGGCCGAGATCCACCCCATTGACGTCATTACTCCGAAGGTATCGGGGCTGCGCCTTGGTCTGCCGCGCGCTCGCGCCGTCAGAGTAACGCTTGTATCGGCCGAGGACTAGACGTAAGATTCCCGCCATAACCCCCTGGAATCTTTGACCATTCGATTTGGATAGGGATGTAGGAGGTTTCCAACATGCCCATCGTCAAGGAATTAAGCATTCGCATGGACAATCGTCCCGGATCACTTGGAAAAGTCTGCCGGGCGCTCGCCGACCGCAGCGTAAATATCATGGCTTTTCAATCGATCCCCGCGGAGAAAACGATTCTCGTGTGCATCGTCGTCGACGAACAGGGATCTGCGAGGGCCGTCCTGGATGCGGAAGGAATAAGCTACACGGAAGGAGAGGTTGTTCAAGTCCAACTTCCACACGGGCCGGGCGGGCTGGCACGGGCCGCGTCCAAGCTCGGCGACGCCAATATCAACGTTCACTACGCATATTGCGGTGTCGAACCGAAGACGAATGCGCCATTGGTGATCTTTGGAGTAACGGAGGTGGGTCGCGCGGCAATAATCCTGGATCAGTCCGCTGCCGCCGCGGCGGGAGCATAGTGCCGGGATGCAACATGTTGAGGCGAACACCTAAAGCCTACTCCAAAAGGACACCCTTTTAATATTGCGTCGGGTTCGTGCTACCGGACGTTCCTGATCCCACAACACGACACCTCGTCGGTTTTCATCAGCCTCCTTGTGACGGACGTCGCCTCGGCAACCTAATCAACCAGCTACCCAATCGTCGTCCATCGACGATTTACCGCTTTGCGAACGATCACAATCTTCTGATATGTAAACGAGATCTCCTCCAACTCGTGCGCATCTTCTGAGATCGCCCTCCCTGGATGAGGCTTCCGTTTAACATCCACAATGGTGACGTTAGTCGGATTCATCGCAAGGTAGGGTTGCTTCAACCCCTTAGAATCCGCCTGCTCGAAATCGATGTTAAGTTTGACTGGATTTGCAAACCCCGTTTATTCACCTTTTCAAATTCTCTATGTCCGGGTCACCAAGAGTCAGTAGTCTCCTGTTTTGAGAGATATCCGTGAACCTGACGAAAGTCTTGTCAATCTCAATGACTGACTGGCCCGAAAAATATTTTTTGTAGATGGGTTCACCGATGTCATGCAAAGCCAACAGCGCGGCATAAACAACGTGATTGCTATCCTTTTCCAATTGTCTCAGGTACTGCACTAGGTAGTCGACGTACAATGGCCTAAGGGATTTGTCGCGAGCGCTGCCGAAGACGTCGATAATTTGAGAAGCAAAATTGGGGCGGAGTTCCGGTTCAGGGCTTCCAGCAACGCTCCTCGAGAGCTTTCGCGACATGGGCTTCGGGGCGAAAAAGTAGCCTCGCGCCCCGGTGTGAAAAAAGATTGTTTGACCTGTCGATTCCGAAGTGCGTCGTTCGACGTGCTAGTAGGGATCGGGCTTTCCGGGCCGGGCGATTCACAGGCTTCCGGAGATCGGGACCCGTCCGCAGTGCAACGCCGAACTCAAAACAAGGAGAGGACTTATGAAATTCCTGAGCATCTATAAGGCGGTCGAGAGAAACGCTCCCCCCTCGCAGGAGGAAATGGCAAAAATGGGCAAACTGGTGGAGGAGGGCATGAAGGCCGGCTGGCTGCTCGCTACCGAAGGCTGCCTGCCTACCGCTTTGGGGGCGCGCGTCCGCAACTCGAACGGGAAGGTGACGGTGACCGATGGGCCTTTTACAGAGGCCAAGGAAGTTGTCGGCGGGTTTGCCATCCTTCGGGCAAACTCCAAGGAAGAGGCCATCCAATTGGCGAGGGACTTCCTGCAAGTCGTTGGCGAGGGTGAGTGTGAGCTTCGGCAGATCTTTGAAGCGGACACGTGCGTACAGAAGGCCGCGACCTCGTAGGCTAGCGCATTGCCTCCTAAGAACGGGGGCGTTCCGTGTCGATGTGCGCTCCCGTTGTTCGACGCGCGAGTAGAGCCTGGGTTCCGCCCGGAATCTGAGTCGTGCCGGGCAGCCTTCGCCACCGGTTCCACATCTCCGGTAAGCGCCCCTTTTTCATGATTCTGTTCGACAGGTAAGAGAGCAATGGATGGCCAAGCAAAGTCGGCGGACTCGGAAGATACCATCCGTTCAGAGCTCCTAAGGCAAACTTGCAGACTAGAGGAAAGAAAAACCTGACAAGCCGCCACCCGGCCCCTTCATCGAAGAGTGCGGTTTGAGTGATCGCTTCCCAGAAGCAGGTTTGAGACAGGCCTCCGGGATGCTCACATCTTTAGCAGTGAGCATCCCGGAGCAAATAGCTGTACAATGCCACGTAGTTTGGGGGTTAAACGGAAGCTCTGTCTTAAATCCAGCCTCACCTCTCGGTAATAACCAGCCCGGGCCATCGGCTTGATGTTCAGCGCCAGCTATCGAGGGCAGCGGCACGGAGGAACTGTCAGATGAAGCGATTGTCTTCCCGGTCCGTTGCGCGCAGCGATTCCCGGCCCAGCCATCTCCAAGTCTTTACAGCGATGTTTCGATTGATTCCGCTGGTGATCCTCGCTGTTATCTCCGGCCTCTTTCCAAGACCTGTCCTGGCACAGGAAAGATCTGCCAGTGGAAAATGCACTCCTCCAACGCCCATGGATGGCACAGTCGAGACGATTCACGGCGTATCGGTCGCCGATCCCTACCGCTGGCTCGAAGATCAGAATAGTCCTGAAACCCGCTCCTGGATTGACGCGCAGGACCGCTGCACGGAAGCAGTGCTCGATTCGGTTCCGGGACGGACACAGATCTCCAAGCGCCTCACTGAGCTGATGAAAGTGGACTCTTTTGGTCTTCCCATTGAACGTAACGGCTCCTATTTCTTTATGAAGCGCCGCTCGGGCCAGGACTTGTACGTCATCTACCAGCGCAAAGGTCCTCGGGGCGGCGATGAGGTGCTTGTGGATCCTCATCCGATGAGCGCGGATCACTCCACCAGCGTCAGCCTGAAGAGCGTGTCTCGTGACGGTTCGCTGGCAGCCTACAGCATTCGCGCCGGCGGCCAGGATGAGGTCACCGTCCATTTCCTTGATACAGGAACCCACAAAGAATTGCCCGATCAACTCCCCAAGGCGGACTATTTCGGTCTGTCCATCCAGCCGGATAACCGCGGCGTCTTTTACTCCCGCATGACGCTTGAAGGGCCGCGCGTTTACCACCACGTGATGGGAGCTACGGCGGCCGCGGACACAGAAATTTTTGGAAAAGGCTACGGCCCCGAAAAAATCATTTTGTCCGATTTATCCGAAGACGGTCACTACCTCTTGATCGAACTCTTATACGGCGCCGGACCCACGCGAACCGAAATTTATTTTCAGGACCTACAAAACGGCGGAGCCGTGAAGCCCATAGTGAATGATCTAGATTCCTCCTTCTTTGGAGAAATTCAAGGCGGTGCGTTGTTCCTTTACACGAACTGGAGAGCCCCACACTGGCACCTCTTCCGCGTGGACCTGCAAACCCCCGCGCGCGATGCCTGGAAGGAAATCATCCCCGAGACCGACACCGCAATCGAAAACGTCAGTCTGTTCGGCGGAAAAATCTTCGTGCAATACGTCCGCAATGCGGCTTCGCAAGTGAAGATATTCGACAAAGACGGAAAGCCTGCTGGTGAAATGGCTCTCCCCGCTCTGGGGGCCGTCGCGGGAAATAGCGGAGCGTGGGACCTACAAAACGCGTTCGTGGATTTTCAGTCTTTCAACATTCCCGACAGCATTTATCGCTACGATGTGCAAACGGGGAAACTCAGCGCTTGGGCTGCACCCGAAGTTCCCCTCGAGAGTAGCGCATACACGGTCGAACAAGTCTGGTATGAGTCTAAGGATAAGACGCGCGTCCCGATGTTCCTGTTCTACAAGAAAGGTCTGAAGCGAGACGGCGCTCGCCCAACCTGGCTCACCGGCTACGGCGGATTTGACATAAACAACACACCATACTTTTACGAGCCCGCGGTCGAATGGGCGGACGCGGGCGGAATTTACGCCGTCGCCAATTTGCGGGGTGGCGGCGAGTTCGGAGAGGCGTGGCACAAGGCCGGAATGATGGAGAAAAAACAGACCGTCTTTGACGATTTTACCTCCGCTGCGGAATGGCTGACCGCCAATGGCTATACGAACTCAAGAAAGCTAGCCATCGAAGGCGGAAGCAATGGCGGTCTTCTCGTTGGCGCGGCGCTCACACAACGCCCCGATTTGTATCAGGCGGTTGTCTGCGAATATCCGCTCCTCGATATGCTGCGTTACCACAAATTCCTGGTGGGGGCATTCTGGGTTCCGGAATATGGCTCCGCCGAGGATCCTGCTCAGTTCAAATATCTTTACGCATATTCGCCATATCACAACGTGAAGCAGGGTGTGAACTATCCCGCCGTTCTTTTCGTTACAGGTGACGGCGACACTCGCGTCGCTCCGCTGCATGCCCGGAAGATGGCAGCGCGCCTTCAGGCCGACACAGCTTCTGATCGTCCGATTCTGCTGCTTTACGACACCAAGTCCGGCCATTCCGGGGGCCGCCCTCAGAATAAACAAATTGAGGAGCGAACAAACATTTTAAGCTTTCTCTTCTTGGAGCTCGGCGCAAGCGCAAACTAATGCAATGCTGAAAACCGGCCGAACTCCCGTGGCCAAGGATCCGACTGCCGGTTACAACGATGCAGCTCCCGCTACGGCCTCATGCTGCATGCCTGATAAGCATAATCGGAAACTTGCAATCCACATCGAAGGTCACGGCGTTAGTCAGGACTTTGGGGTCTTTGCCAGTTTCGCTGAACTAGTCGGCAAAGTCTCAGGGGCGACGACTACTTGGTGCAATGCTGGTTCAGAAATCCGAAAACGTCTTCGGCCCAGACGTCGGATCCAAAGTAGCCAAAGCTGTGGCCGTCCCGAGGGGAGTCGCCGTAGGCGGGATAAATCTTCAGTTTGTACGTTTTGCTCACCTCGTTCATCTCTGCTGAGAGTGTCCTGCTTGGTGACAGGTCAAAATCGTTAGCGGCCTGAAAAAAGAAGATTGGCGCTTTTGCATTTCGTACGGCACGAGTCATAAGCGACTGTAACTCAGGAGCCTGCGCCCAACTCTGAGCGCCCCCCGCAGAATCGATCCCCGCACAATATCCTCCTCGTTCTACTCCCAGCACAGTTTCGATGCCACCAAACGAGTTTCCCGCCACTGCGATGCGATTCGGTTGAACGAAACTCTGTTTTCGCAACCACGCTAGGGCTGCGAATTGATCGTCCAAATGATCCGTCTCCAATAACCGCACCATCGTTGCGGCAGCCGCAGAGACGCCTCCGGCTTTCTCGGCAGCCGCGATCTGGTCGCCAATATACGGACCTGCGGAGGCACTCAATCCCTGGCCCCGCCGGTAAGGTCCAAAGAATACCCATCCATGGCTTGCGAACACTGGACCGAGCACGGCGAATGCCTCCCTACTCATCATGCCCGGCGCGCTTCCATGGTTATAAATGACTGCGGGAAAGGGTCCAGTTCCATCGGGTTTGTAGAGCACTCCGTGCAGAGTAATCTCTCCACTTGGAAATGTGACGGTTTCTGCCACAGCCAAAACTGAGGGTAAAAGCAATAGTGCGAACAGGCCGGAAAAATAAGGCTTAGTCATTTTTGTATCAACCCAGCTCAAACCATCATTCATCGGCGCTTTGTGAAGGTGGAGCTGATGCTGATGATCGCTGAGACCAACGACATGCGCAAGCACTGACTCCAAAGTCTGACTCCAAAGTCCCGATAAGTTCGCGACACCCTGAACATGGGCGTAAATTGACCGGTTATGTCGCATAACCGGTCAATCAAGTGGGAACGATTTGTCCGGCCTATCCATCCGCATTCATGGTTGGCTCAGCGGCTGGCCCGCCAAGGAGCTTGAGGTTCAGTGCTCCACCAGTGAACAGCATCTCCTCGATCGCGCCGTCGACCGCAGATTGAAGCAGAATGCTGTCTGTGCCTAGCTCAATTTGGAGCTGAGCGGCTCGACGCATCAATTCCTTAATGAATGCCGGACTAGCCCTCTCGGTACGCCGCACGAGTAAATCCGTGAGGGGCGGTGATACTTCCAGCCCACCCGCGTAGAGCTGAACGAGCTTTCTTCGGCCCTCCTTATCAGGCAAGGGAAACTCGATGGCCTGGTCGATACGACCCGGCCGCGATGCAAGTGCTGGTTCGAGGTGGTCCGGACGATTGGTCGTCAGGATGAGAATCACGTCGGCATCTTCCCGGAGTCCATCCATTTCGTTCAGGAGCTTGTTGAGCAGTACTTCCTGACCCGGGTTGTGCATTCGCTCGCGCTCACGGGCGATCAGGTCGACGTCTTCGATCACGATCATCGCTGGCTGCAAGAAGCGCGCGAGCCGGAAGTACTCGCCAATCAGTCCGACCTGTTCTGCCGTAATAAGCAAGGTGGTGTGTTGGGGCAGCTGCGACGCGAGATAGTGGATGGTGTGTGTCTTGCCTGTTCCCGGCGGGCCATAAAACAAGAGCCCTTTCTTGGCTGTGAAGTGCAACGCTTTGATTCGCTCACGCGCTGCGACGAAGCCACCAACGTTTCGATCGAGCAACTTCAATGTCTTCAAGGGCAGGATGACATCTTCACGCTTGACCTCGCGCAGCCGATGAACCTTTACAGCACCGCCCCGACCCAAGTAGTCGTGCTGGCTCTCCAGTGAGATCACGCGTCCGCGATAGGTGCGTCCGGCCCCGACTCGAAGCTCGAGATCGCGGAAGAACTCTTGTGAGAACTGCGCACCTTGTTCACCCTTGGAGACGGCAATCTCAACGTGCACTCCACCGACCATGCCGAACCTCATCGAAGGTCCCAAGAGCACGGCGAACGGCAAGGAGTGATCCTTCGATAGCCATAGGCCATTTTTCAGACAACGAACGGGAACCGGATCACCTATGTCAACTTCGTCATGCTGCAACGGGCCAATGTCCATTGGAAAGGGTCCGGCGGCGAACAAATGCGCCAGAGTCGGAGTTTCATGACCCATCTGCGCATGAATTCCAAGGAGCCGTGAAGCAGGGCGTTTCTCGAACATTTGATCGAGGGCCATCTGAACATCGACGCGAGAGATGATTGGAAATTCTCGGGCTGCCGTCACCATCTCCCCGAGCTGCACACCTTCAAAATGTTTCTGCAGAGCCTTCCTCAGTGCAGATTTTCCAGTAAGCCCTCGCAATACATAGCCGATCACGCGATTACCTCTGCTGCGTGCTCTTTAAGTCCTTGTCCCGACTGAAGAGCTGCCACAATTACAATTGCTCTATGCTAACGGAGTTGACCCAAAGATGATATCTAACGGAGACCGCTTCCTAGAGGCTTCTGGCCCAGTGGACGTATGGTCGCGTTCACGGAGAAGTGGTTTCGGACTGATTTCACGTCTACGAGCACTAGCGTTTATCGGGACTTATCCATTTCATCCGTCGAGACAAGCTGCGATTTCGATTCGCAAAAAACGGTACGATGAATACATGCCAAAAGCGATTGTAGCGATCGGGGGTGGGGAGATAAGAACGAGGGGAACTGCTCCCATTGATCGAGAAATCATCCGCCTCTCGGCCAGGAAAAATCCGCGACTGCTCTTTATTCCTACCGCGAGTTCGGATTCCGAACGATATTGGAAGCGCGTCAAAGAATATTTTGGCAAATTTTTGAAATGTAAAACTGACGTCCTGTTCCTCATTAGGGAACAGCCATCGAAAGGACAGATCAGGAAGAAGATTCTATCGGCAGACATAATCTACGTTGGCGGAGGAAATACCCTGCTGATGATGCGCGTTTGGAGGCGTCTGGGCGTCGACAAACTTCTCATGTCAGCCTACGAGAACGGGACTGTCCTCTCGGGCATCAGCGCAGGGTCGATCTGCTGGTTCGACTCCGGACATTCCGATTCCATGTCTTTTTACAACCCACGAAGATGGAAATACATAAACGTTAGGGGTATGGGGCTCATACAGGGAACTCATTGCCCCCACTACAACAGCATGACCCGTGGAGTGCCTCGGAGAAAGCACTTTCGCGACCTAATTCGAAAGACTGGGGGCATCGGAATCGCCATTGAGAACAACTGCGCAATAGAGTTTATAGACGGACGATTCTACAAAGTCATCAGCTCCAAAAGCTACTCACGGGCATACAGAGTCTACAAGAGTGGTGGTGAAGTGATTGCTGAACAAATACGCCAGGAGGGACAACTCGCGCCCGTCGAGTCGCTCCATCATCGATCTAGATCACTGGCCAATAGACGGTGCTAGTGCCTGATTTGTTCTATAAAAGGAGAAGTCAAGAAAAAACACATCTCCTCCGACCGGAAGTTTTCTTGCTTCTCAGCCCACTCGATCGAGCGAGATTGGTTCTGACCTACCGCTCCATATGCTCGGTTTCGCGGCCATGCGACCCCGCGGTTTGGTTTTTCACTGTCAGCGGTTTTCATCGCTTCTTCGCAACGAAGCCTTTCAGTTCCGAAACCAGCAAAGCAGAACGTGGTCAAATTTGGCGACCATAGTTCTATCTGGGACTCGTGGCCCATAGCTTTTTCTGGTTATCCAAATGTGAAGTTATTACGAATGTGGAGTTGGCGCGTCAAGACTCCGCAAATCGCGGGCTGCGGTATTTCCAACTTCACATTTCTTAGGGCCTAAAGAGACTCTAGCCAGTCAAGGACCGTGGGGTTTTTGCTCCACGGTGTGCGCGACTGACGGGGAACCGCTTTGACCCTTGCAATCGCCTTGCGTTTCATTTCTAGATCCAACTTCGCGTACCGATTCGTCGTGTTCAGGTTGGCATGACCCAGATAGTGGCTGATCGTCGACAGGTCGGCTCCCGACTTCAGAAGCGCTACGGCAGTACTGTGCCTCATGCTGTGTGGATGAAGCCGCTTTTTGCGGAGATTCGGTACATCCCGGGAAGCACGCGCAAGACACCGGGCGAGGATGTAGCGGATCCCGAACCGAGTCAGGGGCCCGCCACGGTGATTCAGAAACACGCGAGCATCCGACCGTAAATCGAGATTCTGTTCCTTCGAGAAAGAGCGCAAGACCGCAGCTGTTTGCGGCCACAACGGACAGTAGCGCTCCTTCCTCCCTTTACCGAACAATCGCACTTGAAAGGGCCTAGTCAGTTGGAGGTCGCTGGGCCGCAGGTCGGCGATCTCCTGCACACGGGCTCCCGTATTGAACATCGTGGCCAGGAGAGCATAGTCACGGATTCCTTGCGGGGTGGTGCGATCTATTGCTTTGAGAGTCGCGTCGATCTCCTCCCGCTCTAAGTAGTCGATAGCCCGTTCTGGGGCGCGCTTGAATGGGATGCTGAGAACCTGCTGGGCCAGGCCCAGATGTTCGGGATTCCGCGAAGCCACGAAACGAAACAGGGCATGAATGGCGGTGAGCCGGACGTTTCGGGTCGCCACACCGTTCTTCCTTTCCTTCTCGAGGTGGGAAAGAAACGCCAGGATCCTGACTGGCTCCAGATCCTTCAAATCGAGTTCCTCTATGGGCCGCTTGTAGCGCGCAGAGAGAAATCGGAGAAGCAGTACGAGGCTGTCGCGGTAACCATGGATGGTGTGCGGACTGGTTCCGCGAACACGCGGCAGGTGATCGGTGAAGTAGTCGCGCACGATGGCGCCCAGCAGATTAGGAAGTTGCTTCTTCATTCTTGTCCTCCTTTCCGGCCCGGAATAGGCACAATCAGCTCCCCGTAGTGGCTGGCAAATCTTTTACTGGTAGCTGTTCGGAGCCGCTCGATCCATTGCAAGTAATAGTGGGTGGACACCACGGAGACGTGCCCCATATAGGTGGCCAACAAAGGAAGTTTGGCCCCGACGTCGGCGCCCTCCCGGTACCAGCGCATTAGGGCATTGACGGCGAAGCTGTGACGAGCATCATGGATCCGCGGCAGTTTTCCCTTGGGGGTGAAGATGGAGCATTTTTGAAGGAGGGGATGCAGACAGAGTTGCAAGCCCGGGCCGCTGTAACCCCGTCCGCCCTTGGTGGCGTTCCAGATGAGGGCCGTATCTGCAGAGAGGGGAAGTCTCCTCAGGACCCGGGCGCGCAGATAGCGATCTATCTCCGCGGCAATCTCGCTGTTGAGAGGAAGCAGGCGTGACTTGTGGAACTTCGACTCTCGAATCAGCAGGGTCGCATCCCGGGAGTCGTAGTCGCCCAGAGTCAAGCGCAGTAGCTCCCCACGCCTGATTCCAGTCGTGAACAACAGTACGATCGCTAGTCGAATCACCTCAGGACGAAGCGGTGAGGATGGTCCTCGCTTCAACCCTGAGGCAGCTCGCAAAAGCTTTGCCGCCTCTTGTTGGGAAAAGATGTACGACTGGAGCCTTTGATGAGGCTTCGGAAACAAGGCGGGATCAGGAACGAAGCACTGGGGCTCAGTCCGGCGGCGATAGAGGCAGAAGTTGTACACCTCCCTCATTCGGCCACGTCGAACACCGGACGCGAGATGCTCTTGGGTCCGACACCAGGCCTGAAATGCTGCGGCATTCAGGTCGGGGTACTTGGCAGCTTGGTCCTGGAGGAAACGATCGAGCGACTGCAGAGTGCGGACCGGATCGTCGAAACGCCGACCCAAGGCGCGCTTCAGATCCACGTACCGCTTCAAGACGTGCCCAAGCCGAGACGAAAACATAGCGGCTGCTTTAGTCATCGCTGGCCCTCCTTTCCATCGTGCTTTCTTCCTGGAACCGGAAGAGAAACTTCACGCAAGTCCCCGGTGGCCAGTCGTAAATAGGTCGACGTGCTCACTGCGGAACGATGCCCGAGGACATCGCCGATGATCTTGAGAGGCATTCCACTCTTTAGGAGATAAACCGCTAGCGAGTGACGCAGACAATGTGCACCCTGGAAGGGGATATTGAGGCCGCTCTTCCGAACCAAGCGTGAAAAAACTCCTCTGATCACCGTACGCTTCAACACACCGATGGGAGAGCGCATTCTCAGAAAGATCCGGCGATACGGCGCTGGGGGTGGCGTTCGCTTCAGATGCTTTACCAGCGCGGTGGAAACCTCGTTGGTCAGCGGCAGTTCCAAAGGCGAGGAAATCTTGAGCTGGCGGATTCGCAGGCAGCCTTGTCGCCAGCGAATATCATCGAGCGTCATGGCCACCACCTCACTGACACGCAATCCGTATGTAGCAATCAGCAAGATCATCGCGTAGTCGCGCAGTCCCATTGCCGAGGTTCTGTCGATGGATCGCAGGAGGGTGCGGACCGTCTCCCAGGGGAGAGCGCGTGGCAACTTCTCGAGCTGGTAAAGGCGCGGCGTATCAATCTGGCTGGCCAGTCCGGCAGGAACCCTATCGTCAATGGCCATGAATCGGAGGAACCCTCTCAGGGCGCCGATGTCGTGTTGCAGACTTGGCCGGTTCAGGCGTTTGCTGGCTTTGGTGATATAGGATTCGATCTGCGGAGCCCGGATCTTCTTCAGTGCGATCTCCTCTCCGTCTAAGTGCTGCAAAAAACACTGCACCGTATAGCGGTGATTCGAAACGGTAGATCCAGCGAAGCCGCGTACTTCGCGCAGGTAGTTCGCATACTCTTCGATCAGCATCGAGGCGGGGGAAGCTCCTGTTGCTGGTTGACCATCAGTGATCAAGCCTTGCACGGCCAGATATCGTTCTAATGCCCGCACGGTTCTTGTTGCAGAGGGAAAGGCCTTGCGGAGAGTCCCCCAACAAGCGCGGAGAACTGGCTGGGTCAGGTTGGCAACTTCCTTAACTTGACGACGTCGAAGTTCGGCATCCACATGTGGCAGCATGCGGATCGACTTTGTGCGCGAGACTCGCGTGTAGCCATTGGTGGCAAGCCAATCGTCAAAGCCATCGGCGACAGGCCCCAACAATGGCAGGGAGAGAAACCTGCAATGAACCTGGGGGAATAGAGAATGTAGCATCGGTACCTCGCAAACTTGGATTAGGCCACCGGATGGCGGCCATTCCGATGCTACGTAAAAATGTGAAGTTGGAAATACCGCAGCCCGCGATTTGCGGGGCCTTGACGCGCCAACTCCACATTCGTAATAACTTCACATTTGGATAACCAGAAAAAGCTATGGGCCACGAGTCCCAGATAGAACTATGGTCGCCAAATTTGACCACGT
>Ga0210384_10003851_pt1 | contig 17086 bp, 12 predicted proteins | sample IncBWH2MmetaG_FD_160574 | JGI IMG/M metagenome (GOLD analysis project Ga0210384, IMG submission 160574) | Forest soil microbial communities from Barre Woods Harvard Forest LTER site, Petersham, Massachusetts, United States - Inc-BW-H-2-M | ecosystem: Environmental > Terrestrial > Soil >...
CGATAGGTGACGGTTTGCCAACCAGCCGAGAGTACCTGTTTGATCACCGGTTCAACGAACATCTTATCCGTGGAGACAGTCTCGATGCGATCGATACCTGCTCCCAGGGACTCGGTGGGCACAAAGGAATTGGCGGCATGGCCGGGAGTGATATCGACGCGGATGGTTTGGGAGACGGCGAGACTCGGTGACAAGCATGCCAGCAGTATTACGAGTGAGATCCATTCGACCAACCGGAATATGGTGCGTGTCACTTGAATCCTCCTCGATCGGCAGCAGGCAAGTTCCCTGGACTGCTGAATGTTGTTCTTGCACCGCGCAAATCAGCACTTCAATGGCGAATCATATCTTGTCGTTTCCCTTGTAGTCGTTGTGAAGCTTTGGATTTCAGCGGCCTCCGCCTTCGATCCTTCCGCGCAGCACGTTCAGGGAAGCCTTTGGCAAAGTAAACGAAGGGTTCTGCCCAGCCTGCACTGTCGTGCTGACCGGCGGAAGATTGGGATCGGGATGGCTCTGTGGGCCTTCCGAACGCCACAGGTATTGTTCACTGCCGAAGGTTGTCATCGTGACTGGACCAGAAAAGGAATGTGGCATTGCTGTTTCGTCGTTGAAGACCAAAGTTACGCGATGCGGGTTGGACTGGTCTTTGTTGATTACCATGACCGACCATTGCCCATCCGGAAGCTTGACTGGATAAGCAGTTATCAGGGCGTGTCCGGCGTCGTCCTTAAGATCGCTGGACGCACGGAAGAGCTGGTGTATACCGGCACCATGCTTGACCCATTCGAGATTGATGATTCGGCTGGCGTGATATTGCGAAGTGTGAGCCCGAATATTGAGATGTTCGTCGGCTACGAAATTTCCGTAGGTACTCCAGCCGCGACAACCCGAACGTATAGGTTCCGGCTGAATGGGAGAGTGATAGTAGATGTCGCCGCCAAAAGTGAGAAACGAGCCAACGCTGTCGCCCAACCAGAGCGCCGCAAAGATTTCTGTCATCGGCTGAGTCAGCCCCCAGGAGACGTTGCTCTCGGTGTTGATCAGCGGAACGCTTGCCGGGAGGCCATCCACCCTCCAGATTTTTAGAATGCCCTCGGTCAACTCGGGCTCGCGGTAAAGGTCCGACCAAGTGATTTCGCACGGAGGAAATGGGTAGTGCTCGAAAGACATGAAAGTCAGGTCGGCCAACCGGCCATGCTCTTTTAAGTAATCGAGGAAGCGACCCAGCCATGAGACCCGGCCCCGTGCGTCGGGCCAGACTTCGATATCTTCGTTCACACCCTCGAATACCGGTCCGCCCAGCTTCAGCTTTGGGTCCACCTTGTGCAGGGCGCTGGCAAATTGGAGGTAGAGTGCGCCGTAATCCTCGGGCAGCATTTTTTGACCATCCGGCTCTTCTCCCATCTCGACATAGGAAATGGGATACCCACGCTTCTCCACGTAGGCGATCTGCGCTGCCGCATCTTCCGGCGTGCTGTACAACATGGCGATTGGAATCATGGCGGGCAGGTGATTGGTGATGCCGCTGGTATAGAAGAGATCCATGCCGGTTTGATCGCCCGCCTCGGAAGTCAGATCGGCGGCGGAGTGCCAAGGATCGACCGACGACGCGTGAACCACCGTCTGACCTCCGTCTGGCTGGTGCTTGACCAGGTCTACAAATTCATCATTCGCGGTGTAGGTTCCGGCGTAGAGTTCGCGAATGGCGTATCCCACGGAGCTGCGCTTGTCGCCGCTACTGGGGTTGCGGTCGCTGGCCGTATTTGAAGACTGCGTCATCCAGATGCGGATATAGCGCAGGGGTGGAGGTGGCGGCGTAAACTTCAGCGTCTCCAGTCCGCCACGTCCGTCGATATTGATTCCGATGGCGATCCAGGCGCCAGCCGTCGCATTCGAAAGGGGCTCCTTCTCGCCGCTCCAGTACTGCACCACATAGTTTCGGGCATACGGGTTGCCCCAATCGATCCTCAGGGTGTCGATCTTCTCCGCCGCGCCCAGATCGAGAATGACCCACTGAGGATGGAGCCAGTCATCCTCACCGGTGAATTTGTCGCTGAGATAAGGATTGCTCTTCCAATAAGTGCTCGAATCGCCATCGGTCATCCGGGAGTATTTGCTCTGTGAATGTCCATCGCCGGCGGTGTTGCCGCGATGAGGCAAGGGATAGCCGACAGAGTGCCGGATAGGCTGGCCCAGGTCCGCGCTTCCGGTGAAGTACCCGCTCTGGTGAGCCGCGTCACTCCATGTGCCACGCGGGTTCCAGTTCCAGGCCGCGCCTTACAACTCGGTATTTTGACGATAGGTGATCGGCCCCCACCCGGCAGAAAGAGATTCCTTGAGGATCTCGGGAGTGTAGATTTTGTCCACAACGCCCTGGGGAAGAATGTCAATCGATGTGCCCAGAGCTACGTCGGGATCGAAGGACTTGATGGGGTGGACCGCATTTACCTGGACCGTGACGATCTGTTTGGGAGTGTTGCTTAGGTCATTTTCTTGCGCGACGCTCGAGGGGCAGAACCAAGCGACGAATGCAGCCATCGTTGTCAGAAACCCCTGATGAACAACCAGCTTTCGTCGTTTCCACAAGTGCCTCCGATAGATCAATTTGGACTCCTGTCACCAACTTGATTTGTCTGCGACTCTCCAGGACTGCAGCGGAGACATGATGGGCGGGATTGATTTTCCCAATGGGATCTCAACCGATCGGCGGATACGCTGCCGCCGATTGCCGGCAGAGTCCTGCTACTTTCGTCGTCTCATTCAGGAGATAGACAGCTCGGGGGGTGGGCTCGACAATCCCACCCTCCAATTCACCAGTAAAATTTCAGCGCCACCTGCACCTCACGTGAGTTGATGCAAGTATCCGTGATAGCAGCAAAATTAGACGTGTTATCGATTTTCCCGCTACTGTCGAAGCTCACGCTGGTAGTGCCGTTGTTGGGCCCACAAAACTGCGGATGGTTGAAAGCGTTAAAGGCCTCCGCGCGAAATTCCAGTCGCATCCCCTCTCGAATGCTGAACTGTTTGAACAACGACATTGTCGTGTTATTTGTGGGTGGCTGGCGTGCGCTGGTGATTGTCCGGGGAGCGTCACCGATCGTAAAGTCTTCCGGTTGACTGAGGACGTCCTGTGCGTTTGCAAAGTAGTTATCGACGAAATCCGGGCCGGTATTCCGCTTCAGGATTCCGTTGAGGTTGGGACGACGCTGAGACGCCGAGTAGGTTGGTATCTCCTGGCCGCCGCTGAGTGTTATATGCAACGGTCTGCCGCTGGTATAACGGTAAGTCCCATTGATTTGCCACCCGCCAAGAATGCCGTTCAGGACCGGCTTCATGCCGCCCGCGAACTTGCGGCCCCGGCCAAAAGGCAAATCGTAGACATAACTAAATTGCAGAATGTGAGGCGTATCCCATGTCGACACCGATCTCTCCAGATCCGGCCGGTTAGGGTCTTGCAGACTGGTTGTGCCGCCAAGCCAGGTGACGCTGTCGTCGGTGGAGGAAGCATCGTCGATCGACTTGGACCATGTGTAGGACGCCAGAAATTGCAGACCGTTGGCATAAGACTTCTCCGCGCGGAGTTGCAGGGCATGATAGATCGAGCTCGCATATGGAGGAGAATCGCCGGTCAAGGTGTCGAATTGCGGAAAGGGCCGAAGCACCTGGTAACGCGGAATCGTAACTCCCGAGAGCGTGCTGTTGGGGTCGGTGATGACTCCGAAGAAGGGGTTCGCCAAATCCGGGTTGCTGAGATCGCCTCTCTCACCGGGTGTGAGCTTGTCCACAAAAGGACCTAAGTGATTTACTTCACCAGCTCCGCTGAAATAGAGGTGCGTTCCTTTTTTCCCGACGTAACTCGTGTCCAATATGATCTTCCAGGGCAGTTCTTTCTCGAAGCCAAAGCTCCAGCTTTGTTCGTATGGGGTGTTGTTGATCGCTTTGATGGCGCCCCCTCCGCCAAATCCAACGTCATTTAGCGCTCCCAAGCTGTTGCCTGGCGGCAAGATCGGGCCACCGTTCGGAAAAGGGTTGTTAAATCTTCCAACGGGAGTGAACTGGTCGCTGGGATCAACCGGGACCCAGTTCGTAAATTGGTCATAACCGCGGTACATCTGGACCGGGCCTGTTCCCGCAGCGCCCGAGCGTGGCGTGGAGTAAAAGATCCCGTATCCGCCGCGCAGTACCAGACTGTGGGCCATTTGATACGCAAAACCGAAGCGAGGCTGAATGTCCTTCCAGTCGGCGGCGTAGTTAGCACGATTCTTTGGGCTGGCGAAGACTTCGATTCCGAGCAAAGCTCGCGTGACGTCTTGGCCGGTTAACGGATCGGTGTAGGTTATACTGCCGCCATTGATCGGGTTCCTCTGCCTAAGATCCAGCGAATTCTGCCGATTGAAGCGCTCGGTCCGCGGCAGCGAAAAGTCATAGCGCACGCCGAGATTGAGCGTCAACTTGGGCGTGACTCTATAGTTGTCCTGCACGAAGCCGCCAAACTGGAAATTCTGGGTGCTTACAAAGTTGGGCACTTCGTATTGGCAGGCACCATTCTGGCAACCTGTCGCGGGTCCAACTCCCATCAAAAAGCTGGCCATCGAGTCTCCGCCGGTATTAGGGTCCGGTCCCGATGTACCGGTGTTGTCAAACTCAAATTGCCCGCCAGGGTAACCGGGCTGACCGAAGTTGACGCGATGTAGGCGACCCTCTGCGCCAAACTTCAGCTCGTGCGCCCCGTGTACCCAGCTGATCGTGCCGACCAGGTGATGCGAATCGCTACCCTGTTTCCAATAGCTGAAGGTCTGCGTTCCAATATTGGCGTCTCCCGAAGTTTGATAGTTGTCGAGAATGACGTTCGGAAGCTGCTTGAAGCCGGAAACCGTCAGGTAGGAGGGCACTCCTAAGAGCGATACCGGATCAAGCTTGGGGAAATCTCCGAGGATACCGTGGTTAATTTCATACCCTCGTGTAAAACCGTAAGAGACATTCAGCACAAGTGTGGGACTGACAGTATAGGTTTCGTTGAGCGCGAACAGGTGGGCGGTGTCCTCTCTGGGCCCGGATCCGAAGTTGTCAGCAACATTTCCAAAGGCATTGAAGGCATGGAAGTGTTCCCATCTTTGGGAATACTTGGCGCTTAAAAGGCTGTGATCGCCGAAGCGATGATCAATTTTAATGTCGAACTGATTTACGCTGTCTTGATTCGTTCCGGCGCGGAAAAAGTTATTGAGCAGGTCGTCGGTGGTGGCTATGGGCTTGGTGGGCTCGGGAAACAAGGCCATCAGTTTCTGCGCAACTGGGTCAATCAGGTTCGAATCCGTGCTCCCGTCACTCAATGCGCCGGCAAGCAAGTCATTGTTCTTGATGAATATTGTGCGGGTCGGAACGTTATTAGCAGTATCGAAGGAAGCGCCCTTGAACGGATCCCAAAGCTGGCCGGAAGGATCGCTGCATAGCCCGTTAGCGTCGAAGCTTGCCCCTCGCAAGGTGCACAGCTCGCCGAAATCTCCTTGCTTCTCCGCGTCGGTGGCTACGCCGTAACTTGCAGAAGTAAAATTTCGGCTACGGGTACCGTCGTAGTCGAAAAAGAAAAACGTCTTGTTCTTTTGAATAGGCCCGCCAAAAGTGCCTCCGAAATTGTTTTGCCGCAGGGGCGACCTGGCCTCGCCATTGTGATTGCTGAACCAACTGTTGGCATCGAGCTTGTCGTTGCGCAAGAATTCGTAGAGGCTGCCGTGGAACTGATTTGTCCCAGAGCGGGTTACGAGGTTCACGATGGTCGAGCCCGAAAAGCCGTATTCGGCGCTGAAATTGGACTGCTGAACCTTGAACTCTTCGACCGCTTCCACGGAGGGAACGTACGCTTGCGACAGAATGCCGCTGTTCTGCTCAAAGTTCGAGGTACTCACGCCATCCATCAATATGTCGGCGGTGGAATTGCGGCTGCCGTTAGAGATGAAGTTGGTTCCGGTACAGGTTTCGCAACCGTGATCGGGAACCGCGATTCCAGGAGCGAGATACGCCAAATCGAGGACAGAACGGTTAATCAGGGGCAAGTTGTTGATGAGATTTCGATCCACTACCTGACCCGTGACCGCATCCTGGGTCTGCAACTCGGCGCCACCCGCCTCGACATCCACCACCTGCCCGGCAGCGCCGACTTTCATGGAGAAGTCGACGGAGGCGTTCTGGTTGACATCCACCTTAATGCCTTCCTTCCGCTGGTTCTGGAAATTGGGTGCCTCCACAGAGACGCTGTAGCTGCCCGGAGGGATTGGGCGGAGTAAGTATCTTCCCGAGTCGTCAGCGACTGCCGTAAAAGAGAAGCCTTTATCTTGGTCGGTCGCGATCACGCGGGCTGAAGGGATCACTGCCCCTGTGGGATCCGTAACCGTACCGGCAATGGAGCCGGTGTAGAGCTGGCTGTTGGCTAGGGAAGTGAGTAAGAAAACGACTGATAACAGCAGCCACTTGTATCTGGCGAGGCTGGTCGAACACAGGACCAGCGATTGTTGTCCCCGCACAAATGCAGTTTCCATGACCGAGCCCCCTGTGCAGTATTTGTCTTACTTTGGAACTTACAGGACCCGACTAGCCGGACGCTTGCCGCGGGACGCAACAGGGCATCCTCGCGGCGGTATTAAAACGTTTTATTACTGATTAGGGAGGGGACTGTCAAGAAAAAAGTCGTGAAATGCATCGAGCCGATATCAGTTTCAGTTCTGCCCCGGCTCCACGATTTTGTGATATCGACCTGGTTCCAGGCTGGAGAGTCGCTGGACCCGGCCCCGGGGCCATACGATCTCAGCGCTTACTGGCTTGCCGGCTGCCTCCGGACCAAGACCCACGAGTACGCGCTTGTCGTGGGCCGACAGATAGCTGGAGCCGCCTGTAGTCCAGCGCACTCGGCGGCGTCCACCCGCGATAACAATGATTTTTGCGCCGATAGCGTCGCGATTGCTGATTGTTCCCTGGAGGTCGAAGCCGATCCATGAGTTTTGCTGCCCTATGTTATTTCGCAGAAGCACAGGTGGCCCATTGAGGCGGGTAAAGGCGAGGTCAAGATCGCCGTCATTGTCGAAGTCAGCTGCGGCGAGCCCGCGACCGAGACAGCCAGAAGTGAAGACTTGCCCGGCGCTATTGCGCATGTCCTGGAAGGTTCCATCGGAGAGACCGCGCAACAAGAGCGGAGGTTGATGATAGCTCACATCGGCGCGCGTGGTCTCGATCGCCTGGTTAATGTGTCCATTCACGAACATCAGATCGAGATTGCCGTCGTTGTCGAAGTCCAGAAACTTCACGCCCCAGCCAACATAGGATTTGGTCAGGGCCGCCAAGTGGGAGGCCACAGTTCGATCATGGTACGGAAGCGATTTCGAGCCCATGAAGAGCGAATGGTACTGGTCGTTGAAATTGGTCACGACGAAATCAGGAAGGCCGTCTCCATTGGCATCGCCGGCATCCACGCCCATGCCAGCCTTGGCCACGCCGTTCTCGCTGTATGCGACCTCGGCCTCGCCCGCGATGTCCTTAAAAGTACCGTCATGTTGGTTGACCAGGAGCAGGTTGGGAGAAGCGTCGCGAGTGATGAACAGATCGGTCCAGCCGTCATCATTGACGTCAATGGCGACGACCCCGAGCCCCCTTCCCACAAGCTTTTCCAAACCCGACTGTGCACTGACATCGGTAAAGGTCCCGTCGCGATTGTTGTGATAGAGCGTGAGAGGCATGCCCTGATATGCCAGCTGCTCGCAATAGGAGCGCATGCCATTTACTTCACACTTCTTCGGATCATCGAAGGAGAAGCGTACATAGTTGGTGACCACCAGGTCGAGATAGCCGTCGCGATCGTAGTCGAACCAAGCCGCGCTGGCCGCCCATCTTGTCGGATTCTTCACTCCAGCTTTATCGGTGACCTCGGTGAAGGTCCCATTTCCATTGTTATGAAACAGCGCGCAGGAAGGAAAGCCGGTGACGAACAGGTCAGGATGGCCGTCGTTGTCAAAGTCGCCCACGGCAATCCCCATGCCATAAAAATCCAGGCGGTCGACTCCAGCTTTGGCGGCCACCTCTTCGAACTTGCCATCTCCGAGATTGCGATAGAGCGCGTTGCGCACCGGAACCGGACTTTTGCCATGCGGGGTTTCACCGCCATTTACAAGAAAAATGTCTTGCCGGCCGTCTGAGTCGAAATCGAGGAAGGCGACTCCTCCTCCCATCGTCTCGATGAGAAAGCGATCGGGCGATTCACCACCGAAGTGACGCCAGGCAATACCAGCCTCCTGGGTAATGTCGGTGAAGATCGTCTTTCTATCCACCGAGGGCTCGACAGCATGAGCGGAAAAAAGCAAAATCGAGATAGCGGACAAGACGATCATGGAACCGCAGGCTGGCCGGTTATGCCTCATGAGCGGGTCTATTCTCTGGAATCGACATGGGTCTGTGACGCGTTATCGTCCTGGGATTGGGCTGGCTTGAGCGATTCATACCGTTCCAGTTCGCGCGCGGCTTCTTCCTGGCGGCCCAAGCGCCGATAGACGCGGGAGAGCGCAAAATGCGCCTGCCCATTGTGGGCATCCAGTTTCACCGCCTGCTCCAGGTGTCGTTGAGCCTCCGTGATGAGGCCCTTCTTCAGCGCGATGTTACCTAATTGATAGTGCGCTTCCGCCAGCGACGGGTCGAGCGCCAAAGCAGAACGCAGCAACTGTTCAGCTCGCGCTTGTTCAGGTCCGTCACCCGTTTCCGATTGCCGCAGCAGGGCCACTGCATACTGTGTTTTGAAACGCGCATCTTTGGGAAATCGGCGCATTCCGGACTCAAAACTGGCGGCCGAATCTTTGCTCATGCCGGCGGCGGATTGAGCCTGAGCTAATCCGAGAATACTATCGGGACGATTAACTGTGAGTTCCGTGGCACGAGTATAGGAGCGGACTGCATCCGTGAACTGACCCATGCCGGTCTCCACCAACCCCTGCATTTCCAGAGCCTCCGCCGAATTGGGAAAGGAACTTGTAGTCTTTCTGGCGAGTTGCAAGGCCTGGGGAAGCGAATGCTGGGCCAGCAGAATCTTGGCAAGATCGAGATAGTTGGTTTCCTCAGATGGAGCCATCTGAATGGATTCCTCCAGCGCCTGCACGGCCTCCTTCGGCCGGCCTTGCTTGTGCTGGCACCAGCCCAGCAAATTGAACAGGGCGGCATTCTTGCCTCCGGAGTTAATCAACGCCTCAAGAAGCTGCTGGCTTTGGCCGAATTCCCCGGCGTGATATTCGACCAGCGCAAGGTTGTACTCCAGACGGGACCGGTCTGGAAATGTCGATCGGATGGAAGCAAGTAGCTCTTCGGCAATCTGGTAGTCCTGCATCTGATCTGCGATCTGCGCGCCGAGGAGGACGGCCTGCGGTCCAGTCGGCTGTGCCGTTAATTGCTCAAGGGCGGCCCGCGCCTTGTCGATCTGTCGCAGATGATAGTAAGACCGCGCGAGCGCAGCGATCGATTCCGGCTGCTTGCGGAGTTCGTCCGGCACAGACGCAAGCATCCTGGTCGCAGTCACATAGTCGCCCACGCTTTCCGAAACCATGCCGAGTAACAGTCGCGCCGGTCTATCGTTCGGTTGTTGCTGGAGAATGACCTTCAGATTCTCTTTCGCCTCGGAATAGCGGTGCAGTTGCCAAAGATTTGCGGCAAGATAGCGGCGAATCGTCATCTCTTGGGGACGAATCTGCAGCACTCGTCTGAATAGAGTTGTCGATTCCTCTAGCTTCCCTTGCTGCGCCAATATCGTGCCCAAGCCAGCCAGCACATCCGGGTTCGTCGGAGCCAACTTCGCCGCCTGACGCAGTTCAGCTTCAGCTCTTGGGAGTTCTCCGGCCCGAGCGAACTCGAATCCTCGCGCGACGCGGTCCTCGGCTTCGGTACCCTGTTCCGGAAGGTATGCTGCGGCTTTACGTGGAGTTAGAACACAAAGGCACGCGAACAGCGCGGGCAAGCAACAAAAACCCAAACCTTGGCGGGCCAATGGCATCAGCGAAACCCCTACCTGAGAGAGTCTCTCACGGCATTCACACCTCCGGTAGACGTTCCCGAGATCCCAGGCTTCATGATCAGTGCCGCGTGATGCGGCACGAAGCCTTGTGCCTTCGTAAGCAATAGGAGCTACAATCGCTTCCCACAAGCCGAGTTGTCGTTCCTGATCCTTTCGGTATACGCTCCGGTATTCAACTGCGACTCGAACGGGGAAGTGGCGTACGAAGGAAATGACCGCCAATGACGACTTCGAGCGGTTCCGTACCGGCGCAGCGAAGTACGCCGCCTATCTCGAGATGCCCGAGGGCCAATTGCGCCTCGACCTCGCCTTTGCCAATTTGCGGGACTTTCTCCCGCGGGCAACCCGGTCTGTGCTCGCGCTAGATCTTGGCTGTGGTACCGGCGCCATGGCGATGCGCCTGGCGCGACTTGGTCTTCACGTCACGTTGCTGGATTGGTCTGCACCAATGCTGGATTTCGCGATGCGGGCCGCGCGGGAAGCAGGAGTTACAGAGAGGATTGCGCTGAAACACGGCGATGCCGCCCAACTCGCGAACTTGTTCGACGCCGGGTCGTTTGATTTAATTCTTTGCCACAATATCCTGGAATATGTCGACGACGCGTGTGCTGTGTTGCGCAGTGCGGCTCGCGCCTTGCGAGATCCGTCCAGCATAATCTCGGTATTGGTCCGTAACCAGGCAGGTGAGGTGTTAAAGGCCGCAATACAAGAGGGCGACTTGGCCGCGAGCGAGCATAATCTCAGCGCCGAGTGGGGACATGAGTCCCTGTACGGGGGAAGGGTGCGGCTATTTACGGCGGAGGGCGTACAAGCCATGCTGCTCGAATCGTCACTCGCGGTAACTGCGGAGCGTGGCGTACGGGTCATATCGGATTACTTGCCGCCGAGGATTTCCCGAAAGGATGAGTACGAGCGGATTCTGGAGCTGGAGCGCAAGCTGGGCACGCGACCAGAGTTTGCCGCAGTCGCGCGCTACACGCACTGCATTGCACATCGCGCAGATCCAGTCAGAGTAAGCCCAGTCATGAAGGATGGCGCATGAACAGCGTCATGGCCCAGTCTTCGTCGTCGGGATCTCGCATGACAGCTGATGCCAGTATTGCGCTCGGGCTCGGCCTTACCAACGAGTGTAATCTTGCCTGCGCCTTCTGCTACCGCGATCCGACTCGCGCGGACCGTCTCTCCCTGGATCAAGTGAAGGCAGTCATGGAACGCTTGCCCGTACGGTCGGTGAATCTCGGCACCGGTGAGAACGGCATGCATCCCGACTTCAAGGCAATACTGGCCTACCTGCGAACGAAGCCGGTCAAGCTCACTATCACTTCCAACGGTCATAGCGTTGCTGTTCTGGAAGACAATGAGCTCTGTGCCTTCCATGACATCGAGTTCTCTCTCGATTACGCCACGCAAGCCGAACAGGATGCACAGCGCGGAGCTGGGAATTGGGATCTGATTCATCAGCAGGCAGAACGGTGTCTCGGGCTGCGTATTCCTCTAACCATCATCGCGGTCATGATGAAGTCGAATTATTTGCGTTTAGCGGATGTGGCGAGAGTAGCCAAACAGTTTGACGCTCCTTTGCGAGTGAATGTCTACCAGGCCGTGCGATCGGACGTCTATGCCCTGAGCTACGAGGAGTATTGGGAGGGGTTCCGGCGCCTCTTTGAAGAGACCGATGTAATCGCTATTGGCGAGCCGCTGGTTCGCGCAATGGTGGGGCTCCCACCGCTCCGAGCCGGTTGTGGCGTGAGCACCGTACGAGTGACACCAAGAGGCACGACACAACCCTGCGTCTATTGGCCAGGATCGGGGGAGCCGCTTTCAGATTTGATTTCCGCAGGCGGCGACATCCTGAGCTCAATGCCCTTCGAGCAGGTACGGACACTTCCTCCAACCTGCAATCAGTGCGAGTTCCGCGAGTCGTGCCACGGCGGATGTGCCGGACGACGGCGCTTGCAAGGCGCACTACTCGAGCCTGACTCTTATTGCCCGATCATTCGGGGCGATCGCCCACGACTCGAAATCCGCATGGCTGCAAATCGCGATTTGCCCAAGCTGAGCAGTTCCTGCACTACCGTCGTGATCGCCAGGTAGTCTAGTTGTGATCACTCGCGGGTGGCCCACTCAAGTCCGTCTTTGTCTTGAGTGGGGCTGTCCAGCCCTACGCGCTTTCGCGTGCCGGATTCGGATGAATGTAGCGGAGCTTTTCCACAAACTGAGGGTAGTTTCGAAGGCCTCAGACCACTACGTTAGCCCAGCAATGCGGCCTCCGGCCTAATGTTGAAATCGTGATAGCACTTTTGCCAGAAAGTGGTGTCCCCCACTCAAGCCAACGGCGGGCTTGAGTGGGCCACCTGTCCACTTGTCTGTTGGAGCGAAACTACTTTGCGTCCATCCATTTGTCCGAGCCCGTCACCTTGACCGCCACATCCGAAATAAAAATGTGCAGGGGCTTGCCATCGGCGAAGCCGCGATGCTCGGTTGAGAGCAGAATTGGACCTGCCTTTTTGTAGCCTGCCCAGGTTGCGAGGACGCGGCTCGGCGGCTTGGACCCGCCGCGGATGTATACAAAGTACACGACGCGGTTGTCTTTACCGACGTAGAGATCCCAGGTGTCGCCGGGCGTGTAACCGCCATCTGCGGGATACTTCACGGGAACCAGTTCAGCCATGCCGGGGCCCACTGGTAGATTAAACTTGCCCTGATCGATCACACTGGCGGCCTTGTCCCAATAAGCGTGGAAAGGGAACAGAGTCCAATAGTTATCGTTGATGAAGCTCGGGTCGACCTCGTTCTTCACGGCGTCGGTTTGGGTGCTGGGGTCGGTGCGTACGTATGAAACCTTGACCGGCTTGCCGTCTTTGCCCACGCCTTCAAAGGTAACCTTGTTGGTCTTAGGCTCCCACTCCCACTTGTGAGCAGCTTTGAAGAGTCCGGTAATCTCTCCGTTCCAGGTGTAGCGGATACCCTCAACTTGGTCCCACGAATCGATTCCGTAGGTCTTGGCGATTTGATCGAGAATTGGCGCGCGTTGCTGTGCCCAGGAGTTTGGAGCAAGAACCAGCACTCCGCAAAGCAGAAGACCGATCACGGTTAAGCGGCGGATAGTTGTCATAGAGTTCGCTCCTCGGTGAATTGAACGAATGCTGTGTAGGATGAGGGTGTAAGGCTTCCGGATACAGTAATACTTTTTCGGCGCACTGTCCTTCACGCTACCTACTCGGTTGAGCATTGGGGGCGGGTGACTGTGGCATCCGGCGCAAAGCGATAATTGCGGCAACTATTGCCAGGCATCCGTATTCCAGCAGCATGACCCAACCAGGAAGCGCCACCCAGGGACGCCCAAGTGCGCGCAGATGCCATTGGACGTATGTGGGGATAATGCTCACAGTCCAGAGGATGATCAGTAGCGTCGAGGCCGACGTAAGAAATGGCAGCAGCCACAGAAGATACCATGGGAATACGACGGGTGCACACAAGAGACATGCTGCCATGGGCCAGGCAAATAGGCCCGGAGACCACTCAGTCGTTGCGCGTCTTATTCTGTGCCAGGTTGCAGTCAATAATCCGACGAGCACTGCCAGCCCAGCCAGCAATTGCGGATGTACCACGCGAGCAAGTGCCGCGAAGACGGGACCATTAAAGCGGAAATTCTGCACATACGTACCCAGCGAGCCGATCGGAATGCGGCCATGGTAAAAAAATGAACGATCAAGAAATGGCACGTACAGGACTGCGACCACGGCGGCCGCCAGCGCCGCGTCGCGAATGCGAACTCGCTTCCAGTAGAGGGGCAGGAGTACGATCGGCAGGAATTTCACTGCAATAGCGAGCCCAAGTGCGACGGCCGCAGTCGCCCGCCATCGGCGCACCAGCGCAGTGGCGGACACCACCAAAAATAGCGCGCCAACAATGTCCACGTGACCGCTTCCCGCCACCTCAATGGCCAACAATGGGTTCCAGGCGAAAGCCAGAACCAGGTGCGCTCTTTGTCCCTGTCCCTGCCGAGCACCGCGCAAGAGATCGAGCAACACGAAAATAATTGCGAACTCGCAAACCAAAAATGCCACTTTCAGCGCGAAGGTGGACTCCTGAATCGCGGTTACGGCGCGGAAGAATAACTGCGCTCCTGCTGGATATGGGCTTGGTAGATCCGGGTTGTTCAAGTTGAGGGTCTCCGGAGTATGCAGCCACTTCACGGCAGGATCGCTGGGAGCCACAATATAGGGGTTGTAGCCGAGCCTCTGCAGGCGGCCATCCCAAACATAGCGATGAATATCATCATCGGGGCCCACGGGCAGCTGAAGAAATTCGACGTGCCATACAGCAGCCAGGACGAGCCCGAGAACGACGACGCGCCGCGGAAATCTTAGCGTTGCGAAAAACTCACGGATCGCCAAGAGGTACGCGATGCCCGCAAGCGTCAAAGAGGCCATGAAGTACGGTCCACCCCGATCGCCGAAATTGCGTGAGCAGATGGTTAGCGCCACGCACAACGTGGCGCCGAGGACGTACACTCTCTGCGCGGGTGTGGTCTTCATTATTATTATTATTACAATTCTCCGGTGCCCGACCGATAGCCCGTCCGAGCGCTTGTCCGAGATTGCCCCGCAACAAGCTCCCACTCTTTAAGCCACGCCGCCGTACGTGGTGCCCTTGCCGGAGCCAGCCGCAGCTCCCCTGCCAACCGAGTCAGGTCGTCAGCTACGTCAATATCGTAAAAAGGAGGTGCGAAGCCTAGGGAAAGCTCAAGAGCTCGTGCGTGCGCCAGGAGTCTCTCCAGCGCGCTGCTGGTGCCCATTCCGTCGCCTGCGAAAAGCGTAGGATGAGAGGCCTTTGCCCCGACGAGGTAGTAGCCTCCGTCATGCGTTGGTCCAACGACCACGTCATGTGCGGCCAGCGTTTCGAAGGCGCCTTCGAGAACAGAACGTGGCAGGTGGGGGCTGTCGCTGTTGAAGGCAATGGTGCGGCGTTGATGACCCGCTGCGAATTGCGCAAACACTGACGTGAGGCCTGCAGCAAGACCTTCACCTTTCTGCGCAACTACGCTCGCTTTGTTGCCTGCCAACCGCGCCAGTTCGTTTACATCCGAGTCCGGGCACATGATGGCAACATCCACATCGCTCAATGACCGCGCCAGCGCCAGGGTGTCGTCCAGAAGACAGCAATAGAAAGCAGTGACGGCCGCGGGAGAAAGGCTGGAAGCCAGGCGGGTCTTGACCGCGCCTGGCCTCGGCGCTTTCGCCATGATTACGAGAACACGGTTACAGCCTGACGAACGCACTACCTTCTCCCTTCGAGATTTCATAGATTGTTGGGGCAATAATATACGACGGGTGGCCCACTCGAGCCCGGTTTTGGCTTGAGTGGGGATGTTAGAGGCTGATCCAAAACCAGTAACCGGCTGTGAGGGAGGGACGAGATTGAGTCGAAATGGACGACACGAAAACGCGAAAGAGCGGCACAAAGACTTTGTCGGGCAGTAGAACTTCCCCACTCAAGCCAAAAACCGGGCTTGAATGGGCTACCCGTCCAAGACCTATGCTGGTCGAAGACCTATGCTGGCCGTGGTGCCCCGGCTCTTCGGTGCCAGAAATAATAGCGCACTATCAAGCTGAGAATGAACCATCCGGCGCCGACCGTGCCCTTCAGCGTACCGCTGATCTTCGATTTTCCGATACGCGGGTAGTAGCTGACCGGGACTTCAACCACGCGGTACCCGGCCAGGGCGCCTTTTAGGATCATCTCAACCGCCCAGCCATAGGTGGTCTCTTCGAGCGCGAGCGCGCGTAGTACGTCTGCGCGGCCAGCGCGAAAGGGGCCGAGATCACTGATTTTTAGTCCATACAGAAGCCTGATCAGACTGGCGGCGAGACGATTACCAAACGCCTGATGCCAGGGCAGCGCCCCAGCAGAACGCTGGCCCTGCAGTCGGGAACCGAGCGTGATGTCGGCACGCCCCTCAGTGATTGGCGCTAAGAGAATCGGCAGTTCGGAGGGCCGATCGCTGTAGTCGCCATCAAGGAACACAACTACGTCAGGAGAATTTGCCGCGGCCAGTCCTGTGAGGCAGGCTTGCCCATAGCCGCGGCGCGGTTCCTGAACCACGCGGGCTCCCATTCTTGCGGCGATCTCGGGCGTCCCATCATTCGAGTTGCTGTCGACAACGATGACCTCGGTCGTGAGATCGGACTGGAGATCCGCTAGAACGAGCGCAATCGACTGCGCTTCATTATGGGTAGGGATGATGACGGACACGCGCACGTGATCGAGATTCAAGTGAACATTATTCAAGTGATCGTTATTCAGGTGAACCAGGCCCAATCACCACCACGGAGAAGATGGCCACCGTTGCGACAGCCACGCGTCAACGCCCCAGCTCCGGCCGGCGCGTCCAATAGCGAGTCCAAGGGATGCGAGCACCGGAACCAGCAGTTCCCAGATCCAGGAGGTACCCCACTCCGAAATCCAGAGGCTGCCGAGAAACAGAAAAGCCACAAATGCGGCCGGCCGGGTAAGCAGACCGATGACAAGGAGGATACCGAGAGAGATCTCGGTCAGGCCCTGCATGGGAGCAGCAAGCGCGGCGTGGTTTGCCGCCAGGCCCATTAACGCTTTCCAGGCAGCCGGGCAGTGGCTCGCCTTGAGGTAGTAATTGATCAGACCCGCGTAACCCGCAGGTGTGTAGAGGCCTTTTCCCAGATTCTCGAAAAAGACCCACACGAACATCGCGCCGATCGTCATTCGCACGATTGCCAGACCGTTTGCTGCCTGCGGTTGGTGGGCCACTGTGGTTATACCACTTCGCGGTGAGGTTGCGATCGTTGTCATGGTGACCTCGTCCAGTGGATGCTATACCAGATATTCGACAGGCATCAAATCTTGCCTCAGCGAAGCTATCGGTACCAAATATCGCTAAAGTGCCTTTCATCCCGCTTCGCGGGACGAAAGACTGCACTCAGATTCGGAATTGGCATTAATATTGAGGCATCAATAATGATTAGCGGGGAGGCGTTAAACCCATTTTGTTGCCTTGCCGTTCGTTGCATC
>Ga0210384_10003852_pt1 | contig 17083 bp, 17 predicted proteins | sample IncBWH2MmetaG_FD_160574 | JGI IMG/M metagenome (GOLD analysis project Ga0210384, IMG submission 160574) | Forest soil microbial communities from Barre Woods Harvard Forest LTER site, Petersham, Massachusetts, United States - Inc-BW-H-2-M | ecosystem: Environmental > Terrestrial > Soil >...
TGAGGGCTGAGTTGTTCAGCCGCCAGCAGCCCGATCTTCTTAATAGATCCGTAGAGTTGCTCCTTCTCCTTCTGGGACAGGGCAGACATGAGCGCCTCAAGGTCTTTTGCATGCCGCTCGAAGCACGATACCGCCAGGCGCCTTCCTTCCGCAGTCAGGTGAACGACGCGCGCTCGTCGATCTGTTGGGCTTGACTTGCGAACAACCAACCCTAGTTTCTCCAGGCGGTCGACCGCAGCGGTCATTGAACCACTGGCCAGGCGCACTTTATCCTGAATCTCAGAGATGGTGAGCGGGCCCTTGTGTAAGAGAGCTTCGAGCGCGACGAAATCTGTGAGGCATAGCCCCGTGTTGGCAATACTCTGCTCAGCCAGCAGGCTCAGAGCGCGATAACTCTTTGCAATCACCAGCCAGAGCCGAGGTGCTGTGATGACACCACTCTTCTTCATCATGTCTGCCTCGATCAGGCGGCTTGCGGCCGTACCTGGCCCCTGATGCTGTTCTTCGCAGGGGAAGACAACAGGCGATCGACGGAAGCTGCGCCTGCGCCACGAATCATCAAAAAGACCGTAATCGCCAGTGCCAGGAAGTGGAACTCAAAACCTTCTCCTTTTTGCGTGCCCGCCCAGTTCATAAAGAAGCCGAATTGATGATGCACCATTGCCACGGCTACGAGCATATTGCAAAAGATTCCAAAGGCCGCAACGCGGGTTAACAGGCCGACGAGGAGGCCTACTCCCCCGAAGAATTCCGCGGCGATGGCCAGAAATGCGAATGCGGCCGGGATATGCAACATTCCGGTGAAGAAGCCCATCGTGCCGGTGAATCCGTATCCACCGAACCATCCGAGCATCTTCTGGGCGCCATGGGCGAAAAATACAATTCCCAGCACCAATCGAAGAACAGTTATGGCAGCGTCGTCGTCCGTCGCTATGAGTTTGCGAATCATAGAGTCCTTTCCTGCAAGCTAAATCGCTGAAGTTGGGCAAACACCAGATGAGATGACGTGCCCTTATATGAGGATTCTTTTTGTCGAGCTAAATAGGGAATGCGACAGGAGCGCGATTATGTCAGGCGACGAGCGTATCACGTAGATTTTAGTATCTGATATGATGTATATACATCAATGATGACAGGAAACATTCCCAAGCCGTGCGTATGCGCCAGCGTTCGTAGAACGGCACGCCGCTTGGCTAGAACCTATGACAGCGCCCTCGCTGGATCAGGCATGAATGTCACGCAATTCGCAGTTATGCGTGCTGTCGAGAGGCATGAGAATGAACCGCTTTCTCGTGTTGCTGACGACCTTGCGATGGAACGAACCTCTCTGTATCGGGCCTTGGCACTGCTGGAAAGAAATAACTGGATAAAACTGAAGTCAGGTCGGGATAACCGCTCCCGTTGCGCATCTATCTCCGGCCTCGGGCGGAAGGCCCTCGATAGGGCTCAGCCCGACTGGGCGCACACTCAGTCGGCGATTGTTGAGAAGTTTGGGCGTGATCGGTGGGCGCACTTCGTCATGGAAATGCAGCAGCTTTCCCAATGCGCCGCAGACCTCGAACGGGGTATGGCGAAGAGAGAAGCGAAGTGAACTCCGCGGAATCGCAGCTCGGAATGGGCCACAAAATACAACGCAGTGACGCCGCGGGCGTGGAGCATCCGGCCAGCACTGAATCGAAAGGAGGTCCGTGTACAACAACCGCATCGCAGGCAGAATCCCTATTAGCTGCGGAGAATCGAACGCTAGAGCTGATCGCCGATGGCGCGAGCCTAAAGGAAATACTGAACGATCTGTGCCATTCCATCGACGTTGTTGCTTCGCCGGTGATATCAACAGTTTTGTTGATGGATGCGGACGGGGAACGCCTCTGGCATACCGCCGGCACCCTTGTCCCCCGCGAGTGGCTCCCAGTAGTCAGCCCACTGCGCATCTCTCCACACGCCGGTTGCTGCGGCGCCGCCGCGTTCTTGAAAGAGCGAGTCATCGTCGCTGATGTTGCAACCGACATAAATTGGCTTGATGAGTATCGAGACCTCGCCATCAAGATTGGGATTCGCGCGGCGTGGTCCGAGCCGATTTTGACGAAGGATGGCCAGGTGCTTGGTACCTTTGCCCTGTACTCTTCCGCGTCGCGGATACCCACGGACGCCGAAATCGAACTCATCGAGGGCGCACGGCACATTGCACTGATTGCGATTGAACGCCAACGATCGCAGGCGGCTCTGGCGCTGGCACTAGAAAAGATCAAGACGAACGAGGAGAGCCTGCGCCTGATCGTCGACAGCATTCCCGGCCAAGTTGCCGTCATGACCGCGGGAGGTGAGGTCGAACTGGTCAACCGCCAAATCCTAGAATATTTCGGCAAGACGACCGAGGAATTACAGAATTGGGCGACAAGCAACTCTTTTCATCCGGATGACATTCTTCCGACGATCGACGTCTGGAAGCGCGCGCTTGAAACTGGGCAACCGTTTGAGTTTGAGAATCGTGGCCGTCGGGCCGATGGCGTCTACCGCTGGTTCCACGTGCGAGCTCATCCGCTGCGTGACGCCGAGGGTCGCATTGTCCGTTGGTATATCTTGGCGACCGACATTGACGACCGCAAGCGATCCGAGGGTGAATTAGGGAAGGCTTTCGAAGAAATCAATCGGCTGAAAGACCGCCTTCACGACGAAAATGTAGCCCTGAGGGAGCAAATCGATCAGGTCTTCATGTTTGAAGAGATCGTGGGATCCTCTCCCGCCTTGAAAACTGTCCTTTCCAGCATTGTGAAAGTCGCTCCCACCGACTCCACCGTGCTGATTACGGGCGAAACCGGTACCGGCAAGGAACTGATTGCGCGTGCCATCCATAAGGGTTCGCACCGCGCGGGCCACGCTTTTATCAGCGTGAATTGCGCCGCGATTCCTTCCTCGCTCATCGCCTCCGAATTGTTTGGCCACGAGAGGGGCGCCTTTACTGGTGCCCTGCAGCGGCGACAAGGTCGTTTTGAGTTAGCGCAATCCGGGACGATTTTTCTGGATGAAATCGGCGAGCTTCCCGCGGAAACTCAGCTGGCGTTGCTCCGAGTCCTCCAGGAGCGCCAATTTGAACGAGTGGGAGGAAGCCGCGTCATTCCCGTTGATGTTCGAGTAATTGCCGCTACAAACCGCGATTTAGAAGCTGCCATCGCTGCCGGTGTGTTCCGGAGCGACCTCTTTTACCGGCTGAATGTTTTCCCGATTCAGGTGCCGCCTCTCCGGCAACGACAAAAAGACATTCCGATGCTGATCGAGTACTTCGTGAAGCGTCATGCGGAGAAAGCGCGAAAGAAAATCAGCAAGATTGATAAGACTACGCTGAAGCTTTGCCAGTCCTATCATTGGCCTGGCAATATTCGTGAGCTGCAAAATATCGTCGAGAGATCCGTTATCCTTTGCACTGGGGATACCTTTTTGATTGATGAGGCTTGGCTTTCAAGCCACAACGCACCTCGCCGGGCGACGTCACATCTTCTCACCGAGAACCTCCACAAGTATGAAAAGGAACTCATCGAGGCAGCTCTTGCGGAAAGCAACGGAATAGTTGCTGGACCAAATGGCGCGGCTGTCAAACTCGGAATTCCGCGGTCGACGCTGGATCTTAAAATCAAACAACTCAACATCAGGAAGCACACCATCCGGTAAGGCCCCTCGTTGGCCTCCCAGAATCCTGGCGCACTCCCAACATTCTGTCACTCCAATTTCTTTTTCTCGCTTGTTTTCAGTGAAATCCAGTTGGCCACTCGGTTGCACTACTTGTATTGTTCCCGGACGGAAGCAATAAAGTGCAGCACAGAGCCGCGACAGCGATGTTCGCCAAATGGCCTGGTCGATGACTTTTAGGATTGAGACTGAGGCACGAGGGAGATTCGCGGTGTTCATCCTGAGTGGCCGGATCGAAAAAGCGGCGATAGCCGAGTTGAGAAGGCTTTTTGGACCTCAAACGGATTACCGAAACATCGTTATAGATCTGAAAGACGTCGGCGTGGTCGATCGCGAAGTAATGCGCTTCTTTATGAGTTGTGAAGCGCATGGCGCGAGACTTGAGAATTGCACTCCATATATTCGCGAATGGATGGAAAGAGAAAAGGATTGAGCGACGTGGTAGTGACGCGTCTGTCGTTCAGCTGGACTAAGAAACAAATGAGAGGTACATACAAATGAAAGGCACAGACGCGCAATGAAGATAGGAGCTGGATATGGATAACGTTCAAGACAAAGCGGCCAACGCCAAGGAAATGCCTGAGAGCATTTTCCCAGTAGTCCCGACGACAAGAATTCTGGCTATCGGACAATTCACGAAGCCTCCAACACCGGACCAGATAAAGGAGATCTTTCCGAAGGAAGTGCCAGCTACCCTTCGACTGTATCTGGTTGGCAAGATCGACCAATGGTGGATTCGCCAGACGCAGACGGGCCCCGTTTTCCTCTTGAACGTGACCTCGCTCGAAGAGGCGCGCGCCCTGATGGAAAAGTTGCCGTTAGGCCAAGCGGGCCTTATGAAGCACGAGTTCATCGAGCTTGGTCCACTGACCCCACTTCATCTACTTCTCAGCGATGGCGGGTCGACAGCCGGTAAATAGTGTGTCATTGCGATCGCGATGATCTCGAAGCACGCGAGGTTCGTCGTCGCATGCCGAAATGCGATACGAAAGGCAAATTGAAACTCAAAGGAAAGGTGCGCACAAATGAAAATCACAGACAAAGCAGTGGCTATCTCCCCACAGACGACGAGAACCAAGTACGATGCGGTCCTGCTCACCATACGGTCGCGCAAGTCCTTCTTCGAGGTTACTCAAGCGATCGAGAGCAGAATGCAGCGCTTCCACACTCCCAAACTGATGGAATACGTGACGCACGGCAACCGCGCGGGTATCGAAGCTTACGTCGACTCGACTTCCAAGCCAATGGCAATCTTCTGGGACTTCGAGCAGGGCTCCACGATGCGCCTAGCGGGAATTCCCATCGAGTCGAAATTCTACCTTGTCGGGAATGCTGTCATTGCGCGTGGGTTGTTCCAATACACCGGTGCCGCCGGCTTGGGCGCTCCCGTGCGTATCTGCGTGTCCCAGCGGGACGGCGAGGAGACACGGATCGACATGGACCTACCGTCGGCATTCTTCAGCAAATTCCCAGAGACACAGCCATCGACTGTACCCGCTCTGCTCGACGAGACGTTGATAAAGCTCTTCGAGGACGCCGCTGCATAGGACAGCACGATGAGATTGCGTCTGCGGCTTGTGGCTGATCTTTATTGAGGTCCGGGATGCCCTTAAGCACGTGGGAGATCAGCCACACCGCTTCGCGCCGATTACTGATCGTATTTCCCACCTGATGGAGGAGGGCATATGAACGATCACAGTAAACAAAAATCCGTCAATTCCCGTCGTTGGTTCATTGCCGGGTTTGGCGGCGTACTGGCAGCCGCTGCTGCCCTCACAAAAACAACGTTTGGCGGAGGTCTTGAACGTGAAAGTCAGCTGGTTCCGGCAAGTCCATCGACGCCTCGGTATACGGAGCATCATATTCCGCGAGACAGCGTTTCGCTTCATGTAGAAGACCACGGCAGCGGTAAGCCGGTGCTCTTGCTACATGGGTGGCCGGATTCTTCGTATCTTTGGCGCAACCAGATTCCATTCCTTGTCGCGAATGGCTTCCGCGCCATCGCACCGGACCAGCGTGGCTTCGGGCGCTCCGATCGCCCGGAAGGAGTGGCCGCATATTCCCTGCAGAACGCGGTCGCCGACTTGGTCGGCATTCTCGACGCGCTAGGTATCGACGCAGCGGACATTGTTGCTCACGACTGGGGAGCCTCTGTGGCATGGCTGACGGGCACTGCCCACCCGAATCGCGTTCGCAGGCTTGTCGTTCTTTCAGTGCCACATCCACTTGCGCCATATACATTGCGGCAGCGGGAGATGGCCTGGTACCAGCTGTTTTTCCAGTTCGAAGGAATTGCGGAGGCGTGGCTGCAGCATGACAACTGGGGGCTGTTCCGGGAAATGCTCCGAGGCAATGGTGATATCGATCGTTACATCTCAGATCTGTCACGCCCAGATGCTTTGAAGGCATCGCTCAACTGGTACCGCGCGAACCTCACGCCGCGCCTACCGGAGTCGCCTCGCAAGCTGCCGCCCGTGGAGGCTCCAACTCTCGGCATCTGGTCCTCAAACGATCACTACCTCGACGGCGAACGCATGAAGATGTCGGGACAATTCGTGAAAGCACGGTGGCGCTACAAGCAGATTGATGACGCCAGCCACTGGATTCCATTGGACGCGCCCGACCGGCTGAACCAGCTCCTCTTTGAGTGGCTGGGCTGAAGCGAGAAAAAATTGGCATCACGAATTATTGCGACTATAAACGGCGCCAGACCCCACCTGCACGTTATGGGGCGTCCCTGACGCAAGGAGAGCAGCCATGAAAGCGACCCTGTGAAGGACGATCATGCGCAACGGATGTTAGAGTCTCTCGACAACCCGATCTGGTTTGCGCTGATAACAGAACACCGGCTCCTCGCCCGCTCACACGGCCTCGCGCGACGATATCCGCCGGATGTTTCACCGCTGGCAGCTTTGCTTCATCCCACGAATGACGCATTCGCCGATTTACAACGGCTGGTGAGTCCCGGCGAGCACGTCGCGCTGTTTACCGCCAGTCCCCTCGACGTGCCTGGCGACTGGCAAGTCGACCGCTCTCGATGGATCGACCAGATGATCTGTGAGGCTTCACTAGCGCCACCGCCTGTGGTGCCGCTTCCACTCGGGACGACGGACGTTCCCGAAATGATAGAACTTACTGCTGCCACCGAGCCAGGCCCGTTTTTGCCGCAAACAATCCAGATGGGAAGCTACTTCGGGATACGCGCGAGCGATGGGCGGCTGGCCGCAATGGCCGGCGAGCGATTACGATCCACCGAATTCGCGGAAATCAGCGCGGTGTGCACTCATCCCGAATTTCGCGGCCGCGGATATGCGCGGGATCTGACGACGTTTCTCGCAGCTCGGATTCTGGCGGCGGGAAAGACTCCTTTTCTTCACGTCAAGTCTGAGAATGGCGCAAAAGTGGTTTACCAAAAAATTGGATTCCGTTTACGTGCCGCAATATATCTAACCGTGATTTCCCTCCACTGAAGGCGTGGTCAGTTGCGAAAAGTATGTCACCCAAAATTATGGTCCATTAACAGTCCACGAATTGTTTCCGAACCTGACGAAGTCACATTCCCGCTGGACTAATTTTCGGGGGGCAGGTCATGACTAAAACGTTTCTGAAGCACCATCCGTGCCGCGTGTTTTCTGTTAGTTACGAGCAACCGCGTCGCTGTCACGGTGACCTGTGTTCTTTCTTCCGTGAGGGATCGTCACCGCAAGGCCGAGACTGCCCGTCGCGGCGAAGCCTCTGGCGTACCGGGCACGCCCCCCGAAATTCATCACTGGCAGAAAAGGTCTCCCCCGGCTCCGCAGGGAGGCAGTCTCTTATCAGGCGGCGGCCTCACGAGGTTGCGCCTGCAACCTGTCGAGATAGTCGGCAGCGCGTTGCGCCTGGCTGGCTGTGGAGCTGATCACCGGTCGAGATACAGGAGAAGGAGGGGAAAGTCGATTTCCGAAGATCCAGCTTGAATCCGTCATCGTCTGGGTCGTGAAGCAGAAGTTTCCCCTGCTAGCGCAGGCCGGCAGAAACTGAACAACGGCGCAAGGGGCACCGTGACATCGCCTCGACGATGGTCTATCTCAAGGGCGTGCGGAACTTACTTGGCCTGAATGCAGGCAGTGTAGGCTTTCACAAGCTCAGCGCGGCCTTCTGGGTGAACTTTGGCCGCTTGTTGCTGGCAGGCAGCATACTTTTGAGCCAGCTTTTGACGCTCCGGAATTTGTTGTTGGCGGTCTACTTGTCCTTCGGCAGCTCTGGTTCTCGGAGCCGCTGCAGTTGAAGTAGCGGGCGCCGCCGGCTCCGCCCCGCCGGTATGTTCAATGTGCGGCGGCGGGTTGAGCGGCATTTGCCGCCGTGCTCACCCCGGCTCGCTGAATGGTGCCTGGTTCCATAGGCGCAAGAAGAACCGGCGGAAGGCCCGGTCCGGCAGATGGGATCACCACGGGATGACCGATATCGTCATGACCGCCGTTCTTGATCACCAGAGCCTCCCGGTGATTCGGCCTTGGAACGGGACACTTTTGATCGGCAACATTCGGCATGTGATCGAGCTCCGCGCGATACTTCAGTTCTCGCGTGCAGAATGCCGTCAAGACGTCGTTCTGATACATGCATTCGTCGTAGGCCTTGATGCGGCCACTTTGTGCTGGGACGGTGTAGTCGTTGTGGCCAAGACAATAGCGCATCGCGATTCTGCGATGAGGCGCGACCTCGGTCGCGTCAAAACTGGAAGCGCACTTCTTGACTTCGGCTTCGATCGCAGCCCGATTCGCGTTCTTAATTCGATTTTGCTCAGGAGTCAGGAGCGGGAATACCGGATCGTATATCCCGCTGCAATATTGGAGGATCTCTTCGCTAGCCATCTTGCTTGTGAGGCTGTAACTGGGCATCCCCGGATCCATCTCAGGCTCCTGCTGAACCGGCGGCGCAGCCGAAGGAGGCGGGACGCTGGGAGGGACCCAGGTGCGCGCCGCGGCCTCAAACCGGCCCGAACCACCCAGGTGCACCTGCCGCGCCAGGGTGACCCGGATGCTGCCTTTCCAACCCTTGCAGTAGTTGCGCTGGTACTCGCCCTCTACCTCCAGCACCTGTCCGATCATGCGCGAGCGGAAATCCGGGCCGAACATATCCTCAAATATTTCCGCGTTTGACGTGCATACGTTGAACGCTCCATAGCTCGTTGCGTACGCCGTAGACGCCTGCTCGGATGATTCGCGGAAATACACGTCTACCCAATGCTCGGACGCTGCCGGCGGACTGACCTCGACCCGTGAAACCGTACCCCGAATAATGAGAAACTGGGGCATTTCCGGAGGCCTTCCTCCCGACCGACGAAGATTCGCCAGAGCCAGATTGATTTCGTTCCAGTTCATGGGCTGGTAGCTTTCCGGATGCTGTTGACGCCGTTCCTCTTCCTGCTCCCGTTTCTCTTCCTGTGCTTGTTGATTCGCCTGTTTCATCACATTCCCCATGACGAGTGCCCCGAGTGGCCCGGTTGCTTCTAACTTCCCAATCTCCTGATTCGCTGCATCTGAGCGCTGCTGCCGGGCAGCTCGCTCCGCAGGCGTGATACGCGCTTCCGCCTTTTTGTCGCAGGGGTCACAGAACTTGTTGAACGTGATCTCCCGGCTGTCGGGGTAGGCAAGCGCATTTAGGGTGTAGCCGAGATCCTCGCAGATCGTCTCGGTTGGACCGCCGATGCTATCTAACCTCGCGGCTTCGTCCCTCGCGGCGCGAGTGGCGAACACCGGCAGCTTGTCCGTCGCTGAACGATAGGTGGTGCATTTCGGCACACGGGGTTGGAACAATAGCTTCATCGGCAAGGAAACGCTAGTGTTCCCATGCGGGACAAGAACATTTTGGTCAGCCCGGGTTAAGACCCCGAGACCGAAGTCGGGAAGAAGGTCCTGCCTTCGCGCCGCACCCCATTGTCCCCGGGCATCGACAAACGCAAGTCCCACGTAGGCCGGACCCATTGAGCCCGCGCTTTTGGCGACAAACGCGCAGTCAGCGGCGCGGATGTGCGAGCTGGAAACTTTGCCCGACTGCGCGACGAACACGTCAATGTCCACGTTACCCGCGTTACAGACGCTGAGAGCTACGCTCCCTTGCTGGGCGTGAAGGGGTGATGAAATGTTGACGAGAGCAAACAGGAGCGTGGCACCGAAAGCCAGTCTTGCCATCGTATTTCTCCTTAATATGCGGAATTTCCACTTTCGATCCGGGCGCTGGTCGGTATAGACAGTCGCTCCTCATCTTTTAGATTCTGTTTCTCTTACTAGCCGCAGCTGAAAACCACTATATTGTTTATTCAGCGCTATTTTCAGAGCACAAAAAATAACCGACAGACTGACTAATCCGCGCACAACATTACCCGCCAGGTTAGCAACATCACCTGTTAGCAAGTCAGGGGGAATCCCCCCGTATTTTTTGCGCTGGGGCCGGCGAACGTAAAGCGTGTGAGCGAGAGCGGGCCATCGCGCCTCCTCATATTTTGGATAAGCCTGCCTATTGGGAAGGCTTCCCAGAAACATGGCTGCTGTCAGAATTTTGGGGGCCTACCGACGTCTGGCTCCGAAGTGCCCGACTACGCTAGCGGGGTTGGCATGGCGGTGCGTCCGGTGAAAGAGGAATTGGAGGAGTCTAGCACACCCAACTCCACAAGACCGGTAATTATCAATAATTGAAAAAACGCACGCGGCAGTTATGGAGTTATGGACTCTTCGTGCCCTTTTCAGCCGACGCTCCCCCGCGAATAAAACCGGGCAGCATGAAAGGGCAGGGGCCTGAGTCCCCGGCCCGCCCGCGCTCGACCCGGCGGGCCGACCCGAACCTTGCGGAAGAGAATTTCCCTGCTGGCAGCGTGAGTTATGACTCCCTAGCGTACAAATATCTCACTTTTATGCAGTGACCCCTAAATAAAGGAGGTGCAGCTGGGCTTGCAATACTTTGTAACAAAACCCCCTTTTTCGGGGGGTTTCGTTACATATGGTTGACCGCCCAGATCGATAATTGAGAAGCGATTCCGGACCCGCCAAAACTTTTAACCATTGACTTAACGTTCATAATAATGTACATTAAGCTAGTTAACGAACATAACTATGGACGCTAAATATGAGGACCAGCAGATCATCCGTGGTATTGCCGATACCGGTCAAGAACGCGCTGCGAAAGCTCGGCCGCGACATTCGTGACGCCCGGCGGCGGCGGCGCATCCCGGCGGCTATCGCGGCGCAGCGCGCGTCGATAAGCCGCACGACCCTGGTCAAGATTGAAAAAGGCGATCCCGGTGTTGCGATCGGGATATACGCCACGGTCCTTTTTGTATTGGGCATGGCGGACCGCCTGGCCGATCTGGTCGCTCCGAAGAATGACACGGTGGGCTTGCAGCTCGAAGAGGAACATCTGCCGCAACGCATTCGTGTGGCGCGGAAGCAGAAACGCCCGAAGGATAAGTAATGGACAAAGAAACCCTTGTGTACGTAGATCTCGACGGCGTTCCCCACCTGATGGGACGGCTGTGGGCCCGCGTGCGCAAGAACAAGGAAAGCGCCACCTTCGAATACGACAAAGCCTGGCAGGAAAATCCCGCGCGGTTTTCCCTGGAGGCCGCCCTGCAAGTTGGCCCCGGCCCGTTCCACACGCCGGCTGACACGCCGATGTTCGGCGCGATCGGCGACTCGGCGCCGGACCGGTGGGGCAGGGCGCTGATGCGCCGCATGGAGCGAAGGCGCGCGGAGCGCGAGGGCACCGCGCCGCGCACGCTTCAGGAAATGGACTTCCTGCTGCTGGTGGATGATGAAGCCCGCCAGGGCGCACTGCGCTTTGCCGAACGCGAAGGCGGACCGTTCCTGCGCCCGGAGGGCGTCAAGCGCATCCCGCCTCTGGTCGAACTGCCAGAGCTGCTTTCCGCGGCCGAACACGTCATGGAGGACAAGGACACCGAAGAAGATCTGCGCCTGCTGTTCGCGCCAGGATCGTCGCTCGGCGGCGCGCGCCCGAAGGCCTCGGTCATCGAGAAGGACGGACATCTGGCGATTGCGAAGTTTCCGCGCAAGGATGATGAAGTTAACACGGTGGTGTGGGAGGCAATCGCTCTCACACTGGCGCAGAAGGCCGGCATCGCGGTGCCCGAGGGCCGCGTCGAAACCATATCGAAGAAACCCGTGCTTCTTCTGCGGCGCTTTGACCGTGAGGGCAAGCGGCGCATTCCCTTCCTCTCCGCCATGAGCATGCTGGGATCAAAAGACCTGGAAACACGCAGTTATCTGGAAATTGTCGACGCGCTGCGCCAGCACGGGGCCGCGCCGAAAGCCGACATGGAGGCGCTGTGGCGGCGGCTGGTGTTCAATATCCTGATTTCCAACACCGACGACCACCTGCGCAATCACGGCTTTCTTTACGCGGGGCAGGAGGGCTGGCGCCTTTCGCCGGCGTACGACCTGAACCCCGTCCCGACCGACATCAAGCCGCGCATCCTCGCCACGGCGATCAACGAGGACGACAACACGGCGTCCCTCCAGCTGGCTATGGAAGTGGCGGGATATTTCGAGCTGGAAGACGGCAAGGCCCGCGAAATAGCAAAACAGGTTGGCAAGGCTGTCTCGAAGTGGCGCGACGAAGCCGCGCGCCATGGCCTGACGAAAAACGAGATTGAGCGCATGGCGTCAGCGTTTGAGCATGATGATCTGAAGTTGGCTCAGAAATGATGCGCCCCGTCGTTGACTTATAAGGAGGCGGAGAGAGTGTCCAGGAACCATCCGACAAAGAAGGAAAAAGCGAAGGGCTTTGTTGGAGGTACCGCTCTGTACCAGCAGCGCGCCGCCCAGGCTCTGCCCATTCTGGTGCGGCAGGCCAAGGTGCATCAGCCCGTTTTCTACAAGGCTCTAGCGGATGAGATGGGCATACCTTTTGCCCTGAATCTCAATCATGTGCTCGGTGCCATCGGGGACGAATTGAACCGCCTGGGAGAGAAATGGCGCGTAAAGATCCCGCCTATTCAATGCTTGGTGATTAACCAGCAGACCGGCATTCCGAGCCGCGGCTTCAGTTCGTTCGTCACTGATCGAGAGGCTTTTCTTAAGGGAACGCCACAGCAGAAACGGCAGATCATCGACGCCATGCTTGCCGACGTTTTCGCGTTCGGCCGATGGGACGAAGTGCTGGCCGCGGTCGGGCTAGAACCGGCGAAGACACGCCCGCGCAACATGCCGCCGCTTCCGCCGCCGATGGAAGGCGGCTTTGGCGGTGGAGAGAGCGAGGATCACCGGCGCCTTAAGGAATACGTAGCTGCACACCCGGAGATCGTCGGGCTGCCGGCGAACCTAAAGCGGGGAGAGACAGAGTTCGGTCTTCCATCGGCGGACTGCATCGATGTTTTGTTTAGAAATGGACCGGCCTGGATCGGGGCGGAAGTGAAGAGCGCGATCTCAAGCGAGGATGACGTCGTGCGGGGAATGTTTCAGTACATAAAGTACCGTGCGCTCATCGAAGCGGCACAGAAATATCAATTGGAAGCCGTCAATGCGCGCGTCGTCCTGGTGCTTGGAAAAGCTCTTCCCGCGAAGCTGCTCTGGGCGAAGAACCTGTTTGGCACGGAGATAATAGAAGATGTGCGCGTGCCAGCTTCGTTCAAGGCAAGGGACGGTTTTGCGAAGTGAGCTTGTCCGCCATGTGGCATCGTTTCCCGCAGTCGTATCCGTTCCCTTATCAGGCTACAGTGGCATCGCAGTAATTCAGTGCCGCCAGGTCGTGGACACAGTAATTGCGAGTCGTCCGGGCAAACCTCCCGCCCAGATCGGAGACCACAAGCTTGATATCGGTGTACGCGGGACCACCATGCAGGAGCCTGATCGCTTCAGCGACAACGAGAGTTGCTGCGGCAGCGCCAACAAAGGGCACAGCGACGGATTTGCCGGCGAGTTCCGCGCGACCACACTGATTGCTGTCCAGCGGCGAATAGGCGAGATTTTCCCGTGCCACGCGTTCCTGGTGCTCTCTCTGCCTAACCAGTTCCTCGGGGCTAAGGTCAGGCCACAATTCTTCCGCTCTGCGTGGATTCGGAAGTGTGTGGAAACTGATCGTGTCAAAGTTGTCCATGGTTCCGCCCAGGCCGCTCTCCATCACTCGAAGAAATCGGGCGGTCGCAAGGTCTCTACGCGCTGGATTTGAATCGAAGCCGCAAAGAGCCAATCTCGGTTCATCGTCCCGGCAGCGGAAATTGGAGTCGAAAGGCCGTTCGACTAACTTGGTTTGAAACCCGCGATCTTCCAGCCACCGGCTGCACACCCGCGTCTTGTACGAGCACACGTCTTTGACGCTAAAGATCAAGCCGGTCTCGACGTTCTCGGGCTCGATCCTGTCGAAATCATTGAGGAATATTTCGCTTGCTCTAGCATCCAAGTACGGAAGCGTGGCCATTGACCACAGATATGCGTTGCCCAGATGTCCCAGACCCAACGCCCAGAATTCACGCGGCAGGAATTCAACCTGTACACCAAGCGCCGCCGGATCATTAATATCAAGATCGGGGCGCCAAAGGGAGAGGCCGACCGTGCGGCGACCCGCTTCTATATTGAGGTCGGCGAATGAAAGGAACAACTCTGAAATTGCCAAGGCGCCGGCGAGGACACCCGACAGCGAGCAATACTCGCGTTGCGGAAGGGCGTCAATCATCGCAGCCGGACCGACCTTGGCAATCCAGCCGTCAAACGTAACGCGCAACCCGCCCCAAGTCGGGGGTGCATTTCCGAAGATTAGAGCGCGACCTTCGTGTTCAAAACTGGAATCTATCAGGGCGTCCGGCCCCAGCAGGCTGACAAGCGCCTGCCCGAATGTGTGCTCAAGCGAAGGCCACAATAAAAGGGGTGCGTTCGCCAACCGGGGCTCAAGTCCAATCCTAACGGCGCCCGGAAAACACCGGTTTGCGATATTTGCCGCGGTCAGAACCGCGAGCTGCGTGGTCCGCGACTGCACTACATCTGGACCGCATCGTAGTGTGATGCCGAACAACTCCCGCCGCGCGAGGGCCTCGTCCGTCGTAATCTCAATGCGGTCAACGAGTAATTTCGAGATACGTGAGAGCTGGATGTTTGAAAGTTTCATATCAGTGTTCACCACGGAGCCAGGCTCACCCGGGGCGGTTTCTGGGACGCGTCGTGGGTGCGCCATTTGAAGTCGCCGAGGTATTCGTACACGCCCACCGCACCAAGCGACCACCATGGAGTCTTCGCGAAATTCGGAACGATCATGGCGGTGTGGCCCTGCATCGGGATCATGGGGTGTCGCTGATCGATGGGGCTCTGCCGGACATTCTGGCTAGGGTGGGTATGCACGTCGGCGAGGACCTGGAGCTTCTTTTTTCTGCAATATTCCCAGAGTGCAGCATTCCCCACCGCATGGAAGGCGATGGCGCCCGACTGGTAAGCATCGGGATCGAGATCGTCATAGCAGACGTATGTGGTCACTCGCCCTGAAATACTGTCCTGCCGCCCGAGCAAAAAGGCACCGCTCTCGCGTTCGCCCTTGCCTCGGCGCCGTAATTGGAAAATAATCTGGGCCCAAAGCACCAGCCCATCCGTGAGTCTGGAAATTTTATTGGCAGCAAATGTGACCAGCAATATTCCTCGTTTGGCGGAGCCAATCATGTCATACAAGACTTGGTCAATTCGCCGGGCGGGAATCTGGCTGGCTGGAGATGGCCCGGTCCAGAGCAGTTCAGTGTGTTGCTCCTGGGCGGGGGCGGTCGAACAAAATCGTGGGCCCCAGTTGCCATCGCTTCGGCTCATCCCGCGGAGCGAGCGTTGTATATGTACCGATTCCCACCCTGCGCCGACCGCCGAACGCCGCCGCATTTTCCGTCGTACGTTGTACCGCGATTCCCACCTGCGCCGACCGCTGCAACGCCAGCGCAGTTCTCTCCGTCTGCTGCTCCCCTCACCGTCCGCACCTGCCTGCGGGCCGCGGTTTGAAAAGTTCCGCCACACCGCCGCACCCGATACACCTCGGCTCTGCTCTCGTCTCCACCGCTGGGCCACCCCACGGGGGAAATCTGATGGCGGGGGATGGGGGGTGCTGGGCGGGGGCGGTCGAACAAAATCGTGGGCCCCAGTTGCCATCGCTTCGGCTCATCCAGCGGAGCGAGCGTTGTATATGTACCGATTCCCACCCTGCGCCGACTGCCGAACGCCGCCGCATTTTCCGTTGTACGGTGTACCGCGATTCCCACCTGCGCCGAACGCTGGAACGCCAGCGCAGTTCTCTCCGTCTGCTGCTCCCCTCACCGTCAGCACCTGCCTGCGGGCCGCGGTTTGAAAAGTTCCGCCACACCGCCGCACCCGATGCACCTCGGCTCTGCTCTGGTCTCCACCGCTGGGCCACCCCACGGGGGAAATCTGATGGCGGGGGAGTGGGGGTGCTGGGCGGGGGCGGTCGAACAAAATTGTGGGCCCCAGTTGCCAGCGCTTCGGCTCATCCAGCGGAGCGAGCGTTGTATATGTACCGATTCCCACCCTGCGCCGACCGCCGAACGCCGCCGCATTTTCCGTTGTACGGTGTACCGATTCCGCCACGCCGACCGCGGGAACGTCAGCGCAGTTCTCTCCGTCTGCTACTCCCCTCACCGTCAGCACCTGCCTGCGGGCCGCGGTTCATATACCCTCCTGCTGATTAGGCGCCTCGGGACTGCTGTTAAGCCGCCTCTATGGGGATGACGGGTGAAGGGATTCGATTTCGACAGAACAACACGAGAAAATTAGCCCCGCCTTTGGAGCAGGAACTCTCTCACTGCCGGATCCTCGGCGAGACCAATCGCCCGGTCGAAAGCAGTCGCGGCATCAGATGTCTTTGCTAGCCGTTGCAATAAGTGAGCGCGAACCGCCCAGTAGGGCTGATAGCCTGAGACGGACTCGAGATCGATCGCGTCCAGTACCCCCAGCCCCGCTTCAGGTCCCCTCGCTTCGGCTACTGCCGCGGCGTGTCCAGTTCGCGTGCCGAGCGTCGGAGATATGCGGATCAGCTGCTCGTAGAAAAGCAGGATCGCACCCCATTCAGTCCGACCACTGCGCGCCCGCTCAGCATGTACCGACTGAATCGCGGCCTCGAGTTGAAAGCGGCCGGTGCGGCCACGACTCGACGCTTCGGCGAGATGGCGCTCTGCCTCTTCGATTAATGGCAGAGACCATTGCTCGGAATCCTGCTCCGAGAGAGGAATGTAGCAACCGTCCGGTCCCCGCCGTGCCCGCCGCCGCGCTTCACAGTGGAGCATGAGAGCCAGCAGCCCGCGAACCTCCGCTTCCCTGGGCATTAGCTGAAGAAGGACGCGTCCGAGCCAGATCGCTTCCTCGGCCAGCTCCCGGCCGCTCTGATCGACGCCCGCCATATCGTCCCAGCCAATACCAACGGCGGCGTAAAT